>PVMK01124017.1_pt1 | contig 13768 bp, 14 predicted proteins | sample 1853481 | NCBI WGS metagenome assembly PVMK01 (sample SAMN08533507, study PRJNA380276) | Marine sediment metagenome, whole genome shotgun sequencing project. | reverse complement strand
TCCGATCTAAGACGGAGTTGAGATCGGTATAGTGCACGCCTGCTCGTCGCATCCGAAGATCAAACACACTTGTCCACCAACGTGAAGCGCGACCAACGCGAAGACACATACCCAACTCAAAACTAGTCGTCCCATCACAAACTCCCTTCCTGCACCTCAAACGCCCCCACGTCGCACATCGAGCCCCCCGTCTCCGGACGTGGCTCTCCGCGTTGGTCGGTCTCTACCTCTCATGCCACGTCGGGAATCCTACCGATGGCCGCTCACGCTCTAATACAGCCCGGGGTGAACGAGCGAGACCTCGTAGAGTGCCTCCCGAGCCGTGATGTACAAGATACGCGCGTCATCGCCGCCGAATGCGCAGTTGGCCGGAAAGCGACCGTCCGGAACCTCGATGATCCCCCAGAGATTGCCCTCGGGGTCGTAGACGCGCACGCCTAGGAACGTGGCGACGAACAGGTTTCCCCCCGTGTCGATGGCCATGCCGTCGGCAGTGGTCGCGTTGTCGACAAACGTGCGCTCCCCTGAAAGCGAGCCGTCGGGATTGACATCGAACGCCAACACATCGCCCACCGTATCGGCCAAGTACAGCACGCGCTCGTCCGGAGAGAGCGCCAGTCCGTTCGGGCGCGTAGTTTTCGCCCCCTGCCATTCCGCCGTGAGCTCACCGGCTGGGTCGACACGGAACACACCGTTGAACTCCAGCTCTTGTTCCGTCTCTGGGTCGATGCCGTACGGTGGGTCAGTGAAGTAGATCGTGCCGTCGCTCCGGACAGCGATGTCGTTTGGGGAGTTGAGACGATCGCCCAAATACTCGCTTGCCACGTCGACGATCGTTCCGTCCGGCAGCGTGCGCGACAGCCGCCGGTTCCCGTGCTCGGCAGCGAGCAAAAGCCCGTCCACATCCGAGTCGAGCCCATTGGAATTGCCGCTATCCGCGCGAAAGACCGCGATCGTGTTGGGCGGCGTCAACTCATAGATCGTGTTGGCGTCAATGTCCGAAAACAGAAGTCGCTGCTCCGCCGTGCGCCAGGTCGGCCCCTCGGTGAACTCAAACCCGTCGGCGATGAGCTCTACCGTGCCGATTCCCTCCAGCGGATTGAATCTCGGCACCGTGCCGCCGGCTCCACCCATGCCACCGCTACCAGCAGAGCCACCGCTGCCGCCCGTACCCTCAGTATCACTGCACCCAACCAACGGCACCACACCCAACGCGCAGACACATACCCAATGCAAAACTAATCGTCCCATCACAAGCTCCCTTCCTGCACCTCAAACGCCCCCACGTCGCACATCGAGCCCCCCGGTCGTGGTTCGCCACGTTGGTCCTCGGTCAGTGGTTCGCTGTCCGCATCGACACATGCCGCCCCGCCCCCGCCGGTGCCACCCGCAGCCGTGTTCTCGTCGCTGCATCCAACAACGGGAAGCGCGACCGTCGCCAAAACACATGCCCAACATAAAACTGAGTACTTCACCACAGCCTCCCAACCCTACTGACAGCGCAGGCTGGCGTAGCTGATGTGGCCCTCTAGGACGGGGACCCTGATCTGATTCGGTCCATTGCCCGGAAGGCCGTGCGACTGCTCGGGGCAATCACCGGCCATCCCGCCGAACTCGAACTGCTGTTCTCCAGGGATCACTTCGGTAAAACCGCCCTCCGCAAGAGCGAACGTAGCCGGACGGGCAGGCGCAGTCGTCGCGTCGATGTCCACGCTGTACCGGTCGGTCTCGGTGTCGTAGTAGAATGCCTCGCCGACCTCGTCGATGGTGGAGCCGACGGGTTGGAACGTCACACCTGCTTGGCCGGTTGGCAGCCTGAGCAGTGTCACGATCCCGCCCTTCCATGGGTATGGGGTTCCGAGCTGTGCGGCAAGCGCTTCACCTTGCTCGTGGGGAACCATCGGTCCGCCGGCCATGCCGCTAAACGTTTCGTCGGTCACGCGTCCGTGCACGATCGGGCTGTAGCCGTCTTTGTCCAACGTGTAGACGACCTCCCTGTTCGCCGCCAGGTCGAGCACGGCTTTGCCGTCAACGTTCGTCGTGACGCAGTTGTCGGGGCTCACCCCGCAGCTCGGGTCATTGCCACTGATCTGGCAGATCGTCGTACCCCCGCTCGGCGATTGGCTGCCGTCTGGGTTGAATTCGAGAACCTCCAGGAATAGCGACACGCACGTCGGGCGAGGCGGGCCACCCCCTATGCCTCCGGTGCCGAGAGCGCCGCCCGTGGCCCCAGCGCCGCCCATAGCTCCAGCACCGCCCGCCCCACCATTGATGCCTACATCACTGCATCCGACGATCGCAAAAACGAGTAATCCGAGGACGCACGCCAAACGCGAAAACAGGCTTGTCACATCATTGATTGTCAGCATGGTACCTTCTCCTTTCCGGAATTGCTCCGGTCGGTTCACTGCTACGCATCCTTCGTGCCAACCGAAAACCTCAATGATCTCTCTGTCGAACCCCGCCTCGAGCCGCCGATTGTTGACGGCCGACAACAATCATTGACGGCCAGCGTCAATGCCCCCTCAGATGCTTCGAGCGCGCCCGGCTCGCGCCTAACGTGTCTGTATCGGGAAGGAGATGAGCGCCGAGTCTGGAGTCGGGCGGAGCAGGCCTGGGGTGCCCGAGGCCATCGTGCATTCGAACGGGATAGGGAAGCCGTTGTCGATCGTGTTGTAGCCTTGGCGGTTGCGAAAGCCGTTGGGTCCGGTCTCTGCGTTGAAATCGGGCGTTGGGAGGATCCACATCGGGTCCTCGGGACGGGTGGTGTCGTCCAACGTGGCGTCCGTGCTTTGGTCGTCCCAACCGAAGAGAACCTGTCCAGCCCCAGCAGCGGTGTAAGCTCCTACTGGCCCTTCTAGCGGGATCTCGAGGTCGCCGGTGACGCAGAACCCGAGCTGCATCCATTGATCCGCTTTGTCCAGCTCCGCGCATCTATCGCGGTCGTTGCTGGTGGGAAGCGGAATGAACTGACCGCAGGGGTTTCTGGGATCGGGTACACCACCCAAGCCGGTGCAGTCGCTGTTCGACCCATCCTCCGAGTCGTTCACCGGGGAGCACGTTGGAAATGTGGGCCCAGCGGTCGGACCCGCGTCCCCATTGGTGTCGAACGCACAGGTTTCTCCGCCGGGCTGGTTGGTGAGGACCACGTCACGAGCCTCCGATGTCACACCGTCGCGTACGTGGACGGTTGCCCTGAGCTCGAGGAAGTTCGACCGCTTGAATCCGCCCGCCACGCCCGTCTGGCCCAGGTCGAGTAAGAACTCGTCCACCCAAAGCACCCCGCTGAAGGTCGCGCCAAATGCCTCGCCACCCACGATCGGGCCTGGGTCGACTGTGAGATCCCAGCCGAGGACGAAGATATCGGAAATTGCGTCGGTCGTGCACCCAAGGTCGATCCTACGGCTCTTTGGCGGCGGATCCGCGAACGCTTCGCCGTTGCCTCCACCCGTGCACTCGCCTTCAGCGCAAGAGCCGAGGTCGGAGCAGCCTCCGAGCGACACCACGGCGATAGGGACGAACAGATTGAGAACCAAGCGCAACATGGCGCGACCTCCGGAAATCGCGAGGCTCACCGAATAGTCAAGCGATGCTCGAGGATCCGCCTGCGGTCCGGTCGCTGTCAAGCATCGTGTTTTTCATACGCGCTCCCTGCTAGACATTGACATGAGCTGCGAACGGAGCCTGGATCCTCTCTGGTCGGGCAGAGCCAGCGCTATGAAGAGCAACCGATGTTCGCCCTTCGCATCCGCGCGGCCGACGTTCGTGCTGTGCCTCGCTTGCGCGGGAACGATACATTGCGTGCAGCTCGAAGATAGTGGCGGGGCGACGAAGCAATGGGGCGTGGCCGAACGCATTCACGACGAGGGAACGGCCGCCGACGTAGCTGTCGATGCCGCTGGCAACGCCGTGGCGGTTTGGGCTCGGGTGGAGGCAAGCGGGATCTGGTCCAGTCGGTACACGCGAGGCAGCGAGCCGGCCTGGAGCGCTCCAGACGAGATCAACTCACCAGGGGCTGATGTGCTCGACCGTCTGGGGGTGGCCATGGATGCGCGCGGTAACGCCGTGGCGGCCTGGGCCCAGTTCTTCCAGCGCGACAATGTCCATGCCAATCGATCTACCCGCGGCGGGTCATGGGGCGTTTTCAGCACGCGGCTTGACGGCGACGACGGCGATGGACGGTCGCCCCCGGACTCGGGGCCCCAGGTGTCGATGAACGCGGATGGCACCGCGGTGGTGGTTTGGGTTCAGGTCGCTGTGTCGCAAGAAGACGTTTGGGCGGCCCGCGTGACGCCAGGCACCCAATGGGAACCCGCTGAACGCATCGAGATCAGCAACGCCATGCAGGCGTCGGGACCTCAGGTCGCGGTCGACGCGAATGGCAATGCGATCGCCGTGTGGGCCATGGTCGACGGCGTGACTTCCAACATCTGGTCCAACCGCTATGCCTCAGGCGTAGGTTGGGGCACGAGCGCCAGCCGGATCGAAAGCAACAACTCCGGCGACGCGGAGGCGCCGCAGGTCGGCGTGGACGCTCAGGGCAACGCCATCGCGGTGTGGTCCCAGTTTGATGGCGAGACGTACGACATCTGGTCGAACCGCTACACCTCAGGCGTAGGCTGGGACACCACTCCCGAGCGTATCGAGCTCGAGGACGAAGGCGACGCAGTCGATCCCGACGTCGCCGTCCTTCCCGATGGCCGCGCGTTTGCGGTGTGGTCCCAGTTTGACGGGAACGACAACGACATCTGGTCGAATCGCTACACGGGCACGAGCTGGGGCACTGCCCAACGGATCGAGGACAACGACGCAGGCTCGGCCGTAGCTCCCCGCGTCGCGGTCGATCCCGCTGGCACGGCGGTCGCGGTGTGGAGGCAGTTCGGCGCTGCGGGGGATGGCATTTGGGCCAACACCTCCGCGCCTAATGGTAATTGGGGTAGCGCAGGGCCGATCGATACCGGCGACCGTTCCGTCGGGAACCCGCGTGTCGCCATGGACCCGAACGGCAACGCCGTTGCCGTCTGGACGGTCTCCGGAGGCACAAACCAAGGAGTCTGGTCGAACCGGTCGGAGTAGGGCGGCTGGACGGGTGGAATGCTTCTTGACCTCGGACGGATCGTCCGCACCGTTGTCGTAGGAAGCGATGCATTCGAGGTTCAAGTAATCGATTATCACCGGTAGAGGAGAAGAGATGACCAAGAAAGTGAAAGATCCCAAGAATCCTTTGCACCCGGGACAGATGCTGTTGGAAGAGTTTCTGCAGCCGATGGGAATGACTCAGACCGCATTTGCAGCGAAGACAGGGTGGACTCGCGCGAGGCTCAATGAGCTCATCCGAGGCAAGCGTGGAGTGACGGCCGATTCGGCACTCGACTTGGCGAAGGCATTGGGCACTTCTGCGAAACTATGGATGAACCTGCAAGCAACCTACGACCTCGATCAAGCGAGAAAACGGCGGCGCGCCGCCTGAATCGAACTGGTCAGAACTCGCCGCGCACGCTGACGTATCCGCCCGAGCGGCTCACCTCGACGCGGGTGTGATGCTCGCGTCGGTGGGTCTGAAGAGGTAGACGAGGGGATCGTGAGAAGCGGGGCGGCGGTGACGCCCGTGAGGACGGCGAGGTGATTCGCTCGCCTCGCTTCACGCAGGTTCGGCGTCGGCTGCGTCGGTGATGAGACTGGAGCATCGCGGTGTCCGGCTCGGTTCGGCGCCTCACGCCGTAGGCGATCGAGAACGCGGCGAAAGCCGACGCCAAGACTCCGGAGAGCCAGGCCCACCAGGTGTCTTCGTGCGCGGTGGCAGGCCAGCGGCATCGCGTGACGAGTGCTGCGGCCCCGGCGGACGAGGTCGCGACGATTCCGACGCCCAGGTTGAACCACTTTTGCTGGAGCGAAGCGCTCGACGTGCCGGCGATCGAGCGCGTTCACCCAGTCCTCGCGAGCGCTGCGCGCGCGGCCGAGGAGTGCATGTAGCCGGTCAAGAGGCTCGCCGAGCCGACTCCGCGAGCGTGAGTCCCGAGATGAACTGGCCGCGCGGCCTGCGGGTGGCCGGCCGGGCGTCGGCGATGGTGCGTCGGCCACGGCGAGCGCGCGCATGAAAGCATGACGGGGGGCAGGTCGTGAGGTCCATGCACTTCCCGTCGATCAGAGCGCGGGCCGCCAAGGCGATGTCTCCGCGGGTGGGCCGCTAGGACCACTGCGCACTCGCGCCAGCGCTTTCCTCTCAGGCGGGGAGCCGGTCAGAAGATCGAGCTCGACCACTCCCTCGTCCGGCATGGACATCACCACGATGGCATCGGCCGGTACCGCTTTTGCGATTCGTGCCGTGTCGGCGTCGCGGTACTGTTCTTCGTTCGAAGAGCTCGAGTAGTGGAGCTGCAGCACTGGACGCGTTTGGACTGCACGGTCAAAGCGTATGTCCACGAACACCTCGGTGAGCTCACTCTCCACGTCGGCGGTGTGAACCCGGCCGGGTCGATCCGACTCGCATTCAACTTGGACTCTATACTGACCAGGAAACAGGTGGCTCACCTCGAGGGGGGTCTCACCCATCGGCATGCCGTTGACTCGCGCGGTGCAACCCGAGGGCTCGCTGCTTAACATGAGCGCTCCGGTTTGCTCGGTCCGAGCCGCGTCGACTTCGTCGAGAACCTTCAACACCACGGGAGGGTGCATCCGTGTGCCAGGCTCTCCGATGGGAACGAGCCGCCGACACTCTCGTGCCCGTGTTTCGGCCCGGGGCCGAGACCCGATTTCCAACAAGGCGCGCACGCCATAGAGGCAAGTGTCGAACAGTCTTTGCGATTGTTCTCCCTCACGATTGAGCGCTTCGACGGCACCGCGGGAAAACTCTTGCGCCTCGTTCAATTGATCGAGCGCCTTCGACGGAGATCCCTCGACCAAGTCTTCTACCGCCGCGTTCGAGCGGGCGACCCATTCATGGATCTCGGCTTCGGTAACTCGGGCAGGGGGGGCCGACCCTTTCGCCTCGAACCGTGCCGCCGCACCGTCTAGTGCCCAGACGTCGACGCCTCGCTCCGCCAACTCTGCGCGAACGTTCGATGCCGCCGGCTTGACCCACGACCTGTCGGACCCCGTCGTGGTCGGCACGATCAGCCAGCGACCGCCTGTCTGCGCCGCCGCCCCAGGAGGGAAGCAGGTGCAAAAGACCACCACCAGCCCTAGAACCCGCATCGGGCCTACTATCCAGCCTGCGCGCATTTGGGGCAACATTCTCTTGTGGTTGAAAAAGCGGCAAGAAGGTAGGCTCTTTCGGCGCCTGATGTCGACCATTAAGATCGAAGATCCGTGGCCGCGGATGCGCGGCGTGGTGACCGCTGTCGTTACTAGCTTGCGTAGTGGAAGCTTCATCGAGGAGACGCTCGAGTCTCTGTGTGTGCAGCTCAATGCGAGCTCGGCCTGGAGCACGCTCGAAACGAAGACCGGTGGGCGGCTCCACCGGTCCCGCTCGGCTAGCCTTGGGGCCACCCCCGTTGTCCTCGCCAAACACGTGACCGAGATGCTGGGTCAGGTGCAGAGCGAGCTTCGAACGGTTGCGGGCCCCGTGCCGTATGCAGCAAAGGGGTCGTTCGCTGGGGTTCCACTTTGGTCGCACCCTACCGATTCCGATCGGACCTTGATCGGTGCGATGTATCTCGAGTTTCCTGACGACGCGGCCACTCACGACGCTGTCGTAGAGTTCCTCGAATGCGTGGGCGCGCTGCTCGGTGGCGCGATCGTTCAGCAAACCTTGATCGAGGAAACGCGGGAAGACCTTCGTGTCGAAAGAGCCAAGGACCACAACGACCACTGCCTACGGCTCGATGAGCTTTTGGCTCCCGACAGCATGGCCGGGATTCGCGATGAGCTCATGGCCGCGCTCGACAGCAACGCTTCGATCATGATTTTGGGGGAGTCGGGTACGGGCAAGACACATCTCGCCACCGCGTTTGCGCGGGGGTGTAGGGGGGAACCGATCGTGCGTGCGATGCTCGGACAGGCGGACGACTTGAACACCATCACGTCGGAGCTTTTCGGACACGAGCGCGGTGCGTTCTCGGGTGCTGTTTCCAAGAGACGGGGTTTGGTCGAGTATGCAGACGGCGGAACGCTGATCCTCGATGAAGTGCTGGCTTTGCCTGCCCACGCGCAGCAACTGCTCCTCGATTTCACCCAGTTCGGCTCGTACCGGCCGCTCGGTTATGAGGGGCGCGAGCCCAAGCGTGCCGGTCTTCGCCTCATCTCGGTCACGAACGGAGACATGACGCAAGCCATCGCGGACGATCGCTTCCGCCAAGACCTCTACTACCGGCTTGCGACCGTGCCCGTCGTGTTGCCGCCGCTTCGAGAGAGGCGAGATGACATTCCACAGATCGCGGTTTGCTATCTGAACAGCACCGACGCTCAAACGGACTGGGAGCTCGACAGCGAGGCCACCGAAATCCTGACCTCTCCGCGTTTCGACTGGCAAGGAAACATTCGCGAGCTCGAGGCCGTCATGGAGCGCGCGCGGAACCACGCGCGAGCCAACGGGTCCGGGGACCCGGTGATCGAAGCGCGCCACCTCGACCTCAACGGCGAGTCGGCAAACGGGGCGCTCGAGCCAGTGCCGGCTGGGCAACCGCTCCCGAACGGGGTCCGCGACAAATGGAAGCAGCTGGCCGACCAGAGAGAGAGCCTAGAAGCCCTCGAAAAGGAGATCATCGAAGAGGCGCTGGCAGCGTGTGGCGGGGTCGTCTTGAGGACAGCCCGCGAGCTCTCGGTCTCTCGTACGGGGCTGCTTAGTCGTATGACCACGCTGAAGATCAATCCGAACGAGTTCAAGCCCAAGCGGGAGTGACGGGGTCATGGCGAAGGTCGGCTCTGAGGCATCCATTAGTGATCTCATCGGGAAGGAGTTCGGGCCGTACACGCTGGTGCAACGGTTGGGCGTGGGTGGGATGGCCGAAACGTTCGAGGCGGTTCGCCACGGCCGGAGCGGATTCGAGCAGCGCGTTTGCTTGAAGCTCGTGCGATCTGGCTTTCGTGACGACGACGACTCCACGCAACTCTTCGAACGGGAAGCGAGGCTCGCCGCCAAGTTGCAGCACAGCAACATCGTCGGTGTGATCGACTTTGGCGAGATCGAAGGCACGCTCTACATGGCGCTCGAGCTCGTGGACGGCGCAGACTTGCAAGTGCTGCTCGATGCGCGCAAGCGGCTCTCTCCCGAGCACGTGGCACTTCTCGGCCACGACCTCGCGGCCGCGTTGGAGCATGCGCACGCCCCGACCGTCGAAACGGACGACAGTCAACCCGATGCGAGTGGGGTCTTCCACCGAGACATCTCGCCCTCGAACGTTCTCATCAGCCGTTACGGAGAGATCAAGCTCACCGACTTTGGCTTGGCCAGCCTTGCCGCTGGTGGCTCCCGGCAGAGCGAGATCAGAGGGAAGTTCCCCTACATGGCGCCCGAGCGACTTCGCGCCGATCCACTCGACGGGCGTGCGGATCTGTTCTCGTTGGGCGTGGTTCTGTTTGAAGCATTGGCCGGGCGGCGCCCCTATGACGGCGGAAACGATCCCGCGACGATCATGTTGATCATGGAAGGCGACCATCCCGCGCTTTCCGATCTCGCTCCAGGCACGCCGGCTGAGCTGTGTCAGATCATCGAAAGCCTCATCGAACCCGAACGCGACCAACGCCCAAAGAGCGCCGGCGCCTTAGTCGAGCAGCTCGATGCATTCGTCCCGCCCCCCCGGCGCACGCCGAAAGCTCGGCAAAATCGCGATGGACGCCCGCAGCCACCGCGCGCTGCAAAAACCGATCAGCAGTCGACGGCTCACGGAGAGCGAGCTACCGAGAAGGGCAGAGTCCGCGGGAGCTGCGAAGCCGCCGAGCGGTTGGTCGAGGCGAAGAGTGGTGAGGGTGACTGCCCTGGCGGCGGTTGCGATTGGAGCCGGCGCTGCCGCCGTCGTGCTTGGGCCCCAGGCGGAAGAGGGGAGGGAACCCCTCGAGGGGGCGGCCGACGAAAGCGAAACGAACGCCGTCAGAGAAGAACCCGTGGCCGCAGTCGAAGCAGCACCCGCCCGTGATCCGGAGAGTGCGGACGCCGCGGTGGTCGAAGAGAAGATCGTCGACAGCCCTCCACCGGTCATCGCGCCATCCCCCCCAGCGCGGCTCACCGTGCTGGTCCATCCTTGGGGCAGCGTTTGGATCAACGGCAAGCCCCGAGGCTCCGCGCCCTTGAAGAACGCTTCGTTAAAGCCGGGCCGCTACCGGATCAGCGCCGGCCAAGACCGCCCATCGCAAACCCGTACCGTCCGTCTGCGCGAAGGCCAGCGGAAGACGATCCGCTTCAACTTAACCGAATAGTAACGTTTGCTGCTTGACCTTGCCGCTAGTGGCTCTGTGCGATCGGGAGCTCTTCCACCTCGGCGGGTTGCTCTGGGGTCGCCTCACGTTTTCGCTGCTCTCGCTCGCTCAGGATCTCGTCCATTGTCTTTGGTCGGAGATCTTCCGTGCTGTAGGGCAGCGGGGTGATACCGTGTTCCAGCCAGGTGTACTTGCCTGCAAGCAAATCCAAGCCGACACGAGTGGCCTGCGCGTCGTCGTTGTGCCAAAGCTGGTAAAACAACTCGTCGATGCGTCGTCGGGTCTGTCGCGCGAAGAAATCGGCGAGGTCGACCGCGTGTGCAGCGTCTTCGTTTCCGTCCTGCTGGAGCTTGTGTACGTGACGAACCGTGGCCGCCAGGGCAAAGATCTCGAGGCCGATGTCGACGATGCGGAAGAGGAAACCCTGCCGCCGTTCGAGGCCGGGCCCAAAGCGCGCCATGCCGTGGAAAGTGTTTCGCGCAAGTCGTGCTGACGCGCGCGACGCATACCGGAGATGCTTTCCGAGCTTTCCGTAGCGAGCGAAGCTAGGCCACATGCTCCAACGCAGCCAGCGCGTCGGATACCACCAGGCATAGAAGGCGATGATCTTGGGCAAGGCCGCCAGACGTTTTCCAACGCTCGCATTGGGGTCGACGAGATCACCCGCCACACTGAGGTGCTTGTCGACAGCCTCGCGGGCGATGAACAGATGCATGATCTCGCTCGAACCCTCGAAGATCAGATTGATTCGGTTGTCACGCAGTGCTCGCTCGATCCCGATGGCCGGCTCTCCGCGTGCTTTGAGCGAGGCCTCGGTTTCGTAGCCGCGGCCTCCGCGGACCTGCAGGGTCTCATCGGCGAGCTTCCAGGCGCGGACCGTGTTCCATTCCTTGGCAGCCGCCGCTTCGAGCCGGATGTCCGTGTCCTTGCGGTCCGCGAGCTCACCCACGACGTAGGCGAGCGACTCCATCGCGAGAGCCGACGAGAGAATGTGGGCGTTCTTGTGGGTAATGGCTTCATGTTTGCCGACGGGAATGCCCCATTGCACGCGAGCATTCGACCACTTGCGTACGACCTCGACGAATCGTTTGGCAGAGCCCGATGTGGCTGCGGGCAAGCTGAGCCGCCCGGTATTCAGCGTGACGAGGGCGACCTTGAGCCCATCGCCATCTTTGCCAATTCGGTTATCGAGCGGGACCTTGACGTTGTCGAAGCTGATCACGCCGTTCGCGAGCGCCTTCAACCCCATGAAATGGCAGCGATGGTCGACGGTGACGCCGGGCCAGTCCATCTCGACGACGAAGCAGTTGATCCTCTTCGTGGCGGGGTTGCGCGCCATGACGACGATGAGCTCGGCGAGCGTTCCGTTGGTGCACCAGAGCTTCTGTCCGTTGAGAACATAGTGCTTCCCGTCCTCGGAGAGTTCCGCCGTCGTCGCGAGGCGGGCGGGATCAGAGCCCACCGCGAGCTCGGTCAGCGCGAATGCCGAGATGGCCCCTTTGGCACACCTCGGAAGGAAACGCTTCTTCTGCTCTTCGGTTCCGAACAGTCTGACAGGTTGCGGAACGCCGATCGCTTGGTGCGCAGATAACAAGGCGATGATGTTCCCGTCATGCGCGCCGACCAGCTCCATCGCCCGGACGTACTCGGGGTGCGTGAAGCCGAGGCCACCGTACTCCTTCGGAATCTTCATCCCAAACGCGCCGAGCTCCGCGAGCCCTCGAATGACCTCGGGGGATACTCGCCCGTCTCGTCGATTTGAATCGAGTCGACCTCGTTCTGCAGGAAGTCGGCCAGCTTGCGATAGAACTCCCAGAACTCGGGACGGTCCGGGTCATCGAGGGACAGCTTCTCGAGGAGGTCCATCCGGAAGTTTCCAAGAAAGACGTCCTTCATGAAGCTGTCTCCGCTCCACACTTTCTCTCTCGCGTCTTCGGCTACTTTCCGGGCTTCTTGTGCGTCTACCATGCGGGTCTCCAAATCTTGTTGCAGCGAGCGTCACGCTGTGCGCAGACGTGAAATATCCCCCAAATGAGACGTTTCACAAGGGCTACCTTTGCAGGGTGGCGCAGCGGCCCTTGACCCACAGGATATGTGGGCACATAGTCCGTGTATCAGCAAGAACCTTACGATTTCGGTGAATGAGGACCTTTTGAGGCGGGCGAGGAGCCTTGCTCGAAGGCAGGGGACGAGCCTGAACGCATTGTTGAGAGGCTACCTCGAAGTCCTGGTTGGGGAGCAACCCGGTGAGGTGGTGGCCGACGAGCTCTTGATGCTGATGCATGTGCACGGGGGCCGTTCGGGTGGTCGCAAGATCGGCCGAGATGATCTCTACGAGGACCGCATTGGCTGAGCGGGTCTTCATCGACACCAACGTCCTTTTATACGCCGACGATCTGGACGCGGGCGACAAGCGCAAGAAGGCGCAAGAGATCCTTCATCAAGTGTACGTCGACGGCAATGGAGTCATCTCGACGCAGGTTCTTCAAGAATTCTTCGTTGCTTCCACCCGGAAGCTCGGCGTCCCTCCCGAGATAGCCAGACGCAAGGTCGAGCTCCTCGCCCGGCTCGACGTGGTCACCATCCAGCCAACCCTCATTTTGGACGCAATCGATCTCCACCGTCTGCACTCGCTGAGCTTCTCGGACGCCCTCATCCTGCGAGCCGCCACAGCCTCAGGGTGTAGAAGGCTCCTGACCGAGGACTTGCCGAGCGGACGCACCATTGCCGGAGTTCAGATCGAGAATCCGTTCGTCGCGTAGGCTGTGTCCCAGCGAAAGAAACTCACTTGGTCACTGCCGAGCCAAGATCTCTCGAAGGACCGAGCAGACGCGATCGACCTGCGCTTCCGTGAGCCGCATTGCCGACGGGAGGTTCAACCCTCGTGGGCTGAGATCGTACGCGACCGTGTTTCGTTCCTTGGCTTCCGCAGCCTCCGGCGTGTCGCTGAATGCAGGCAGCGCGCTCAGCGGATGAAAGAACGGACGCGTATCGATCGCGTGCCCTGCAAACGCCGCCATCAGCTTTTGATTCGTGAGGCCGTAGTCTGCATCTAGGATGAAAGTCGTCATCCAAAAGGTGCTGAAATATTCGGGTGGCTCTGCGTTGAGCCGAAGACCCGGGACCTCCGCAAGCCGGTCGCGATACCAGCTGAAGATCTCTCTCTTTCGCGCGACCAACTCGTCGATTCGCTCGAGCTGTCCGAAACCGAAGGCCGCTTGAAGGCTGCTCATTCGGTACTTGAAGGCGACCTCGGTGTTGTAGAAATTGCGGAAGTTGGACTTCGTCCGTCCATGGTCCCGAAGCACCTGCGCGCGTTCGTAGAGATCGCTGTCATCGGTCACGAACATGCCACCTTCGCCCGTGGTCATCGTCTTCGTCCCGTGGAAGCTGAATACGCCGACGTCGCCAAAAG
>PVMK01118679.1_pt1 | contig 13768 bp, 12 predicted proteins | sample 1853481 | NCBI WGS metagenome assembly PVMK01 (sample SAMN08533507, study PRJNA380276) | Marine sediment metagenome, whole genome shotgun sequencing project. | reverse complement strand
AGGTCTCGATTGAGTAGCTTCTTAGTTTCATTGTGTGCCCCTAAGCTATTTTATTAGTTTCGCTATTCTTCTAGGCGCTCGTCGTGATAGTAATCCCGGAGCGGGGGGTGCGGTCCAGTCGCCCGTATAAATAATTCACCGGCGGGCCCCCTTTTGGTTGCCTCGATCGGATCCATAGAGAGCTTTACAATCGCGAGGCCATGGTCGAGATGACGATGCAATCCCCATGCGTGCGCTGACATCTGAAGTTGTCACAGCCATTTGCGCTGTTTCAATCCCGGTCATCGCTATGGCGCAGGGACCCTTGGAGACTCCGATGGTCGCGATCGACGGCGGCAGCTATCCGATCGGATCGGCCGACGGGCCGGCGAGCACGGGGCCGCTGCACAGGGTTTCACTCGATCCATTTCTGATCGATGTCTACGAGGTGAGCAACGCCCAGTTCGCGACCTTCCTCAACACGCTTGAGGTGACGGCCAAGCGCGATGTGCGCGCGGGCGAGCTGCGCGCCGACGACGTTGAGGGGCCGGACGCAAATCGCTTGTGGGGTGGCAGCAGCGGCAATGATCGAGCGTTTATCGAGATGGACGATACGGATGCACGCATTGGCACTATGGATGGCCACTTCACGCCCGAGCCTGGGTTCGCTAACCACCCTGCATCCGAAAGCACCTGGCAGGGTGCCGCGGCTTTCTGCGCGTGGCGCGGCGCCCGGCTGCCGACAGAAGCCGAGTGGGAGGCGACCGCTCGCGGCAAGGAAGGTCGTGCCTATCCGTGGGGAGCGGCACCGCCAATACCGGAACGTGCTGTGTTCGGGCGTGGGCGCGGAGAGACCGATCCGGTGGGTAGTCATCCAAAAGGGGCGACGCCCGAGGGCGTATTCGACCTCACGGGCAACGAGGCCGAGTGGACGAGCAGTCTGTTCAAGCCCTATCCTTACGACGCGGCGGACGGCCGGGAGGATCCGAAGGCCTCTGGCCAACGCGTCACGCGCGGCGGTGACCATGTGTTCGATGTGGCGCCTGACCAACTCACGGGCTACTTCCGCGACGGCTTTTCCCGCAATCCTCGAAGAGGCCACCGACACATTGGCTTTCGGTGTGCGAAGGATGCGAGATAGGATCCCGCCCTCTGCCCAGCTCTCGTGCTCAAGAAAAAGGTTACTGGCTCAGGCCTGAGCGTATGCGGCATGCGCTACCACACGTATCCATAATGGGTTTTTGGGCTATAGCATAGGCTCGTTTTAATTAATCGGGGAACGTCAAATCATGAGACGAAACGTTGCACGAATTCTCACCCTGGGCTTCGCCCTCGGCTGCTTGAGCTCACCGGGGGATGCCGCTGAAAAGAAAACCGGCGATCTGGCCGCGGCCGCGCAAAACCCTATTGCCTCGATGATGACTCTGCCTTTCCAGAACAACACGTATTTCGGCATCGATCCAGACAACCGTACGGCCAATTCACTGCTCATCCAGCCTGTTTACCCTATTTCGCTCAGTAAGGATTGGATCGTCATCACTCGAGCGATCGTTCCGCTTATCTATATCGAGGGATTTCACTCAACGGACCCGGAGGTGCCGAACGCACAAATCAATGCCGACAGCGCGTTTGGACTGGGCGACATCAATTTCACCGCCTATTTCTCGCCAAAACAATTGCTAGGCTTGGGTGGCGGCGAGTTCACCTGGGGAGTGGGCCCGTCGATCACATTGGATAGCTCGACAGACGATGACATCGGCAGCGAGAAGTGGAGCGCGGGGCCTGGACTCGTAGGCGTCTTTATCAAACATCCCTGGGTTGCAGGTGCACTTTTCCGGCAACTCTGGTCTTTCGCGGGTAACGACAATCGCGAAGACGTCAGCCAGTTTCTCATGCAGCCTTTTATCAACTATAACCTGTCCAAGGGTTGGTACCTCGTTTCGTCGCCGATTATCACTGCGAACTGGAAGAAAGACAGCTCTAACACATGGTCGATTCCGGTCGGCGGCGGCTTCGGCAGGATCTTCAAAATCGGCAATCAGCCGGTGAACGCGCAGGTCCAAAGCTTCTACAATATGGTGAAACCGGACGGCGGAGCCGATTGGTCGTTGCGGTTCCAGTTCACGTTCCTGTTTCCGAAGTAGTCGGTGGTTGGGAGTGGATGGATATTGAAACGATGGTTCGTCCGAAGGGACTCGAACCCCCGACCGCCTGGTTCGAAGTCACAGCGACCATTTCAACATTTCAACTAGAACAGTCACTTGCGACGCTTGCCGCATTCGCATACCCGACGTAACTCGCTGATTTCTAGTTTCACCAAACGTCACAGTGGCACAAATTTGGCACATCAGGGTGGGATGGGTGAGATAACCAGTCAGAACTCGTATTGGGCCGATACTCCGTAAACCAGCTCCCTCTCCCCATCGACAAAGTCCACATTGAACTCGGGCACAATCGCCCAGCGGGGAACAACCTCGAACTCATAGCCGACACCGATCCGAAACATAAAATCTTGCTCGCCGCCATCAAACTCTACACCTGGCGAAAGTTTGAACTCCTATCCGGCATGGGGATGCAGGTGCAACGTGGCCCCGACGGACGTCACGTCGAAATCACCGGCCGCATATTCTAGGAAGCCACCGACACCAAACAGCGAGGTCAGTCGGCTCTCATAACCCAGTCCAACGCTCGCGCCGTTCAGTGATCCGTTCTGTGTATTACCGACGAACAAATTGACTGCGTTCTTCTGCTCGACTTCTTTCTCCGCACTGACCCCCAAGGAAATCGTTGACATCAACAACAGCACGCCAATGCGAAAAATAGTAGCAAAGCAGATCGATATTCTGGTTTGATTCACTTTTTGCCTTTCCTCCTCACCATTCGATGGTAGTCGTTCGAGTGGCTGATGTAACTCGCCGATTTCCTATCTCGCCAACTGTCACAGTCGCACAAATCTTGCCCACGAAGGAGGGATGGACGAGATTCGGCCACTTGCCTGTCTAAAGCATCACGGTTTCATATGGGAGTGATGGGTCCGAATCAGCATTGCGTGTGCCAGTTTCGTGGCTACCCCGACAAAGACGCCAATCGTGATGAGGGAATACACGATCGTGAAAATTTTCGAAAGGCTGGATGTCGGCGTAAGGTCACCGTATCCAACCGTGGACATCGTCATTACACAAAAATACAAGGCGTCAACAATGCTCCAACCCTCGTGGAGAACGAAGAATATCGTACCGGTCACTAACAAAACGAGCATTAGTGAAACCAGGGCATGAAACTCCGGGTCCTCGAATGCGCGGTAAATTGCTTTAGCCAATCTCGTCAAGGCCAGGATCAATTCACTCATGGTCGAATTACCTCTTTCGCAGGAATTTTTGATGCCAGTGGCGCATCAGGCCACGTAATGTGCCAATAGATCACCGTGGCCCTGAGGTGGTAGGAATGTGTAAGGGTCAAGGGACCACAGATCTGTGGATTCCCGGAAGTTCGCCGGCGGCATTTTCCGGCCGTAGTGAATGAATCCGCGGGATTTCCCTGAAAATGGGCCCTCTGGCCGGAATCCATCACTCTCCAGCAGGATTCGTAGTCTGAGGCGCCAGTTCAAGGCGCTGCGCGAGGCGCTCGGCGTGCAGGCTTGGCTTCCAGCTGGCGTTCTCGTGAAAGAGCAGGAGTCAATGTCCGACACGTGTTGCAATTCCCGTTGCATGATTAAAAGTGTCCGGTCAGGAAGAGAGTTGGCCCGAGGAATCGAAGTTCGAATTCACCCCCTGAAGCTATCGGTTGAATCTACCACGTCGAGGTCGAAGTACGGTACTGCCAAAGTAACTGCCTCCGGGCGACAATCCCTGGATGAAAAAACAAACTAGCCTATACAAACGCCATCGATACCCACCCGATATTATCCAATACGCCGTGTGGTTGTACTATCGATTCAACTTAAGCCACAGGGATATCGAAGATTTGCTAGCCGAACGCGGTATTAGCGTGAGCCATGAATCCATTCGGTTGTGGTGTAACAAGTTTGGACCACGATATGCCAGGCGATAGAAGCGTCGGCATCAAAGGTATGGGGACACGTTTTTCATCGATGAAGTCTTCGTGAAGATTCAGGGCAGCAGCGCTATTTGTGGCGAGCAGTCGATCAGGAGGGAGAAGTGGTCGATGTGTTTCTACAGACCCGCCGGGACAGAAAGGCTGCAAAGCGCTTTTTCAGGTGCCTGCTAAATAGGCACCGTGATGAGCCCAGGAAAATCGTGACTGATAAGTTGAGAAGTTATGGTGTTGCACACCGAGAACTGATCCCCGAGACCATTGACGATACTTCGCAGTACGCCAACAATCGGGCCGAGCTTTCACATCAACCTACCAGGGTACGGGAGCGGGGCATGCGGCGGTTTAAGTCATCCCATCAGGCTCAACGCTTTTTGAATGTGCATTCTGCTGTGTACAATCTCTTCAATCTTGGCTGGCATTGGGTTTCCGCCGAGCACTACCGAACTTTGAGGCAGGGTGCCTTTGTGTCCTGGGAAAAGGCAACGATGGCGTAATTCAGACTGAGAGGCAGAACTTTTCGGCAGAGTGGAGTTAACTTGTCGGTACCCTCACAGGGGCCGAAAACGGCCGTTCCGCATGCCCGGCCGAGGTTTCCGGATCGAATGACCACAACCCCTTCTGGCCATTCGAGCCTAATCGGCGAATGTCTGGTTTGAGGTGCGACAGGTGCGTCGTCAGGATCATGCGGACGCACAAAATTGTGGCATTACGCGGTTACCAGGCACGGCTAACTACTTCGCTGCCGGCGTATACCAGGTCGGCGATCACCAGGCGCGTTCCTGAATTGTCGCCGGTACCCGGCAGGCGGATCGATGCCAAGCGTCTTGGCGTCATAAGTCAATCATCGAAGTGTGGGCATCTCCAGAACGCATACGAAGTATGCCTCATGCAGAGCCGCTTCAAATTCGGGGGCCGTCCACACGACGGAGAGTTGGTTGCCGCCGAAGCGTTCGGACATCAAAGAAGCCAGTCCACCGGCAGCCATCGAATCAACCAGGCAGCCGCTTTGGTACCGCGCCCGACGTACGGCTCGGATTCGTAGGTCACCGCTTTTCCATCTTCGATGCCGCGCCATAGCAGTGACTCCTTGCCACTGTCACTGATCTCCAGTTCAACTTTGAACGCGAATTTGTTGATGTTCTTGTCGAACTTTTCGGCGGCAGGGCCAGCGATGTCAGCTTGCTCAAACACCAGTCCAATTTCTGTATTCAGATATAGCGAGCGCTGGTCGTAGTTGAACGACCCGACGAACATTCGAGTCTTGTCAATCACCATGGATTTCGCGTGTAAGCTGGACTTGCTCAGGCCAGGCAGCCAAGTGAAGGCTCTTCGTTCCTCGACCCGCAAGTGCTCGTCCAGCTCGTAAAGTTCTACGCCGCAACGCAACAACGGGATCCGAATCTTGCTATAGCCTGCATGGACGGCGGCGACGTCGTTTGATGCAAGAGAATTCGTGAGAATCTTTACGCTGACGCCCTTCTGAGCGAGGCTGCAGAGTGCTTTTACGGTTTCATCGCCGGGCACAAAATAGGGCGAGATCATGATCAGTTCTTCAGTCGCCGTGACGAGATGGGGTTTTAGCTGCGAAATCAGCAGGTCGTCGTGCCAGCCGTCCAGATTCTTCTCCCTTTTCCACCAGGCGTCGTGAATTATTTCTCCCGGCCCCCAGTGAAACTCGACGCCGCCGTCACGGAGCGCATTGGCCAAATTACCCTGTTTCACCGCCTGCATGTAGGTTTTTGTTTCGGACTTATCAAAAAACGCGGACGACGCATCCTTCAGTTTCTGCAGATCCGCGTCGGTCGCGGCGGGCAACAGCGTTGATACCGGGTACGCGTAGTCGGAATTCCAATAGTTGTCGAAATTCGCCGAGACCTGCTCAACGGCTGGCCCTATTGCTAGCACGTCGTTGTCGGCAAAAGCCAGGGCCGGATCGGCGTCAAAGTACTCGTCACCAATGTTGCGGCCACCGACGATAGTGGCCTGGTTGTCGACGGTGAATGTCTTGGTGTGCATGCGGGCGTTGACATCGTGAAAACGGGTAACAAACTGCAGATACTTCGGCTGACGGCGCGAATAGGGAGCGAAAAGCCGGACGTCGATGTTCGGGTGGACGTCCATGGCTAGCCAGGTGTCCTGACCATCGCTGCCATACATGTCGTCGACCAACAGTCGCACGCGGACACCCCGGTCCGCTGCGCTGATGAGCGCGTACACCAGTGACCGACCTACCGTGTCCTGATGCCACATGTAATATTGTGTATCGATGCTGCGTTCCGCTTGTTGTGCCAGTACGACACGCGCGGCAAAAGCATCGCGACCATGTGGAAGTTCAATAATCCCGTTTTTGTCCGGATTTTCTGCCAGTTCCGGCGCGAAACGCTTGCCAAGCGATGAATCAGCGCCGTTGTCGATGACCTGCGAGGATTGGCGGCCGCTGTTGTCAGGCAGTCCGGCCAGTTGGTTCAGTATGAACACGAGTATTACTCCTGTTGCGATCGCCAGGGAAATTCCGATTAATATACGGACTATCGATTTCCTTTTCTTACTCACTGTGATTCGCTCGCTAAGACTTGGACGGTGTCACCATCATGCACTTTCGGAAGATCGGCTCTTATACTCTACCGGCGACAGTAGGCCATTGAAACCATGTCGTCGTTTGCTGTTGTAAAACATCTCGATGTAATCAACGGTAGAACATCAGCTTCCCAAGCTGAACGCCTACCCCCAGCCACCTGCGGATTCCCGACGTCGTCCAAGTATGAACCCGATGATGGGATGGGTTCCTACTCCTGGAGGGGTATGATCCAGGTTCCGCGTACATCCACATCTTGGGAAGCTGATTGCCTACCCCCAGCCACCTGCGGTCTCCCCCGGTTGTCTGAGTGTCCACCTGACGGTGGGATGAATTCCTACCCCTGAGAGCGTTCGAAGATTCGTAGCGAATCCATTAGCAGATAGATTCAGTGGCAATCACACAGGCAGCCATGAGTGAACTTCGCCCATGAGCACATGCGCACTTGAGGGTACTGAAGTTCGCCGTATTGCCGCTCGAACGCCTAAAACGGGTAGCTCGCAGTGGGTGCGCGTCCCTGCGCACCCACTGCTCCCGCTTTACTCGCGTATCAACGCAAATTACTGGCCCGGATGGGCATACTGAATATCCGCCAGAAGCTTTCCGAGGCTCAGGCTCGAACCCCGGGCCGGCGGAAATTCTTTCAGGCTTTCCAGCTGCGCTGCAACAGCATCTTGTGCGGGCCCCATCAAGAACATCCGCGAGCCGTACCATTTCAGGTACTCTCCACCTTGCTCAAAGAAGCGCTCGTAGGGGTCACGACGAAGATTCGTGATGTATGGCCAGCTGGGGCTCTTCTTCCAAGCCGATGTCAGATTACCCGACATCTGCGTAAAGGTGATTTTCCATTCGCCCATCCGAATAGCGGTCAGATCGCCACCTCCGTCGAAATAGAGCATTTCCTTGCGCGTGCCAGGGCCCTTGCCGGTCAGCAGGTCCATCTGGTTATGCCCATCGAGATGCGCCTTGAAGGTCTTGCCGTCAGCCTTGACGCCGCCTTTTTTCAACTTCGCCTGGATACCAGTGTCCTTACCCCCGTTGGCTGCGGCCAGCAAGGTTGGCATCCAGTCCTGGTGCGCGAACATGTCATTAATGACGGTGCCCGGCTTGATTTTTCCAGGCCAGCGCACGAGTTGCGGTACGCGGAAGCCGCCCTCGGTGGTCAGGCCTTTCTCGCCCCTGAAGGGATGCATGCCACCCTCCGGCGGGCCGGTCATGATCTCAGTGCCGTTGTCCGTCGACCAGATCACGATGGTGTTGTCGGCGATTTTCAGCTCTTCGAGTTTGTCGAGCAACGCACCCGTCACATCGTCCAGCTCGGCCATGGCGTCGGCAAAATGGCCGTTCCCGGTCTTGTTCTCGTACTTCTCGGAAAGATGAATCCAGACATGGGCGCGCGTCGAGACGTGCCACAGAAAGAACGGTTCATCCTTCTCGGACGCCTGGTTCTTCTTGACCGCTCGCTCCATGAAATCGAGCGAGCGATTCAGCAGATCCTCCTCGATTGTTCGCATACGCTTAATAGTCAGCGGCCCCGAGTCCTTGCATTTCTGCTTGCCGACCACACCCCAGCGCGGCTGCTCGGTCTTGTCGTCCACGTCGGACGCGACACAGTCCATGACACCGCGCGGGCCGTATTTAGCCTTGAACGCGGGGTCCTTCGGGTAGTCCGGATTCTCCGGCTCTTCTTCGGCATTCAGGTGGTACAGGTTGCCGTAGAACTCGTCCATGCCGTGCACCGTCGGCAGGTACTCGTTGCGATCGCCCAGGTGGTTTTTGCCAAACTGACCGGGGAAATAAGCGTAGGGCGTCAGCAGCTCGGCGATGGTAGAATCGATCTTTCGAACACCATGCTTCGAGCCGGGCATACCGATCGTGAGCAGCCCCGTGCGGAAGGGATTCTGTCCCAGCATGAACGCGGCACGCCCTGCGGTACAGGATTGCTGGGCGTAAGCGTCGGTGAACAGGGCGCCTTCCTTGGCAAGGCGGTCGATGTTCGGCGTCCTGTTGCTCAACAAACCCCGATGATAGGCGCTGATGTTGTCCTGGCCGATATCATCGCCCCAGATCACGAGAATGTTCGGTTTCTTGTCCTGTGCGTAGGCTGTGCCGGCGAGTAACCCGAATCCGAGCACCAGCAGCGCAATGATCGCCCTGTTTCCACATGCTAACGTCGTTTTCACTGTTCCCTCCTGCTCATCAGCTTTGTTCAAGATGGTTCTGTGCATACACCTTGGGATGGGTGTATGAGGCTGCCCTCGTTCGGCCCGCGCGGTCACGAAGTTTACACGACCTCTCCCCCGCGAGCCACTGGACATTGCGTGATGCTCTATGGCTCTCCCAACGTTGTCCGAGTGTGCACCGGATGGTGGGACGGGTTCCTACCTCTGAGCACAAATGCGCCGGCTGCGGAACGAGCGGGGACCTTTGTACAGTTGTCACGCGTAATTGGGGCCATGGTAGAACGTGAAGTAGGTCATCGAGACCTGCCCAGGGGTGCTTTCTTTGTGATCTTCCATCATGGACCAGCTCGTTTCGATTTGGGCGGTTCGTAATACACGAGTTCAACCTTGACTCCATCCGGAGCCTCGATGTACGCAACCTTTCCCAGGTCTCCGAAATTCCTAGGCCCCATCGTGAACTTGACCCCGTTCTCTTTGAGACGACCGCAAAAGGCGTCGTAGTCCGTCGGAATCCGAAGTCCGAAATGGTCGATGCCCCATTGCAAGCCAGGTTTGGCGGCAGGATCTTCGCCGGCCCTTCGGCCGCGGATGGTGAGGTGGACTCCGTCAAACCCGACATTGATTTGCGGCGCGCCATCTACCATCTCGGACGGCATGAGTTTTCCGCCCAGGTTGTCCGCGTACCAGGTAGCGGCCGCTTCCGGGTCTGCACTGATGAAATGAACGTGATCGAAACTCACGACCTGAGGAGTTGGTTTGGCCTCTGCCTTGTGTTCCTCGGCCTGCGATGTGGGGACGGTAATTGTTGCTTCGAGCGCAGCGCGGCGTAGCCTGCCGGCTTCGATGTAGTCGTCGCTTCTGAACATCTGCTCGAACGCGTCGATGGACGGATAACGTGTCAGCGTGAAGTGGTCCCACAGTTCTTCTGACACTACTGGGATGTCGGCTTCCACCGACAGGATTACTTCGCCGCCCGCTCTTTCAATCAGAGGCGAGACCGCCTTGGTGAATTGGGCGAATGTCACGCGCCCATCCGGCTTATTGAACCGTAGGAATTCGCCAATCAGTACGTCGCTCTTCTTGTGGGGGATTCCCGAACGATCGTCATGCAGCTTCTGAATCGACAGCGTCGCCGGGAAGGTCGGCTCACCGTCTCGCAAGGCGTAGAGGTGACGCTGGAACGTACCCGCAACCCGGTCTGGCAGAGCGGCCTGATAGTCGGGGTTCTCCTGGACGAGCCCGTAGGACGCAAGTCGCGAGTAGACCGGAAGAGTGAGTTCATCCCACGAGTTGTCGAAACCATAGGACGCGTCGAGGTCATGGATAGCGGACGCAAAATACGGCGTATAGCTGCCTTGCGCATCAACGCCTTTCACCGCGACCGCGCCATACCGCATATAGAGGGTCGGATCGCGATGTGGCCGGAAACGGACGAGGTTAAGCATGATGAAGGGTGTCGTATCGGACGCGGTCTCGAAGACGTGCAATACGCCGGCGCCAACCTGGGTTTTGGCGAGGTGTTCGTCGAAGGTCCTGGCTGGGGCCTTAGGGATGAGCAGCTTGGTCAGCTCCGACTCACTCAGGTCTAGGTTTCGTGTGCTCATTGCACTTCTCCAACTTGTCTTCTAAGCAGCAAACTCTTTCAGTTCCACGAACATGCCGTCGGGAGCGGATAAGAACGTGGTTTTTTCGTTGCTGTCGGCCTGGAACGTTGGCACTACAACGACCGCCCCTTGGTCCGCGTAGTACCTGGCGGCTTCATCACAGTCATCAACGAGGAAGGCGATGTGCCAGGCGCCGAGTCGCTTGCCGGCGGGAACAGCCGAGTCCGGAGACTCATCGGACGGCCCAAACAATAGAGTAATTCCGCCCAGTTCGAAGTGCAAATTCGGTTCGCGATGCCCTTCCGGGCCGAGGTCTATCGTTCCCTTGTCTGTGGCCCCCAGGATGTCGACATAGAACTTCCGGGTCTTGTCGAAATCGGATGAGCGGTAGTGAATGTGATCAAAGGTAAGACTGGGCATCATGCTGCGCGCGATTTACAAGGCCAAAATCTGAATCTATACGATAATACGACTCAGCGGGTGACAGCAAATATCGAAGGCACGTGGTATGGGAAGTCCAACGTGGGAGGTGACCAAAAGCGAATACTCGAGGCTCGATGTGAAATTACGAAGTTAGGTCAGCTTCTGTGGGTACATTCAACGTATCCGCGCACATTCTATAACAGCGTTGCGGAACTAGCGGCAAGGGTTGGCGGGTAACGTACGCGGTTAACCTTTGTTCTGCACGCCTACTAGTCACTGGGCTGATGGTCTACCTTCACCGGCGAACAGCGGAAATCTCGTAAACCGAAAAGCAGACATTGACCTTCCAGGCTCGGATGGCCGGTTGTGGCCGAGGCTGTTTCAAAACTCTGCTCGGCGAAATCACAAGGCGCTCTCTCGCGAGATCTGATGCACTTCACGCCCGCCAATCCGCTTTGATGAGCGTGAGAGCGCCATTTATAGAGCGTTTGGCGGCGCGATCGGCTCGTTCTGGAGTTTCGAAACAACCTGGGCCGAAACTGGACATTGGCCAACGTGAGAACCAGGACCGGACGCCCCCAGACAGTGCGTGACTGGCTAGATCGCCGCAAATGAGCCATTTCCAGAACGTGGCCTGTCAAATTGCCGGAATCTTGCCGGTAAAAGAAGAGCAAGCAACCCCTGACCAACCCTCAGGCAACCTCCGACCAACCCCCCGGCAACCCCGGCCAACCCGTAAGCAACCATTGAGCAAGGTTCAAGAAATCGACAAGAGACTTACAACAGAAACATAAGAGCTTCATAAGAGACCGACAACAGATCTATATGAAAACTACAACAAATCCATAACGGATCTCTTCAAAGTACTTGTAGCAATCCTTGTTCCAATCCAACGCTAGAGGAATGTCGGTCGGTACTTATTGACGTCGGCGTCGTGTTGGCAAATACTCTGTGCCTGAAATGGAATCATGATCGTCTGCTTCCGGCAGGTCTGATTCCGCTGTCCGACTGTCGATAGAAATCGGCAGTCCAGTCGTCGTTCAATACTGGAGAAAAGTGAACGCGGCGAGGGCAGCACAACGGTTGTCGTACGGTTTGTACGGCCTTGGTTGTGCGCTTCTCGCGGGCTCGCTTTTTTTCATGCCCTCCTGAAGCGCACTTGATTCATCGTTTTTGGAGCGATGCAAGTGACGCAATTTTCCCGGCCGCAAAAACGATCACTTTTCTGGCGACGTTTTCCCGCTCGATATTTTGAGCGGGGAAATAGCGCGATTATTTTCTTGCAGTTTTGCCCGTGCAAAGTGACGTCATTTCTCGACAAGCCAATATGAGCAAGACACTGACCCTCAAAGAGGCGGCTCGCTTTCTCAAGCTCTCCCCGCAGACCATCGCGCCGATTTGGCCTCAACAGACAGCACTGGCACAATGAATTGGTTAGATGAGCTCTAACTTTGAATCTGGCCTCGTCTTAGGGGGCTGGTCACACACCAGGGGAGGATCAGTTCATTGGATACGCTAAACAACATGCTCAGCTGGCCGATGTTCAAAATCGGAGATGTGCAGACGACGCTTGGCTCATTATTGGCAGCGGTAGTGGTCGCGGTCGCGACGATATTCGTCGCGCGCTTTGCCAGGAATCTCCTGCAGGGCTTTGTGCAGAGGCATCACGAATCAGAGGCGGATGTCGGACACACGTACGGGCTCATACTGCAATTGCTCGTCTGGATCGTTGGCTTCGAAATCGCCCTGCTTCTCCTTGGCATACGCTTGACGACCCTATTCGCCGCTACCGGGTTTTTCGCGATCGCCGCCGGCTTCGCGGCAAAGAACATCGTGGAGAATTTGTTGTCCGGGGGCATGCTGCGACTCGAACGAATCATCCGACCTGGCGACTTGATCGTAATAGGGGGGCGGTCGTTGATCGCGAAACGGGTAGGGTTGCGCACGTTGGAAGCGCGGACCTTCGATGGCGAAGAGATACTCGTGCCGAACTCGATAGTCGCCCAGTCGATGGTTGAGAATAAGACCCGGGATGATCGTTTGAATCGAATTCGGCTTAGAGTAGGCGTTTCCTATGAGTCCGATCTCGATCTGGTAAGAAAGACGCTGGAAAATACCGTAGGCGGACTCGAGTGGAGCTCGTCAGTGAAGAAGCCGGCTGTCTATCTGCACGAGTTCGGAAACTCGAGTGTTCTCTACGACGTCTACGTCTGGATCGACGACGCGAACGAGGCGTTGAGCAGAAAGTCGGATCTCCATGAGTCCGTCTGGTGGGCGTTGAAGGACGCGGGCATCACCATCGCCTTTCCCCAGTTGGACCTTCATCTAAACCAGAGCCTGTCCAACTCTGTATAACACGATCCCTCGGGCAAGGGCGGCCGGTTCCGGGCGTCTGAAAAGCGGTGGGCGACACTGCCGACCCCAGGCAGTGCTCGACTGGCTGGATCACCCAGAATCAGCTGGCTTCAATACGTGACTTATCAACCTGCCGGGATTTTGCCGGTCAAATTTGTCGTTGGGGTGATGGCTAGGACCACGTTTCAAATTGGGTGTCGTCGCCCACATTGGCTGTGAGAGACAGCGGAGCCCCTAGAGTTTAAGCTGTCAACCAACCCTCCACCAACCCTCGATCAACCCTAAAGCAACCGTTGAGCAACGTTCGAGCAACCTTCAAAATCAATAAGAAACATACAAGAGAACTACAAGAGGTCTACAAGAGGTCTACAAGGGGCGTACAAGACGCCAACAACAGATCTATAAGAGATTTCAAGTGGTTCTTGAAAGTATTGGAAGCAATCGCTTCAATCGGTCCAGCGCTCGGTCTCGTGTAAGTCTATAAGCTATTGACGTCGGCGTCGGGTTGGCGAATACTTTGATCCTGAATTGGAGTCGTTATCGTCTGCTTCAGACGGCTTTGATTCCGCTGTCTAGCTGCCGATGGAAATCGG
>PVMK01126561.1_pt1 | contig 13772 bp, 13 predicted proteins | sample 1853481 | NCBI WGS metagenome assembly PVMK01 (sample SAMN08533507, study PRJNA380276) | Marine sediment metagenome, whole genome shotgun sequencing project. | reverse complement strand
ACTGCATCATGAAGCCATGGATGGCAGTGGTTACCCGCACGGTCTGCGCGGGCAGGAAATCTCACTGGAGGCACGTATTATTGCCGTCAGTGATATCTTTGATGCATTGACAACTCAGCGCCCCTACAAGTCTCCCTGGTCAAATGAACATGCTTTTGCGATGTTACAGCTTTTATCCATTGATAAACTGGATAAGGGCTGTGTCAGTGCCTTGGCTGGAAGTCCTGATGAGATTGTACAGATTCAGCAACAGTTTGCCGAAATGCATTGATAGCTCAACGTCCTCCTGGCCCATCCAAAAAGTCCATCCAAAAAGAAAAAACTCGCTTTATCGAGACGCGGGTTTTTAATCTTAAACACGCATAGTGATCCGGAAATGATTAAGGTCGATCGCTAAGCCGGTTGACATTTCTGTTCCCGTAGGGTTACATAAAAGCAAATATCTTGTTTTTTCTATGTAAGATTAAAATAACAAATAGAAGGGTTTTTTATGCGTCGCCTGTTTTTAATTATTGCCATCCTTGTGTTGGTTGGTGCTTCTCTTTACTTTGGTTCCGAACACAGTTCACGGTCGTCTTTTGAGTCGGTTAAGTTGGTCGATCTTGGTGATGTTGCCCCTGACTTTCAGCTTGAGGACACGCTTGGCAACAAAGTGTCTCTGTCAAGTTTGCGCGGCAAGGTTGTGCTGGTGAATTTCTGGGCTGTCTGGTGCCCGCCTTGCCGGGCGGAAATGCCCTCGATGGACAAACTCAATCAAGCCATGGCGGGGGAAGATTTTGTTATGCTGGCGATTAATGTTGAGGAGAATGGCCGCGCCGTAGTTCCTGCCTTTCTGGAGAAGTCTCCTCATACTTTTTCTGTTCTTTATGATGACCAGGGTGTTGTGCAAAATCTTTACGGAGTTTACAAATTTCCCGAATCATTTGTTATCCGAAAAGATGGTATAATTGATGACAAGGTCATCGGTGCAATTGACTGGGCGCAACCTGAAACTATTGCGTACTTCAAAGGCTTGGCGAAAGGGTAGTAACTTTGCAACAGGCAGCTGACATAACCTATTGGATTGCGTTTACTGCCGGGATTTTGTCTTTTGCGTCGCCCTGTGTGTTGCCTCTCATTCCTTCGTATCTGACCTATATCACCGGACTGTCTTTCAGCCAACTCGAAGAAGCACACCCCAACGCCAAGGTTCGTCTGACGGTGCTGTTCCACTCTCACTGTCTTATCCTCGGATTTACAGTCGTTTTTGTTACGTTGGGGGCCATCGCCGGAGATGCTTCCAGCAAATTCCAGCTTCACCTCCGTGAGGGGTTGGAGTGGGTTGACAAAATCGGCGGGGTGTTGATTTTCCTCTTTGGAATTCATCTGACTGTTTTCTCTCACTTTGGTGTTCTGCTCGTTGAAAAAATGGCTCCTCTCCATAACAAGCCAAGCGGTTTTATAGGCACTTTCGTCGTTGGTCTCGCCTTTGCTGCGGGCTGGACCCCCTGTATTGGTCCAATCCTCGCGTCAATTCTCGTGGTTGCTGCCCGTTCAGGCAATGTTGGCGAAGGTGTCGGCCTGCTTTCAGTCTACTCCCTGGGACTGGGGGTCCCGTTTTTGATCTCCGGTCTTCTCTTCCACCAGTTCCTGACTGCTTTTAAGCGTTTCCGCAAGCACATCCGTCTGATTGAAATAGGCACCGGCGTTATGCTGATGGCTGTCGGTATTATGCTTATGTTCAACCTGATGGGGCAACTCACCATGTATCTCTACCAGTGGTTTCCTATCCAAGGTTAGTTTGCTGGGAGGCTGTCCCTCCCCAAAACCTATTTAAATTACTCATAAAATTCCGTAACTGTTCAGCATCAAAAATACTGTCATTCCCGAGGGTGTAATCGGGAATCCAGATCTTAAAACCCATGGATCCCCGATAGAGTCATTCGAGGATGACAGACGTTATTTGTAAACAATTCAGATTGTGCTGAATAGTTGTAAAATTTCTTGACATAACAATGTGTCTTGTTTAAATTGAAATTCATTTTCAATCAGACGGGTTTATGAGTAAAGCCAAAACAAGAGTTCAATTCAAGGATTTTCTGCTGGCTCAAGGTTTAAAATCCACACATCAACGGGAACTCATCCTGGATGAATTCCTGCGCGCCGGTTCGCATCTTTCTACCGAGGACCTCTATCTTCGTTTGCGTAAGGAGAATCCCCGTATCGGTTATGCAACTGTCCATCGCACCTTAAAGCTCTTTGCCGAATGCGGTATTGCCGAGCAACGGCATTTTGGTGATGGCCAGGCACGTTATGAGACAAGCGACAGCGACGAGCATCATGATCACTTGATCTGTGTTGTCTGCGGCAAGATTGTTGAATTCGAGGATCCACGCATCGAAGAACTTCAAGTTGAGGTCGCCGGGGTGCACGGATTTTCTATCGAACGGCATCGTCTTGAGCTTTATGGCTGTTGCCAGGATTGTTCTACATAAAAAATATATAGCCTCTTTTTTTGTCCAGTTTCTGAAAATGATTATCAATAACAAGTAAAAAGGTAGTGCGAACATTTATGCAGAACCAACAGCAGGCTGAAAAGAAAATCATTCTGGTCGGTAACCCGAATGTCGGTAAAAGTGTGGTCTTCAACACTTTGACCGGGAGCTACACAACTGTCTCCAACTATCCGGGAACCTCTGTGGAGGTTTCGCGCGGCCAGTGCCAGATCGCTGACGAGAGTTTCCTGGTTCTTGATACTCCGGGGATGTATTCCCTGCTGCCGATTACCGAAGAAGAGCGGGTCGCTCGCCGCATCCTTCTTGAGGAATCGCCGTATGTGGTTGTGCATGTTGTCGATGCCCGCAATCTTGAGCGGATGTTGCCGATGACGTTGCAGCTCATTGAAGCCGGGCTGCCGGTGATGCTGTTGGTCAATATCATGGACGAGGCCGAACGGGTCGGCATGCAGATCGATACCACCTTGTTGCAGGAAAAGTTGCAGATACCCGTTATCGGTGGTGCACTCGGTCGCAGTAAAAGAGGCCTCTTGGAGTTACGTGATGCGATCAGTAGTTACCAGGTACGCCAGACAACTTTTGCATATGCCACTGATCTGGAAAAAGATATTCAGAAAATCAGCACCCTGATGCAGGGAGACTATATTCTCAGTAAGCGCAGCCTGGCCCTCATGCTGTTGCAGAGAGATGAAGAGATCATTCAAAGGGTTCAGGACAGGGAAAACTCACAGTATGCCAAGGTGGAAAATGCTGTCAATGAAACGGTCTTCGCGCGTCGCGTCGATCTGCATCTGCGCATCAGCCTTGAACGAAAACGAATCTCAAAAGGGTTACTGGCCGGCGTCATAACTCAGCAGGAAGGTGAGCGTCCAGCATTTGCCGACCGCTTTCCAACTGGACGATGAATCCCTGGACCGGCATTCCTCTGTTGCTGCTTGTCCTCTACTTTGGAATCTATCAGTTCGTTGGTGTTTTTGGAGCCGGTACGATCGTTGATTTTCTGGAAGGCGGTATTTTTGAAGAGTATCTCAATCCCTGGGTGATCGGTTGGTGCGAGCAATATATTCCCTGGTATTGGCTCAACGAGCTTCTGGTTGGCGAATATGGCTTGTTCACTCTTGGAGTGCGCTATGCAGTCGCCATCATTCTGCCGATCGTCGGAACCTTCTTTATTGCTTTCGCTGTGATAGAGGATAGTGGCTACTTTCCGAGACTGGCCATGCTGGTTGACCGGGTCTTTAAAAGGATCGGTCTAAATGGCAGGGCCGTTATCCCGATGGTGCTTGGTTTTGGCTGCGACACTATGGCGACAGTTGTTACCCGGACGCTGGAGTCGACCAGGGAGCGGGTTATTGCCACACTTCTGCTCGCTCTTGCCATCCCCTGCAGTGCCCAGATGGGGGTTATCCTGGGGCTTCTATCCGGTGTGCCGGGGGCCTTGATGGTCTGGCTCGCCTGCATGGTGGGTGTTTTTCTGCTGGTCGGCTTCCTTGCTGCTCAGGTTGTCCCTGGCGAACGACCGATGTTCTATATGGAAATCCCACCGATGCGTCTGCCGCAGCTGCAAAATGTCATAGTCAAAACCCTGACCCGCATGCAGTGGCACTTCCTGGAAATTTTTCCACTCTTTATGCTCGCTTCAGTTTTGTTATGGGCCGGGAAGCTGAGTGGTGCCCTTGAGTGGCTGGTCGAGATGTTTGATCCGGTCATGCGGCTTCTAGGGTTGCCTGGTGAAGCTTCGACAGCATTTATTCTAGGTTTTTTCCGGCGAGATTTCGGTGCTGCCGGTCTTTATGACCTGCAGACCGAGGGTTTGCTGGACCCGGTGCAGTTGACAGTTGCTGCAGTGACCCTGACCCTGTTCGTCCCCTGTGTCGCACAGTTTCTGGTTATGCAGAGAGAGCGTGGCTGGCGCACGGCACTGCTGATCTTCTTCATAGTTACAGGCCTGGCGTTCAGTGTGGGCTGGTCGCTTAATCAGTTCCTGCTGACGACGGGGATTCTATGAAGTGCGCATTTTGTGAACATGAGCTGACGTCCGAGATGTTACGTGAAGAAGGGTGCGGAGCATGTATTGGTGGTTGCCGGAAAATACATTGCCCCTATTGTGGTCATGAGAATCCAGTTGTCTCCGAGTTTCTGGACAAACTTCTGAAAGGCGGTAAAGATAAAGGGGCAGGGTGAAGGCGTGAGGAGTGAGGAGTGAGGAGTGAGGGGTGAGGGGTGTACCCTGTACCCCATAAGCAATTAGTAATAAAGAGAGGTTCTGGTATATGAAAATTACGGACAAAGCTGAAGAAATCCTGGAATCCCTGTGGATTGCCACGGTGGAAGAGGGCGAGAATGCGGCCCATTTCGATACTCTTGGGATTGGCCCCGACGACGAAGGATTGTCTGAACTGTCTCGACTTGCCTTCATAGAGATTCGAGGAGAACGGGTTCTTTTGCGCAAAGAGGGACGTGAAGAAGCGCGCATGACAGTACGCCGCCATCGTCTGGCCGAACGCTTGATGATGGACATCCTGGATATCAAAGACGCTTCTGCCGATGCCAGAGCCTGTGAGTTCGAACACCTGTTACACCACGGTGTCGACACCAAAATCTGCACGTTGCTCAATCATCCGACCACCTGTCCGCATGGCAAGCCGATCCCGCCGGGAACCTGTTGTGAACAGGCACGCCAGGAAGGGGAGGTTGGTGTTGTGGCTTTGACTGAACTCAAGGCTGGAGAGAAGGGTGAGATCGCCTATCTTGCCGCCAGCGATGTCAGCAAGATGCACAAGTTGATGAGTATGGGCGTTCTCCCCGGCAGCGATCTGGAGGTGACCCGGACTTTCCCTTCCTATATTTTTAAAGTCGGCTATTCGGAATTTGCCGTTGATGGTGAACTTGCAAGAGAGATTTTTGTGCGTAAGGCATAGTCCGGCATGCAATCAGGACTCTTCTCTGTCAATGGTTTTAACCCTTGCAACCAGACATGTATTTACCTATAGTTAACAAACTTTTACGTCATTTATGATGATCAGATCTTTTGATTATGCACTCGCAAAAAGTCATGAAATGGGTGGGGCTTTCCTTGAAGTAAATTCCCCTTGAGTAAAAAGACGCGAGGCGTGAGTCCCCAAAGAAGGAGGATTGAGTGGAAATTCTGGGAATCGATATTGGTTTTGGGTTCACGAAAGCGGTCAACGGTAGGCAGGAACTGGTCTTCAAATCGGTGCTTGGTGAAGCAACTGATCTCCAGTTCAGGGAAAAAATGATTGCCGGCGGTGATGTGGAAGAAAACCATCTGCAGATAGAAGTTGATGGCAAGTCCTATTTTGTCGGTGAACTGGCCGAGCGCCAAAGCAATGTGCGTTTCTTTACTCTCGATCAGGCACAATTTGTAAGTAAATTCGCCAAAGTTTTTGCGCTTGCGGCTATAGCCCAGATGGTCAAGGGGTTTGTCCCGGTCAATTTGGTGACTGGTTTGCCGATTGGCTATTATCAGCAGTACAAAGATGAACTGGCTAAGCTGCTGGTCGGCGAACACAAGATCACTATGGTCGATGCCGATGGCAAGCAGGAAGAAAAATCGATCAGTATCAACAAGGTTCGGGTTGTCCCACAGCCCTTTGGTTCCCTCTTCAACCTGATGCTCAATGATCTCGGTGAAATGGGCAACAAACGTCTGGTCAAAGACAAAATCGGCATTATTGATGTCGGCTTCAGGACCTCCGACTATACAATCTCCGACAAAATGCGTTATTCCGAACGCGGCAGTCGCACCACAGATTCCGGGATTGCCCGGGCTTTTAACGTGATTGCGACCAAACTGCGCGAAAACAGCGGTGTGAATATCGAGCTTTATCGACTCTATGAAGCGATCGATAGCGGTAGTATCAAGATACGTGGCAAGGTATACGATCTCAAAAGCCTGACTGAACAGGTGTTCAGCCAGTTAGCAACATCGATCGCCAACGAGGTAGATCGTCTCTGGGTTGATGATTGGGATATTGATGCCATGATAATTACCGGCGGTGGCGGAGCTGTTTTGGGAAAATATCTCAAGCCACTTTTGAATGGTGAAATTATGGAGACCGATCCGGAACAGGACATGCGTCTTTATAATGTGCATGGCTACTGCAAGTTTGGCCAGCACCTCTGGGCACATGGCAATACGCCACCCCAGGCACCGGTTAAGAAATAATTTCAATGCGCCCCCATTTCCTGGGGGCGTTTTTCGTGAAGGGACTGTCCCCGCAGGGGCCTGTCCCTGGAGATTATGAACAAGATGGATTTCAACGATATCCTCAACCTGCTGCAGCAGCGTGCCAATCGTCCTTTGAGTCTTAAAGAGATTCAGGAGACGCTTGATCTGAGTGCCGGTGAACGCAAGGCAATTGGCAAAAGTTTGAAGAGCATGGTGAAGGACGGCTCCCTGGTGCAATTGAAGGGTGGGCGTTTTGTCTTGCCGGGGAAAGTCAATCTGGTTGTTGGAACGCTCAATGTGCATCGTGACGGATACGGTTTTGTTTCTCCAGCTGATGGTAAAGCTCACGATGTTTTTATCCCCGCGCGGCATGTTCGTCCGGCGATGCATGGTGACATGGTGGTTGCTCGGCTGGAGCATTCACTGCGAACCGGTCGTCCGGAAGGGCGAGTGATTCGTGTTGAACGGAGAGCCACTCGGACATTGGTCGGGCGTTATCTGGTAGATCATGGTGTGGGCTATGTCTCACCGACAGATCCGCATCTCCGGGGTGATTTCCTGATTCTTCCCGGTACTGCCGGTGATGCCAGACCCGGCCAGATGGTACTGATAGAGATTGAAAGTTATCCGGGTCGTTCCCGTGGTGGTGTTGGCCGGATTTCTGAAATTCTCGGTGATGCCGGAGATCCGGAGGTTGAAATCAGAATCGCTGCCATCCAGTTTAAACTTCCTTATGAATTCTCCCCTGAAGCACTGGCCGAGGCGGACAAAGTATGTTTGCCGGTAGGTAAAGAGGACCTGGTGGGACGCGAGGATCTGCGTCATCTGAATTTTGTGACGATCGATGGTGAGACAGCGAAGGATTTTGACGATGCTGTTGCCATCGCCAGACTTGAAGATGTCGGGGGTGATGAAGGCCAGGGTGATGAAGGCTACCGGCTTTGGGTTGCGATTGCCGATGTGGCTCATTACGTTGCTGTTGGAAGTATTATCGATCAGGAGGCTTTGCAACGTGGCACCAGTGTTTATTTCCCGGGGACCTGTCTGCCGATGCTCCCCGAGGCTTTGAGTAATGGCATCTGCTCACTTAATCCTCAGGTTGACCGGCTGGTGATGGTTGCGGAACTTGATTTTGATACCTCTGGGCATCGCACCGGCCTGCGTTTTTGTCAGGCCGTCATGCGTAGCCGGGCGCGCCTGACCTATACTGAGGTTGCTGCTGTTTTATTCGAGGCAGACCATGCATACAGCTCAGAGCAACAACCTCTTGTTGATGATCTTGAAATTATGCGGGAACTTGCCGAATTACGGATTGAGTCCCGCCATCAACGAGGCAGCCTTGATTTTGATCTTCCCGAGGTGCAGGTCCAGCTTGATTCGCAAGGTCGCCCGGAGAATATTGTACGCACTGAGCGCAATCTGGCACATCGTCTCATCGAAGAATTCATGCTGGCGGCCAATGAGGCGGTTGCTGCCTGGTTGGTGCAGCAACGTGAGCCGATGATCTTCCGGGTTCACGAGGCCCCCGGCGAAGGCAAAATGGCAGCCTTTCAGGAATTTATTGCTCATTTTAACCAGGGAATCTCGCTGCCGGTTGAAGGTGTGAAGCCGAAACTTCTACAGGAACTTCTCGATCGGGTGGCCGGGCAACCGGAAGAGCATGTCATTAATCATGTGCTGTTGCGCAGTTTGCCGCAGGCGTACTATTCAGTGAATAATCTCGGCCATTTTGGCCTGGCAGCAGACAACTATTGCCATTTTACTTCGCCGATCCGCCGCTACCCGGATCTGGCGGTGCACCGCATCCTGAAACAACGGCTTTCGGGGCGAAGAGGAACCAGGCAGAATGACGAAGTGTCACTGGAAGAAATTGCCCGGAGTTCTTCGACAACTGAGCGGCGAGCGATGGAGGCAGAACGAGACATAGTCAATCTCAAAAAATGTCAATTCATCGAAGATAAAGTGGGTGAAACCTATTGTGGCATGATAACCTCGGTACTCGCCTTCGGGTTCTTTGTTGAATTGCTGGATATTTTTGTGGAGGGACTGGTGCATGTCTCCAGTCTGGGTGATGATTTCTACCAGTACGAGGAAGAGCGGCATCGTCTGATCGGTATGAATCGTCGTCGAGAATTCGGGATCGGCACACCGGTCAAGGTCCTTGTCCACAAGGTTGATCTCGAACGCCGGGAAATCGATTTCCGCCTGATTGACGGGGAAAACCCGGGACGAGGGACGCGGGAGGAGGGACGAGGAAAGTCCAAGTCAAAGGCGCGTGGTGAGAAGCGTGGGCGTCGGAGATAAGGCCTGTCCCTGGAGAGAAAATGCGGGTTATTAGAGATCTTGACAATTTGCATGAACCACCCCTCCGAACAGTCTTGACAATCGGCAATTTCGATGGAGTCCATCTTGGTCATCGCGGCATCTTCCGGCATGTCGTCGACAAGGCGTATGAGCTGAGAGGTACGGCGGCGGTGGTTACCTTTGAGCCGCATCCGTTACGTCTGCTGGCACCCGATAAAGCCCCCTTACGGTTGAATACTCCCGAAGAGAAGGTGCGCCTCCTTGCTGCCTCCTGCATTGACCTGCTGGTCGTACTTGATTTCAACCAACAGCTGGCGGAGATGCCGGCTGAGGCTTTTGTCCGGGAAATCCTGGTTGGCAAGCTGGGAGTCCATCACCTGATTGTCGGCTACGACTATGCTTTCGGTCGCAATCGCCAGGGGAATACAGCTTTTCTCGCGGCGCAGTCTGAATTGCACAATTTCACACTCGAGGTTCTGGCACCGATTCGTGCTGAGCAACAAGCGCACAGTTCAACGGCAATTCGTCAGTTTCTACAGGAGGGGAGAGTTGCTGATGCGATCAAAATTCTCGGTCGCAACTTTACTCTCGATGGGGAAGTTGTTCATGGTGACGGCCGGGGGCGTAAACTCGGGTTCCCTACCGCCAATCTGGTTACGCAAAAGGAAATTCTGCCGCGTGATGGTGTCTATGCCGTGAAGGTAAAATGGCGTGATGACGATTATGACGGTGTCATCAATATCGGTCGACGACCAACATTCGCCAACAGTTCAACAACGCTGGAAATTCATCTGCTGGATTTCCAGGACGATCTTTATGGTGAACGCTTGAGGATTTATTTTGTTGAACGCCTGCGTGATGAACAGCGGTTCCCTTCGGTGGAGGCGCTACAGGAGGCTGTCGTCGCAGACATCGCGCGAGCTCGGGTACTGCTGGCTAACTCACAGGTGGTTGAATATCGTGAATATCTCGGAGATTGCCGGACTCGGCTTTCTTTGGTGCCGAGCGGAGAAAAGTGAAATGCAGCTGAGCGGTAAAACAGAAATTGTCGGTATCTTTGGCGATCCGGTTGAACATTCGCTTTCCCCACGGATGCAGAATGCAGCGATTAAAGCCAGTGGCCTCGATGCGATCTACGTGCCATTTCATGTCACCGCAACACAGTTATGTGACGCAGTTGCCGGTATCCGCGCCATGCAGTTGCGAGGAATCAATCTGACAATTCCGCACAAAGAGGCCGCCTGTCAACTGGTTGACGAACTGGATGATCAGGCTGCTCTGATCGGAGCAATCAATACAATTGTCAATCACGAAGGTCACCTTAAGGGTTACAATACGGATGGTATCGGTCTGCTGAATGCACTGAAACAGATGCTTGAAGTGGACCTTGCCGGTTTACGAGTTCTCCTTGTCGGTGCTGGAGGTGCCTGCCGGGCAGCCCTTGGTTGCACTCTGCCAGGCACAGGTTGCGTCGATTGGTATTGCTAATCGCACGCGTGAAAGATCTCTAGGTCTGATTGCAGAGATGGCGACAGAATTTTCGGGCACGGCTTTTGCTGAGTATGAATTGAGCCCAATCACTGGCAAGCGAATGTTCTGAATCAGTTGATTTGCTGATTAATACGTCAGCAGTCGGTTTAAAGGGAGATGCGTTCGGTTTTAATGTCACGGATTGCGTCAAGCCTGGCGGCGCGGTTTTCGATATGGTCTATGCTTCCCGAACCGACACCGTTATTTTGTGAAGCACGTGACAGGGGCCTGTCAGTTGCTGACGGTCTGGCGATGTTGTCAGCTCAGGGTGAAGCTGCTTTCCAGCTCTGGTTCAGCATTGCACCGGAATTGCATATCATGCAACGTGAGTTGAAATTAGATTTTTGATTCCAGTGGGTTACATGGTATCCCGCTTGACAGGTCTCGGACGCATTCGCTAGAATGCATAAGTTAAATTTTGTTTAAAAGCTTATCTGACTTGGTGGAACGTGATGTTCGGGGGAGAAGATAGTTTCTTATGGCTGCTAACAGGCTCGGCGAACTCCTGGTTCGTAACAAGTTAATTGATGAAAAACAGCTTGCCCAGGCTCTCGAAGAGCAGAAAATCAGTGGCGGGCGTCTAGGTGCCAGCCTGGTTAAACTCGGCCACCTGAAAGAAGAAGATCTCGCGGCCTTCCTGTCGCGCCAGTATGGCGTTCCCTCCATCAATCTCAGTGAATTTGAAGTCGATGAAAGCGTCATCAAACTGATCCCTGCCGAAGTCGCACAGAAATATATGCTGGTTCCGGTCAACCGGGCCGGTTCGACGTTGATCGTCGCCATGTCCGATCCTTCCAATATCTTTGCCATTGACGACATCAAGTTCATGACCGGCTACAATGTCGAAGTTGTCGTAACAGCGGAAGCGAGTGTTAAAGAGGCGATCGACAAGTTCTACGATCAAAGTGCTTCCTTCGATGATGTCATGGGTGATCTTGATGATATCGATCTGGAGGTCATTGAGGATGCCGATGAAATTGATACCAGTGAATTGGAAAGGTCCACTGAGGATGCTCCGGTTGTCAAGCTGGTCAACCTGATTCTTACTGACGCTATTAAGAAAGGTGCCTCCGATATTCATGTTGAGCCCTACGAGAAATCCTTCCGGGTCCGCTATCGCATCGACGGTGTGCTGCATGAGGTGATGAAGCCGCCCTTGAAGTTGAGGAACGCCCTGACATCGCGCATCAAGATCATGTCTGAAATGGATATCGCTGAACGACGATTGCCGCAGGACGGTCGTATCAAGATAAAACTGCCTGGCGGCAAGGATATGGACTACCGTGTCAGCTGCCTGCCGACTCTGTATGGCGAAAAGATTGTTCTGCGCCTGCTTGATAAGTCGAACCTTCAGCTTGACATGACCAAGCTCGGTTACGAAGATCAAGCCCTGGCATGGTTCAAGGAACAGATACACAAGCCGTTCGGTATGGTTCTGGTCACCGGCCCGACCGGTTCCGGGAAAACAGTTTCTCTTTATTCCGCACTGGGGGAACTGAATACGCCCACGGAAAATATCTCAACGGCCGAGGACCCGGTTGAATTTAACTTTGCCGGAATCAACCAGGTTCAGATGCATGAGGAGATCGGCCTCAACTTCGCTACTGCCCTGCGTGCCTTTTTACGACAGGACTCGGATATAATCATGATTGGCGAGATCCGTGATTTCGAGACGGCCGAGATTGGCGTTAAAGCAGCACTGACCGGGCATCTGGTGCTTTCCACGTTGCACACTAACGATTGCCCCAGTACAGTCAACCGTTTACTCAATATGGGCATTGAGCCGTTTCTGGTTGCTTCCGCCGTTAACATTATTACTGGCCAGCGCCTGGGGCGTCGGCTCTGTAAAGCGTGTATGGTCCCGGAAGATATTCCCAGGGAGACCCTTCTCCAGGCCGGCATCCCCGAAGATCAGGTTGATGATCTGGTCTGTTACAAGGGCGAGGGGTGCGCAAAGTGCAGCAATACCGGTTACAAGGGGCGAGTCGGCTTCTATCAGATTATGCCGATGTTTGAGGAGTTGCGTGAGATGATTCTGGCGGGCGCCAACACCGCGGAATTGAAACGTGAATCGATGCGCCTCGGCGTGAAAACCATGCGTCAGTCGGCCCTGACAAAAATGCAGGAAGAAGTCACTTCGTTTGAAGAAGTGCTTCGTTGTACCATCGCTGATGCATAGGGTCGGAGGCTGGGGCTGGAGACTGGGGCTGGAGAGTTTTTGCTAGCCCCAAGTCCCGAGCCCTTGAAGTTAACAAAAACGCGCGACATTGTTCCCAGGTGACTTATGGCAGAGTTTTCAATTCAAAAAATGCTCAAGACAATGGTGGAGCTCGGAGCCTCCGATCTTCATATCACGACAGGGACGCCGCCTCAGATCCGCATCAATGGCAAGCTGGCGCCGATGAAGATTCGCGCCCTGCTGCCGGCGGATACCAAGCATATCTGCTACAGTATTCTCACGGAAACCCAGAAGCGCAAATTCGAGGAGATCAACGAACTTGACTTCTCCTTCGGCGTCAAAGGTCTGGCTCGTTTCCGTGGCAATATTTTCGTGCAGCGTGGCGCCCTCGCCGGTGTTTTTCGCCTGATTCCCTACAAGTTTCTTTCTTTCGATGAACTTGGCCTGCCGCCGATCATCAAGACGATTTCAAGCAAGTCGAACGGCCTGGTGCTGGTAACCGGCCCGACCGGTTCGGGTAAGTCCACGACGTTGGCGTCGATCATTGATGCCATCAATGCCGAGCGCCAAGAGCACATCGTGACCATCGAGGATCCGATCGAATATCTGCATCCGCACAAAAGGTGTATTGTCAACCAGCGGGAAGTCGGCTCCGATACCCTTTCGTTCAAGAATGCCCTGAAATATATCCTCCGTCAGGATCCGGATGTTGTCCTGCTCGGTGAGTTGCGTGACCTGGAAACAATCGAGGCGGCACTGACCATCGCTGAAACCGGCCACCTCTGCTTTGCCACCTTGCACACCAATGGTGCGATCCAGACGATCAATCGTATCGTAGATGTCTTTCCGACTCATCAACAGCAGCAGGTACGTTCTCAGCTTTCCTTCGTCCTGGCAGGTGTTCTCTCACAGACCCTGATGCCACGCCTGGGTGGCAAGGGTCGTGTCCTGGCACTCGAAATCATGGTGCCGAATACTGCAATTCGCGCGCTTATTCGCGATGACAAGGTTCACCAGCTCTATTCTCAGATGCAGATGGGGCAGGAGAAATACGGAATGCAGACGATGAATC
>PVMK01129909.1_pt1 | contig 13773 bp, 16 predicted proteins | sample 1853481 | NCBI WGS metagenome assembly PVMK01 (sample SAMN08533507, study PRJNA380276) | Marine sediment metagenome, whole genome shotgun sequencing project. | reverse complement strand
GTCAACTATCAAAACTGTAATTTGGAAACGTGACTCAAAAGAATTTAAAGAGTTCTGTAAAAAGTTTCCAAAAATACTAGATGATGTCGATCTTGCTGTCACCGATAAAAACAAACGGCAAATTGATTTTTTATTACCAAACCTCTGTGATATGACGAAAAAAATGCTAAGAAAAAGGAGAAAGGAGTTTGACGAAAGACTCTTTAGAGCCCTCACATGGCGAATAGTCAAATGTCATTGGTTTAAAAATGCCATAAAAGTTAACCTAGATTATATAGGAAAATCATGCCTCCAACTATTAGAAGAAATGCCGGGGCGTACAGACTCTATGACAAGATTTCTCGTTTTGCACAAAAATAGAAAATATGTACAAGATCGAGTTCAGGAAATAATACATCGTTCAGTTTATTCTTGGCAGAAGATGCGTTTGTGGCATCTTTTAGTTCTTTCAGACAAAATTAAGAATCCCGATCTCATCCCTTTTGCGAGGAGTTTTATTAGAGACGTCACCAAATCCACCAATTCCAGAAATTATGCAATGATATTTCTTGGAAAACATGGCGAACATCATGATCGCCGTCACATAGCATCTCTTTTCAAAGATGCGAAAAATATTTTCGTACAAAGGAGTATTGTCATTGCAATTCAACAATATTCTGACCGAAATGTAATTTATAATTCTGTAAAAACATCTTCAAGCCATGAAATTGTTTTGAAAAGTTTAGTAGAATATTTACGAAACATTCCCGAACCAGAATATATTGATTTTGATAAAAGAATTGGTGAAGACTACGCATTTATTTCGTAATTAACAGGTTATAACTTAAGAAAGCCCAACAATGCCTTTAACCGGACTGACATGTCCGCTGGCACTTCCATGCCAGCCCGTTAAGGCGAACGTTGGCCTTGGGAATAAAGATATTGACAGCCGCATCTATGTGGACTACTATAGCTATAGTAATCCATATAATATAACATATTGAGGTGCAACATGAAAACAGTCCAAATGACACTTGATGAGAACCTGTTGCGATCAGTTGATCGTGTTGTAAAGAAAATCCACACTACTCGCTCTGCATTCACACGAGACGCTCTCCGTGATGCACTCGCAAGATTTAATGTTGCGCGCCTTGAACAGCAACATCGCAAAGGGTACGAAATTCTTCCTGTCAATAAAGCGGAGTTCTGCGTGTGGGAAGATGAACAAGCGTGGGGTGATGAATGAAGCGCGGAGAGGTTCGATGGTATAAATTTGCACACCCCGACAAAAAGCGCCCGGTCTTGATTCTTACCAGAGATTCTATTCTTGGATATTTGGGCGAAGTCACGGTAGCACCCGTGACATCTACCGTACGTGACATTCCCAGTGAAATCGCCTTGTCCAAGCGAGACGGCATGAGAAGGGATTGCGCAGTCAACTGCGATCACATCCAGACCGTTGCCAAAGGCAAGATCGGATCGCTCGTAACAACTCTCTCGAATGACAAAATGAACCGTGTCGCCAAAGCCATAGGATTTGCTTTAAATTTATGGTGAGAAAAGGCCAACAATAATTTTCACCTTATCAAAATTAACTGCGCCAATTTTGAAAGGTGAAATGGACGTTAGCAGTATGGAGATGATGACAAGGATGAGAGGTCAGGATTCAGGCTTTCTTTATTCCTGTCTTTTTCTCTGTTTTTTCTGAAATGTTAAAGGTTTATTGTCTGTATGCAGGTGGGGTGTCAGAATAATTGATTAAGGTTTTCCAAAACGCTATTTGCGGCAAAGTCCTCATTTTGTGCTTCTTTGCTGCGATAAACTCCTTTTGGCCTTTTAATTTGGACCGTTTCCCAGCCTAGTTTGTTTGCACTGAAAAAATCTTTAACAGGGTTGTCACTTATATAAATGCATTCATTTCCAGTTACGCCCAGTTTATTCATGATTTTTTCATAGCCTGCCGGGTGGGGTTTCCAGAAATCTCTTCCCATTTCATCGGTATAGACAATAATATCAAAAAAATGTTCTATCCCAAGCGCAGCAACTTTGTTTTTCTGTACATTTAAATATCCGTCAGTTAACAATCCAAGTTTTTTCTTGCCGTGTATTCTGTCAAGGAAGGAAACTGCGTCAGTAAAAAGCGAAATATCAGGTTTGTGCGATCTGTATACGTCAATAAGAGATTTAACCAGTTCTTTTTTAGGCTCAATGTTTTCTGATTTTAAAGCTTCATTAAAAATTTCTGTTCTATTGCCATTTTTAAAATTTTGCAGCATAAGATCATAAGGGTCATTCTTAACAAGACCTGCCTGTTGAAGATATAAACTCACAGCCTTAAATCCGCTGTAGACAAACTCTTCTTCAGGATACAGGGTATCGTCGAGATCAATAATAACTGCTTTGATGTTATCTAAAAACATATCAGTAATATAAATGAAAAAAGGTTGTTGAATAAAACACTTTAGCCGTCAATAAAGACGGCATCATCGTAGCGAAGCATTAAGACATTATTTTTGAAGGCACGGCTTATATCACCCGGATCATTACCAAGGTTCATTTCTATAATCCATCTGGGAAAATCAGCTCCTGCATGTATTGACAAAGGAGCGCCTCCTCCAAATCTTGGGTTTATTTCTACAAACTTAACAGTTTTATCAGCACTTAAAAAACACTGAGCATTAAGACAGCCCCGCGCGCCTTTCATTTTTTTTCCCAGTTTCCATCCGGCATCTAAAACTATTTCTTCGCAATCAACTCTTCCTTTGCTTACTTCTCCGGCTCTTACCTCGATTCTCTTTCTAGGGACGACACAGCGCAGCTCGCTATTAAAATCAAATAAAAGATCAAGCGTGTATTCCGTGCCATCAAGGTGTTCCTGAAGGATGGGCCTGCTTACATAGTCTTTAAAAAACAATAGTTCTTTTTGATCTCTTACCTTAAATATTTCTTTGCTCGCATTACCGTCAATGGGTTTAATAAATAATGGATAAGTAAGGTCTGCAGAAGAGCTTGTTTTAATGTCAATAATTTCTGGAGTGCCAGCGCCTGCTGAGACAAAAAAATCATGGGTTTTTTTCTTATCAAGAGATATTTTTACCAGTTCAGGGTCAGATATAACCACATTTGTTCCAACATCCAAAAATCTTTCTCTTGCTTCTGAAAGTTTCAGGAGATCAGTATCAATAAGGGGGAAAACAAGGTTTATCTTATCCTCTTTGCATATTTTGATTAATTCATCAATATAGCCGGGATCATCAATTCGGCAAATTTTGTATGCCTTGTCAAGTACATGGAAGGCGGGAGCGCTATCTGTAATATCAACACCTGAAATACTGCCTTTAAGGCCGAGTGTAGAAATTGTTTTTTTGAAATGTCTTATCAGAGAAACACGTCTTCCCACACTGGTAAAAAGGATATTAAAGTTGTTGTTTGTTTCCATCATCGCCTTTTGTTTTTATAGTATGTTTATGTAAAAACTTATTACAGCTTTATGTCTTTTAGCAGTGGTGTAAATCAGCGGCGTTGTTTAAGTTCTTTTTCTGTATCACGCTTCATATCCCTCTTTTTTATAGCCTCCCTGCGGTCATAATTTTTCTTTCCTTTTGCCAGAGCGAGTTCGACTTTTACTTTACCTCTGCTGTTGAAATATACTTTAAGAGGAATAAGAGACTGTCCTTTCTCCCGCAGCTTCCCATGGAACTTTTTTATCTCAAGACGGTGAAACAGAAGCTTTCTCTTTCGTAAGGGTTCATGGTTAAACTGATTGGCAAATTTATAGGGGCTGATATGCGCGTTAACAAGATATATCTCACCTTTTTCGATCCTGGCGTAGCTGTCCATAAGGCTCATACTCCCCTGTCTGCAGGACTTCACCTCACTGCCCAAAAGAACAATACCGGCCTCAAAAGTATCAAGAATCTGATAGTCATACCGTGCTTTTTTGTTCTGAGCGATTATTCTTGAGTTGGTTGCCATAACAATATTAAGGTTACTCAATTAAAATTAAAGGGTCTTCAACAAAGTCTATGGGTAAAAAACAATTTTCACCGCCCGCTTCGCTAGAGACGCAGAGAAAGGCCGGGTGTTAAAAGCTAATAAACAAGGCGCTGTTCTTTGCGTACTTCGAGCCTTTGCGGTTAAATCCAGTTTAATTAAATGGGTCTCAAAAAAAACCATTACCTTCATGATTATAACCGTTTGTTTTAACAGTAGATCTTCTAATTAATATTAATAATCTACCCACAGATTTCATTAACGAATCAAATTAAAAAGGCAGATCACCAAAGTGCAGAGACCTGCCTTTAAGGTTTTTAATAATAGTTATTTCTTAAGTATTTTTGTAATATCCTCAATCATTGGTTTTGACCCGACATAAAGAGTCGTTCTCTGGTGGTGTTTTTCAGGGTTAATGTCAAGAATAGAATCACCCTCCTCATTAACGGCTGCACCGCCTGCCTCTTTACACATCATGGCTACAACACTTGCCTCATACATTAAACGAAGCTTTCCCTGCGGACGGTTCTTTTTTTCGTCAGGATGATTTACTATTGCGGGATACATAAACATTCCTCCGTTGGTAAGAAGCCGGTGAAAATCTCCGGCCAGAGCACCCAGATATCTGAAAGTAAACTTCTTTTCATTTTCCCGGATCCATTCCTGAACATTATCTCCAAAGGTGTAGGTGTTTGCAGAATTAAAAGACAGCTCCCATTTTTTTGTGTCTTCGGGAAGCATTATGCGGGTCGGTTTCACATAGGTGTTTGTTTCATCTGCATGAAATCTCCAGCAGCCTGCGTCATGAAGCGCAAGAGTAAACATGCCGGTTGGAATAACAAACATGCCCGAAGCAATGAATTCATTTCCGGCTCTCAGATGAAAATCTTCCGGTCCCTGAATGTTCCCCTCAAAATTCCTCTTGGCAATACCGAACATAAAACCAACAGGAAGCCCATGAGCCACATTCGATGATCCGTCAAGGGGATCGAAATAGACAAAATATCTTCCGCCATCCTTGTTCATGGTAATAATTTCTTCAGATTCCTCACTTACAGCCTGAATAACCCTTTCCGAAGAATTTAAATAGTGAACAACAATATTATGAGCAATCTCATCCATCTGCAAAACTTTTTCACCATGAACATTGGTGCTGCCGGAAGCTCCCAGGTTGTCTTTTAGCGCACCTGTACGGTAATAAAGTTCAATTCTTGTAGCTGCTGTTATAATAGCATCCATAAGAATCAAGAAATGATAGGATCTGTTATAATTTTCCTGATGTCTCATTATGAAATTTCTAAATGTCTGTTCAAACTGTACCATTGGACTCTCCTCCAGCTCTTTTTCTTGTTAATATTTTTCTTTTTACAAAGTGCATTTAATATCAAAAAAAACTGTATTAATATCCATCTTTTCCTGTAAAACTTTCCCAAGCGCTTTGACCCCAAATGTTTCCGTCATGTAGTGTCCGCCGTAAAAAATATTAAGACCGATCTCCTGTGCAAGATAATAGGCCTCATACTTTGGCTCGCCACTTATCAGGATATCAATTCCCAGGTTTTTAATCTCTTTAAAAAGATCTATGTCTGTTGCTGAGCCGGAGACAACACCAACTGAAGAAATTTCTTTCGGGCCGAATTTAAGTATATTATTGCACACTCCGATCTGTTTTTGAAAGTATGCTATTGCTTCTTTAAGGGGTTTCTTTTTCTTAAATTTTCCCATCATTCCAATGTTTTTGCCATTGTAAAGGGCAAAAGGTTCAATATTTTGAAGGCCTATTTTTTTTGCGATCTGAGCATTATTTCCTGTTTTCGGATGAGCGTCCAAAGGAAGGTGGGCCGCATAGAGTGCTATATCGCCAGAGATAAGTGCCTTAACACGTTTGTAATGATTGTCTGTGAGAAGGTTCTGTTTCCCCCAGAAAAGACCATGGTGCACAATAAGAAGCCCACATTTTTCAGCAGCCGCTTTTTCTATTATTTCCAGGCTGGCATCTACCGCTAAGCCAACTTTTTTAACCTTTCCGCTGTTTTCAACCTGTAAGCCGTTTGCGGAAGCATCACTGAAAGTCTCTATTTCCAGATATTTATTAAGGTAATCTGTAATTATTTTAAGCTTCATTTTTTTGTATTAAAGGATTTTGTTATTTGTTGGGTTAGGAGGCTGTCCGACAATAGACTTCTACTGCGATCGGCTGTACATTCCGCTGACCACGTTGGAAAAGCCAAAAACATCCTCAGCGTAGCTACAGCTATGCTTCCGGTGTTTTCGTCCTTTTCGCCTTGCCACCGAAATGTTCGCTCAATCTCCCAACGAAGCCATTCTCGGACAGCCTCCTAGGCTTTTTCAAATACCCATTTCTTTAAGACCTGTAATACTGTTTCTCTTCTTATCGGTTTGGAGATATAGTCGTTCATCCCGCTTTCCATGCATATTTTACGGTCACTCTCCATTGTGCTTGCTGTCATGGCAATTATCGGGATTTGTTCGAACCCTTTGCTTCTTATAATTTTTGTGGTCTCAAGGCCGTTAAGCTCGGGCATCTGGATATCCATCAGAATTACATCATACTTTTCTGGAGAACTCAGGTATATATCCAGAGCCTCTTTGCCGTTATTTGCTATTTCAACACGGTATCCTGCTTTTGTCAGAAGTCTTGTTGCCAGTTTCTGATTAACAGCGTTATCTTCAGCAAGAAGAATAGAGGTTGAATGCTTAACATCTTCATGAATAGAATACTGAGTAGCTATTGTTGTATCTTTTTTTACTGCCGGACTCTGTTCTTCTTTGTATTCAGGTTTACCAAGAAGCCTCTCCATCATATTGTATAGTTTGGTCTTGTTAATCGGTTTTGGCAGGAAACCATTATAACCTGCATTCTGGCATTTTTCCATACTATCTTCTATTGAAGAGGAAAAAGCAATAAGAGGAATTGAATCACCATGTTCTGCCCGGATCTTTTTTGCCACATCATAACCGTTCATACCCGGCATAACTATATTTAGAATACAGATATCAAAGGGAGCATTTTTTTTGCAGGCATCTTTTAAAGTTTTAAGTATGTTTGTTTCGCTCGGAGATCATGAAGACATTCATGCCGCAGATTTTAAAATATGGGTCAGTATCTCAAGGTTTAATTTACTGTCATCAGCAATCAAGACTTTCTTTCCGGAAAGAGAAACAGGCAAAAGCCTTTGTACGTTTTTCATTTTTGCTTTTTTAAACCATGTGATAAAATGAAAGGTACTGCCTTTTCCGGGTTCGCTTTCAGCCCAGACATCTCCACCCAGTAGAACTGCTGTTTTTTTGCAGATAGAAAGCCCCAGTCCGGCTCCGCCATATTTTCTGTTTTCAGAATTGTCTGCTTGATGGAACAGGTTGAAAACACTTTCAAGCTTTTCAGAAGGAATTCCTATTCCGGTATCTTTAACTATTGTATGCAGTTTAATACGGTCGTCATGTTCTTCTTCAAACTTAAGTGCGAGTTCTATTTCTCCATCTTCAGTAAACTTTGCCGCATTTTCCAGTAAGTTCACAAGAACCTGTCTGAACCTTTGCGGATCGCCCATTACTTTCGCAGGCAGATTGTCATCAATCCGGCAGAGAAGCTCCACTCTGTTTTTATCTATTTTTGTATCTATAAGTTCACAGGTATCGTGGACAAGCATTTCTACATCAAAATCAATCTCCTCCGTTTCCATTTTTCCCGCATCTATCTTAGAAAAATCAAGGATGTCATTGATTAGAGAAAGGAGTGTCTCACCGCTTCGTTTTATGGTTAAGGCACAGTCTTTTTGCTCAGGGTTAAGGCCTGTTTCCATCAGCATGTCAGTGAACCCGATTACCCCGTTCATAGGTGTTCTTATTTCATGGCTCATATTTGCCAGAAATGCACTTTTGGAACGGTTTGCTTCCTCTGCCACCCGCCTTGCTTCTATCAGCGCTATTTCAACTTTTTTTTGTTCTGTTATATCCTGCATTATGGAAAAGATAGCAGAGCGCATAACCTGTTCACCTTTAAGCATCGCAATACTCTGGTTAACAGGAACTACTTTGCCGTCTTTACGCTGAAAATAAACTTCACGGCTTGATATCTTTCCTTCTTTCAAGAACCTGTTTACATCCTCTTTTGTTCTTTGAAAATAATCTTCCTTAAAATCAATTTTTTCATTGTAAGTAGACTCAAAAATACCTTTGTCATTAACTACAAAACGATAAACAGGCAGGCCTAAAACCTCTTCAGCAGAATATCCAAGCATATCAAGAAAAGCATTATTCGGATTTATAATGTTTCCCTCTATATCTGCAATAACAATAGGGTCAGGGGAAATGCTTACAAATCGTTCTAGCTGCTCTTTTATTTTATTGGCGTTTATTGCCAGCTGTTCTATTTGGGAAATCTCTTCCTCAAGTTTTTTGTTCTTTTTCTGGAGCTCAAGGGACTGTTCGTTTAGCTGATTCTGATGTTTTTTGATCTTACTTTCTGCCTGCTTGCGGGTCGAGATTTCTTTGCTGGTTTTCATAGATAAATCGCGCATATGACCTATTATTAGCCCCATAAAAACACAAGCGACAGTTCCTGCTATACCATGGCCACGCATAAAAACTTTATCCCACCATGGCAGGCCAAAAATCAGCGCCATCATAAAGTTTGCCGGCAGGGTTGAAAGTCCAGCAGCTATCCCAATATTTTTACCGTAACCCCATGAAAAAACTATAACCGGAAGAACAGCTGTTATAGCCATTCCCGACCCTGTATTTTTAGCAAGGAAAGTAAAAAGTAGAACATAACAAAGCACTGAAAGCAGACAGGCGTTTATAGAGAGGGCAGAACTTTTCTGCGAACGGATTGCCGGTGCTTTTATCTTTTCTGAAGTATTATTTTGATTTTCTTTGTCTGTCATGGTCTGTAATATAAAAAATGCCCGGTTATGTTGCTTTCTTTTCAATTACCCATTTATTTATCGTCTGAAAAATAATCTCTCTTTTTATGGGTTTTGGTATATAGTCGTCCATGCCCGCCTCAAGGCATTGTTCCCTGGAGCCCTTTACCACGTTCGCGGTTACTGCAACAATGGGGATGTCCTTAAAACCTTTTTCCCGAATCATTTTAGTCGCCTCGTGTCCGTTAAGCACCGGCATCTGGATATCCATAAATATAATATCGTATTTGTTCTGGTTTGATAAAAACATGTTAACTGCTTCTTCACCGTTGTTTACGGTGTCAACAAGATATCCCCGCTTGTGTGAAAAGCTTTTCCGCAAGTTTTTGATTGACTAAATTGTCTTCAGCCAGAAGTATTGAGATCGAGTGCTTTATGTTTTCACGTATTGAGTACTGGGTAATGATTTCAGCGTTTACAGTATCTTCCGGCAGTGGTTTTTGTTCTGCTTCACAGAAAAGCCATTCAATCATTTTGTGAAGCTTGATCCTGTTGACAGGTTTTGGCAGAAATCCGTTAAATCCGGATTCTTTACACCTCTTAGCGCTTATATCAATCGAAGAAGAAAGGGCAATTATAGGGGATGTTACTGCTTGCGGAAGAACGGATTTTGCCGGCAATTTCAAAACCTGTTTCATCAGAGGCTGATATATCAAGAATGCAGATATCATAGGGGGTGTTCGCCTTAGCAGCGGACTCAATGGCTACTATAACACTTTCTGTCCGGTCTATTTTTGTTACCACCATTTCGATGGATTTAAGGCTGTTGCTCAAGGATTTAAGGCTTGACTTGTTTGAATCATAAATAAGGGCTTTTTTGTTTTTAAAATTTTTCTTTTCATATCTCTTTTTATGTTTGATCTCTGCCTTTTCTACCCATGCCGTAAAATGAAAAACACTTCCTTTTCCAGGTTCACTTTCTGCCCAGACATTGCCGCCCATAATAGAGGCTATTTTTTTGCTGATAGAAAGTCCAAGCCCTGTCCCTCCATACTTTCTTGTGGTTGAATTGTCAGCCTGATGAAATATTTCAAAGATACTGTTGATTTTGTCTTTTGGAATGCCGATGCCGGTATCTCTTACCCTGACGTGCAGTTTTATTTTGTTTTCTTTTTTGTCTTCCACATCAACAGAAAGCTCTATTTCTCCCTCTTTAGTAAACTTTGCAGCATTTCCCATTAAATTAATCAGAACCTGCCTGAACCGGTATGGATCACTTTTTATCTGGGAAGGCACATCCTTTTCAATTTGACAAAGGATTTCTATATTTTTCCCGCTAAGTTTAGGGCGTATCAATTCGCACACATCATGAACAAGAAGCTCAACATCAAAATCAATTTCCTTAACAGCAATTTTCCCTGATTCTATTTTTGAAAAATCAAGGATATCGTCTATGAGAGAAAGGAGAGCTTCTCCGCTCCTTTTAATGGTAAGGGCATAGTCTTCCTGATCTGAATCAAGACCGCTGTTAAGCAGAATGTCTGTAAAACCGATAACTCCCATTCATTGGGGTTCTTATTTCATGGCTCATATTGGTCAGGAATAAATTTTTCGACAGGTTGGCTGTTTCCGCCTCTTCTTTTGAAGCGATCAAAGCCCTCTCAGCTTTTCTCTGTTCTGTTCTGTCACGTAATACAAAAAAGATGTTGGTCAGTTCACCTTTTTTATCATAAAGACATACTGCGTTGTTCAGGGTGGGGATGATTTTTTTGTTATTATTAACAAGATAGGCTTCCCAGTTAAACATTGTGCCTTTATCAAATAACTGATCAAATTTTTTTCTGGTATTATTAAAATGGTCTTCATCTATGCAAATTTCTTCCCCTGTTTCTAAGATATATTTTCCCCGGAGAATTAAGAGAAAAAGAATGTATTGGTTTACCAATCATATCTTTTTCAGCGAACGCAACCATTTCACAAAATGCCCGGTTTGGCTTCTCAGGGCCCTTCCCTGACTGTCACAGATAACAATTGGGTCAGTAGATATTTCGATCAATTTTTCAAGTCTGTTTTCTGTCTCCTGAAGGATTAAAACAGATTTTTTTCTTTCCGTACGGGCTTTTTCAAGACCAATGTTAATCTCCTGGAGTTTTGTCTTCTGGCGGCTAAGGATTTGTACATTTTCCATAAGCACCACATCAGCAAGTTTTCGTTCCCTGAGACTTTTTCTAAAACGAACGTCAAGGTCACGAATCCTTCCCACAATACCCGGCATTAAGGATTATGGCTCCAGTGCCTGCGATAGCGGTGCCCTATGGTAAAACACTGCTCCAGAGTTCACCCTCAAGCATAAAGTGTGAAATAAAAAGTACGGGGAAAGTAAGGATTCCGGCAAAAATTCCAGGCAGAAACCCAAAGAGCCCATCCAACCGTAACAGCTGGTATTATTCCGGCAATTGCCGTTACCCGGTCTGCAGAATAATATATTAAAAAGTAAACAATTAGATAGAGTAAAAGTGAAAAGATTACTGCTCTAGTACGGAGCGACCGGTCCGTTTCAAGTCTTTCTCTTAAGGACGGTTTTTGGAAGTCGTCAGAAGTTTTCTGTTTTTGCCCAGGGTTTTTCCAGCATACTATTAAAATCTATTTTTTATTAATCAATATAATAAAGAACCCTTTTAAAAACAACATATTTATGTTTTTTAACAAAATATCATATTTAATGGGGTCAGAATTGTTATGTTATAACATTAAAATATACTTTAAGGCAGTTTTTTTGTTTGTGCGGGTTCCGAATTATTAAAAATTGACCTGTCAAATTCATTTTCACTTTTTGCCACAATACAGGAGACAGTACAGTCTCCTATAACATTTACTGCTGTGCGGGTCATATCAAGAAGCCTGTCAACGCCAATAATAAGGGCAATTCCTTCGACAGGAAGACCTACCTGCTGTAAAACCATGGCAAGCATAATAAGACCTGCACTTGGAACGGCTGCAGTACCTATGGAAGCCAGGGTTGCGGTCAGTATTACGGTCAGGCACTGGCTGAAAGACAGGTCAATATTATAGACCTGCGCTATAAAAACAGTCGCGATTCCCTGCATAATAGCTGTTCCATCCATGTTTATGGTGGCCCCCAGCGGGAGAGTGAAAGAAGCAATACTGTTTTTTATTCCAAGATGTTTGGTAGCCGTTTCCATGGTTACGGGAAGGGTTGCGGTGCTGCTTGCGGTGCTGAATGCTACCAGAACAGGCTGCCGCATTTTCTTAAAGAAGGCAGCAGGGCTAAGTCCTGCAAACAGTTTTAACAAAACAGGGTAGGTCAGTCCGGCATGTACCAGAAGCACAAACAAGACCAGCAGAAAGTAGCTGATAAGACTTTTTATGGTTTCAAATCCGACCGTTGCAAAAAGTTTTGCCATTAGACAGAAAACACCGTATGGAGCAAGGCTCATTAAAATAATAACAAGTTTTAAGACAATTGTGTTGAGATCATCAAAGATGACAGCAATTCTTTTTCCGGCGTTTCCGGAAAAGGCCACAGCCGCTCCGAAAAGGATTGAAAAAACTATTATTTGAAGCATATTTCCCTCTGCCATTGCTTTAATCGGATTTGAGGGGAGCATGTTTATGATTACATCTTTTATCGCGGGAGCTTCTTTTGCCAAATATGAAACCGGCTGAATATTTGTGCCTTTTCCGGGTCCGATTATAACGGCAAAAAAAAGTGCGACAGAAACAGCAATGGCTGTGGTAGAAAGGTATAAACCGAGCGACTTTACTCCCAGGCGCCCAAGTTTGCCCGCATCACCCAGCGAACAGGTTCCGCACACAAGAGATACAAAAACAAGCGGTACAACTATCAGCTTAAGGCTGTTAATAAAGATTTTGCCCACAACAAAAAAAAGGCCTTCAATAATATATGTATGGACGAACCCGGAATCAGGAAAGATATACTTTGCGGTAAGTCCGGCAGCTATGCCCGCTACCATAGCCAGCAGAATTTTTGATGTCAGGGTAAATCTTACCTTTTCCTTCATTATAGTCTCCAGGCTTTAAACTTTTGCTGTTGTGCTGTTGAGCGAGTATATAGGAAAAAGGTTTCTGTGTCAAAAAGTACGGTTAACCTTTCGTTTGATTTTTTAGGCACTTGAGGTATATTTTATATGCGGGTCATATATGCGGGTCAAAATTTTAACAAACGGTTTTACCAATTAACGGGTATGGCGCTCTCCTGAATATTTTTGTTAATCTAGCTGGGTATTGGTATGTGTATGAGGCTTTCAACAATTAAGGAAAACCGAATGTGTAAATATATTTTTCAGGCACTTGTTTTATTTTGTTTTGCTTTACCGGTTTCTGCCATAAGTGAAAAAGATTTTTTTAACAACTACCAAAAAAAAATTGTTCCTTTTTACAACAGCTGTGAACAGGGCTTTTTTTTGGCGTTGAAAACAAAAGAATAAACTATCTTAAATACGAATCAGAAAAAAAAGATACTGCAATTATCATCCTGCACGGAAAATCAGAATCATACATAAAATATGCTGAGCTTATCTATGATCTTAAAAAGCCCGGTAGATCCTTTTATATGTTAGACCACAGGGGCATGGGTTTTTCGGAAAGGATCCTTGACCATGACAGGGATAAGGTTTTTGTTAAGAATTTTGACAATTATGTAATCGATTTAAAAACATTTATAGACACGGTTGTGACCCGTAAAAAACATAAAAAACTTTTCCTGATCAGCCATTCAACGGGGGGCACAATTGCAGCGCTCTATCTTGAATCTTTTCCTGATGATTTTAATGGAGCGGTTTTTGTTAATCCGATGATGAAATTAAACACCGGAATATTTCCTGAAAAAATAGTCGATTTAATAACAAAATTTTTCATCTCGATGAAAATGGGA
>PVMK01182020.1_pt1 | contig 13774 bp, 13 predicted proteins | sample 1853481 | NCBI WGS metagenome assembly PVMK01 (sample SAMN08533507, study PRJNA380276) | Marine sediment metagenome, whole genome shotgun sequencing project. | reverse complement strand
TCGAAGGTCACCGAGATGCCCTGGACGAGCTGTCCGAAGTCGTCGCGGACTGTGGACAGCAGGTCTATGCCAGCACCAGTTTTCGGGATGGTGGCGGGGGTCGCCACCAGGGTCACCGAAAAGGCAAAGGAGCCGATGGCGACATCGACCGCGGCCTCGCTGGCCCCGCCCGAGTTGGCGACCACCGTCGCCGTGCCCACCCGGCCGTCACCGCGCAGCGTGGTCAGGGCGACACCGCCGTCGTCGGTGGGGACGATGTTCTCCGACAGGACACCCAGGGTGGTGGTAAAGGTCACCTCGGTGCCGGGGTTTACCCGTGATCCGTCGGCCTTGCGCAACAGCGCGGCGATGGTGGTCTGGCCGGCCTTCTCGATGCGCTCGGGTGAGGCGCTCAGCGTGATGCTGGCGCCGGTCGGGGCGACCGGGGTCGCCTTGTCACAGGCCGGAGTGACCAGGACCGCGACGAGAACGAGAAAAAACCAGGGTGAGCGCATCTGACTGGAGGAGTATACGCACCAAGGCGGCTGACCGTCTAGCCAGCCGCCTCGATTGCAACACAGCTCCGTCCGACTAAGTGGTTTCCGGCTCCGAATCTCTCAAAGAACCGGCTCTACGATCACTTCACCCTGGGGCAGACAACTGCCGCCGGTCGTCGAGGTAACCTGGCTGAGGAAGGCCTGGACGTTTGCCGCTGGCTCTCCGGCCTTGGTGACCTTCAGCGTCACCAGGTAGTCGGAGAGCAGTGGCTCCTTGTACGTGTTGATCGGATCTTGCTTGCTGCTCTTGCCGCCATCACCGAAGGTCCAGGACCAGGAGGTCGGGTTCCCCGCCGAGAGGTCGAAGAACTGCACTTGTAGTCCCGTAACGGCGCAAGTGAAGTTCGCCACCACGGCGGTGATGACCGGCGCCGGCGTCTGGACGGGTGCCGTCGGCGTCTTGGTCGAGCAGGCCGCCGCCAGCACCGCCAGCACAGCGGCACCCATCAGAACTCTTCCAACCCGTCCATTTGGCAATCGTCTCATGGCGCCTCTCCTGCTAGGGAAGGAAATCGATGGTGAATAGGATCGGGCGGTCTCGACCGCGTCCCCGGACAGCGTCCTGCCAAAGAACCGCATCGACAGGTGAGGATGATCTTGGGGCCGCCGGTGTCCGGATCCTGTCCCGTCGCCGCCAGTGTCGAGAGCGGCGGATTGAGCAGTTGATCGGTGGTCATGATCGGGAGGTTGTCGTAGGTGATGGTCCCCCCGGCCGGTACGGATCCAAAAATACCCCGCGTCAGCGGCGGCGGCAGGCTCGAGCCGGAGTCTCCTCGTGAGAAGATGACCTCGTAGGAGCGCATCTCGACGGTCATGAGATCGCTCGAGCCCCCGGTAGGGTTCCTGACGATGCTCTGGATGTCGATCTGGCCGATCTGAACCAGACCGCCCGAGGCGCTCACCGAGATGAATATGGGTAGCCCGTCGAAGTCCGAGACCGAGAGGATAATCCCACCACTGTCGGTCTGGGCGGCGCTGTTGCTGCACCCCAGTACCGCCACCAGCAGGACCAACAACAGAAGTGACTGACTCAATCGACGCATAGTCGGCTCCTAAACCGCTCTCTACAGCTTGATCACTCGGGGAGTGATAAAGATCAAAAGTTCTTCGTTTTCGTCGCTGCGGCGCTTGTTCTTGAACAGGTAGCCGAGTACGGGAATGTTGGCCAGACCCGGCACTCTATCCTCTCCTCTGTCCTCGGTGACCTTGTAGATTCCACCTATGACCGTGGTACCGCCGTCCCGCACCATCACCCTGGTTTTGGCGTCCTTGGTCGAGATCGGCGCGTTGGTCGCACCGACCACCGCAAAGGCCAACAGCGGCTCTCTCTTCTGAATGCTGATATCCAGCAACACCGTGCCCTCCGCCGTCACGTGCGGCGTGACATCGAGGCGGAGCGTGGCGTTTACAAACTGCACGCTCACCGTGTTGTTGGCCACCGTCTGAATCGGAATCTGGAGACCGCTCTGGATCGAGGCCTGCTGGTTGTTGAGCGTCGTCACCCGGGGCGCCGACAGGATATTGACCAGGCCTTCGGACTCCGCCGCCTGCAAGGTGATGTCCAGCGTAAAGGTGTCCAGCACGTTGCCCATGGTGATGTCGAGCAGACCATTCGCTCCACCGGTCAGCAGGTTGACGCTGCCGTCGACCGAACCGGTATTGGGGAATTGCAGGCCTGTGGTATTGCCATGCTCGGGATCGGACACCCCCAGAAAGCCCCACTGGATACCCAGCGACCTCGAGAAGTTCTTGGTCGTCTCGATGATCCGGGCCTCGATCTGCACCTGCGGCTCGGGCGTGTCCAGAGTCTCGATGATCGCAATCACCGTCTTCATGTAGGACGGGAGCTCTTTGATAATCAGGGTGTTGGTCCGTTGGTCGACGATCACTGCGCCCCGCTGGCTCATGACGCTCCGCTGGAGCAGACTGGCCATCGACCCGGCCGGGGCGTAGCTGACCTTCTTGATAATAGTACTCAGCGGGATCGACAGGGACTGCGCCGCCGCCAACTGCCGCTTGGCCTCAGCCTCGGTTCGCAGAGTGTTGATGGGGGCAATGCGCATGATATTGCCCTCCAACTCGTAGCCGAGACCGTTGATTTTCAGAATCTGCTCGAGGGCCTGGTCCCACGGCACGTTGGTGAGCTCGACCGTGACCGAGCCCCGGACCCCCGGCTGGACGACCACGTTGAGCCCGCTGATCTGAGCAAACGAGCGCAGGACATCCTTGATGTCGGCGTCCTTGAGACTCATCGTCATCGGCTCGCCGTGGTAGGTCCTCTGTCCGGTATCGCCGACTGACTGCTCCTCGAAGACCTTTCCCGAGCCACTGTCGGCTGGCCGCGTCGACGGTCCTCCGCCGACATCGTCGGCAAAGAGATCGGTAGCACTAGCCGGCTCGTCACCGGTGGAGATGGGAGCAAAAGAGGGCACCTCGTCCTCGACAACCGGTTGATCGGCCGTCCCCGAACCCACTTCTTCTTGCTGAATCTGGGAAGTGACGGCCACGGCCGGCAGCCCGTGGGCGCCGACGGCGTCATTCTCGGCGGAGCCCATGCCCTCGCTCTGACTCTCGAAAGGCTCGGCCCATGTGGGCTCGACTTCAGCCACCGGCTCTTCCTCGCGCGTCGTCCACCCACTCGAGACATCCTGGACGAGAGTCGTGGTGTCCGCCGCCTCGAAGGTCAGTACCAGACCATCGGGCAAACGCTCGACCTGCGCCGCCGCCGGCGAGTTCAAATCCACCACCACTCTCGATACCAGTTCGGGCTGGGGCTTGAACTGAGCCACGCGCACCCGGTCCACAAGTCCACCGTCGGCCGCGATGCTCGACAGCGGCGCCGTATTTACGACTCCAATGAGGTCGATGACGAATCGCTCGGGCGCCTGGAGGGTGAACGTCGAGTAGTAGAACTCGCCATCACCCAATACCTTCACTATCGTCTGTCGATTTGCTATCGATACCTCGACGTTCTGCAACTGGCTCGCCGGCACACCCTCTGGCATCGGTCCCGGCGTCATCGCTGGATCGGTGGACGCAGATGACACTGCCGCGGCTACCGCGGCCTCTTCGACAACCGAGATGGTTTCCGCGGCGACAACAGGCTCGTCGGCGGCGGTAGTGTCACCCTCGAATTCATCGACCTCGGCAATTCTCCAGTCGTCATCGACCGGTGTGATTCCGACCAGCAGTCGCGTGCCGTCGGCCTCCACCGAGTGCTCGGCCTCAGCGCGGGTTCTTACAACGAGGCGAGTCAAAGGGCGACCATCGCTGTCTTCCGTGGTAACCGTTACCGACTCGACCAGGCCGTCGTCGACAACAAGGTCATTCACCCCCACCGCTGGAAGGCTGTTGGGGAGCTCGACCACCAGGTGATCGTTGCCGTCCCGATAGGTGGTCCAGACAAGTGAGCCACTGGTATCTACCTCCAGTTGGGCGCCTGGTGCGACTTCCCGCAGATCCAGCGAGTAGATCTCCACAGCCGGCGAAGCGGTCGTCTCCACAATCGGAGTTTCAACCCCTACACGGACCGAGGACTCACTGCTGGTTTCGGGCGGCGATGATGCGCTGCATGCTCCCATTAGGAGCGCTAGCGCAGCCCCGCCAATTGCGGCCCAGGACCGCCACTTGCCCCACATGTTCACGTCTCTTGCGATAGTACGCATGGTGCTCGCCTCCATCCCGTAAGTATGAGGACCGCGCATCCTCATTTCTCCGGGTTGAGCTTCTTGGCCACCTCACGGAACGGCTTCAGGGCCGTGGGATCGTCCACGATTTGCTTGAACACGACTTCATTTGAGCTGATATTCACGACGTCACCGTCGTAGAGCTGATCACCAGGACGCAACAGATAGCTCTTGCTGCTGTCGGTGGAGTTGATCTGCGCCACCGGCCCGTCGACGGTGATGAAAATGCCGGTGAGATCGATTTCGTCGATGAGCAACCCGGGTATGCCCTCCGGTCTCGGACCTCTGAGGAGAGGGCGATCCCTAGTCGCCAGCAACGACTTGAAAGGGTCTCGCCGGTTACCCGGATCGTACGAGTACCCTCCTCCCGCAAAGATTGCATCTTCACCCCTCAAGATGTCGTCAATGTCTTCCGGCCCGAGAGAAGGTGCAGGGGGCTGCTCCGGCTCCTGCGCCTGGAGGGAGAATCCCTGGAGCCCCATTACGAGACCGATCAGGGCCACAAAGACTATCCAGTGCCGGCTCCTAGTCACGATCATCGTCCTCCGGTTCCAAACCAGCCTACTGGGCCTCCTGCCCAGTGGTCGGCGGTGGTGGCTCCTTGTAAATGAAGGTCTTGGCGTTGAAATTAGCTGCTATCGAGCGCAGCGGGTTCGCCCCTCTGACTGCACTGACGGTCAGACCTTCAATATTGATGATGCGCGAGAAACGACTGATGCGGTCGAAAAAGAGGGCGAGGTTGTGATAGCTGCCCTCGAGACTGATGCTGATCGGCCATTCGCTGTAGAAGTCCTGATCGATGAAGTTACCCGGGGCGAATCGCTTTAGATCGAAGTCACCCTGCTCCGTCAGGGTCCGGATGCGTCGGAGAAGCTGCGGCGTGTTGCGCCGGGCCGGCAGGATGCGTAGCAACTTGTCGAGCTCCAACTCCAAAGCTCTCACCTCTTCGCGGAATCGCGGCAGTTGAGCTTTGGCGGCAAGGCCTTCTTGGATCTTCTGCTGGAGAATCTGCAGCTCACGTTCGAGACCTGCCAACTCTTCGTTCTTCGGCTTGAGCAGGAAATGGAAACACACGCCGTAGATGAGGCCGCCCAGCACGAGACCCAATAGGGCCGCGACCCACCAAGGCTTGTCTTCGAAACCTGTGCGCATCGCGATAGGTCCTTTCTATCCTTCGGCGACCGCGGTCGTTTCTGCTTCTTCGGTCGGCGGAGGCGCATAACTGAACCTGTAGGTCAGCGAGAAACTGTAGACGGGGCCGTTGCGGGTGGTCTCTCTCAAGATCGGTTCTTGGAACTCGGGGACCCGATCCAGGTTCTCGATGAAGTTGGCCACGGCGTTGGTGTTGAAGGCCTGCCCCTGGAGTGTGATGGTCTCACCCCTGACTTGCATTCGAGTAAGCCATAGGAGCTCCGGCAGGGCTCTCGAGATCTGGTCCATGACCTGAACCGGACCGCGCTGGTTGGCCTTGAGGTTGTTGATCACCTGGATCTTGCGCTCGAGCTCGACCTTCTTGGCCTTGAACTCCTCCACCTCTTTGATAAAGGGGGCGAGCTCCTCCACTTCGTGCTGGGCTTCGGTGACCTGGTCCTGCTTGCCGTTGACCTTGCCATTGAGGTACAGGAAGTGCCCGGCAGTCATGAGCAGACCCAGGCCGATAAGACCCACCATGACGAAGAATGGCCAATTCGACCCTTCGGCTACCCCCGTCAGCGCCGACGGACGTAACGCTATCGGGCGCTTTGCTTCGCCGATGAGATTGATTTTTATCATGACCAATCAGTCCCCGACTTTGCGCACACCGAGGCCAATCGAGACCGCGAGCATCGGTGCGATCGAGTGCAACCACTCCGAGTCGAAGTCACTTTCCTTGAAGTGGATCCGCCGCAGTGGGTTCATCAACTCGGCTCTGACGCCAAATCGTTCTTGCAGAATCGGCAGAAGATTCGGGGTCTGCGCACAGCCCCCGGAAAGAATAAGCTCGCTGACCGCCTCGGAGTCGGCCGTGGCGGCGAAGAAGTCGAAGGTCTTCTGGATCTCGGAAGCCATCTCGGCCGACACCGCATCGAGCACCGCTCGGGCCTCGGCCGGAGAGCACCCTTCAACCTGCTCACCTCGCTTGGCTCGCTCGGCTTGCTCGAAGGACAAGTTGTACTCTCGCTGGAGGGCTTCGCTGAAGTGGTTTCCACCAAACGAGATGTCGCGCCAGAACACGCTGGTGCCGCGGGCCAGGACATTGATCGTCGTGACCGCGGCCCCCATGTTGACGAGAGCAACGACACTCTCCGGGTTGACGTCGTAGTTGATCTCGTAGGCGTTCTGCACCGCGAAGGCATCCAGGTCGACAATGGCCGGGCTCTTGCCGCATTGGCTGATCACCGACACGTAGTCGTTGACCTTGTCTCTCTTCACCGCGACCAACAACACCTCCATGGTGTCCCGGCCGATGTCGCCCTCGGACAGAATGACATAGTCGAGTCGGACATCGTTGATGTCGAACGGAATGTACTGTTCCGCTTCCCACTGGATCGACTCGTCCAACTCCTCGGGAGGCATGGACGGTACTTGGATTTTCTTGATGATGACCGAGTGACCGGAGACCGAGGTCGCAAAGTTTGCCGCCTTGGCTCCCGTCTCATCGGTCAGCTTTTGAATAGCATCGACCACGAGGGAAGAGTCCATGATCGAGCCGTCGACGATGGCCTCTGGTGAGAGAGGCTCGATGCCCACACGCTCGAGGCTGTACTCGGCGCCCTTGCGTTCCTTCAGCTCCACGAGCTTGACGGCGGAGCTACCGATATCAAGACCCACAACACCTTTGGAGCGAGACCAGAACACGACTAGCTGGAACCCCCTGAAATCATAGTGTTTATGCTAGTTTGCGAGTAAATACCTAAAGCATTACTACAACTTAGCAGGGAAAAAAACGCGCTGTCAAGGGATGAATCCACAGATCGCAGGGAGCTAGGCGAAGCGACAGCCGCGAGACCGGCCACCGACCTGTCGGTCGACCAGTTCGTCTCGCATCCCGTCCCCCACTCTCTGTGTGCGCTTCGGTTGTTCATTTCCCTCCGCTCTCTTGGAACCATTCGCAGCATCTGCTAACCTAGGCGACCCTATTTAGTCATGTCAAGGAGATAAATCACTATGGCAAAGGAGTGCGCAATCTGTAGCAAGAAGACCATCACGGGACGGAGCATCAGCCATGCTCACAATGTGACGGCCCGAACGTGGTCACCCAACTTGCAGCGTGTCCGAGCCGTGGTCGATGGCGAGACCAAGAGGATCTGGGTCTGCACCCGTTGTCTGCGTAGTGGCAAGGTGCAGAAACCCCCGGTTCGAAATTGGCAGCCCGACGAGGCCGAGGCCTAGCACCCCCCTACAGAAACTCGAACACGATCGATCGGCCGCTCTCGCCAGGGAGTGGCCGATCTTCGTGTGTATGAATTGCATTCAGGGTTTGCCGGCTGCACCCGACGCCATACGTCGGTCGACGTGCAGAACACCGGGCAGCGCTCGCAGGCTCTCGTGCAGCTTCTCCAGATGCCTGCGATCGCGGACTTCGACCATTACCTCGATCAGACCGCGCCCCGAGTCTTCGGTCTCCGCTTCGATGTGGCGGATGTTGCTGTGATGTCTGGCAATGGCCTCGGTGAGGCGCGCTAGCATCCCCGGCTCGTCTTCCGTTTCGATAGAGAGCACGACCGGATAGAGCTCGCGCCTGTTGCGCTCCCACTCGACCTCGATCTCGCGTTCGGGGTGATAGAGGAGATTCTTGACATTGGGGCAATCCGCCGAATGTACGGAGACGCCTCGGCCGCGAGTGATGTAACCGACGATCTCTTCTCCCGGTAGAGGGCTGCAACACTTGGCCAGATAGGTCAGCAGATCACCCTGACCCTTGACTCGGATAGCCCCGGTGTCAAAGGGAAGGATCTTGGTGACCGCGCGCCTGATGGCCCCGGGTGTCTCTCCTACCGTCGCCAGTTGAGCTTCGCTCAGTACCCGGTCGATGACATACCGCACCTGGGTCTTGCCAAAGCCGATCGAGCTGTAGAGATCCTCGATCTTGGAGAACCCCTCGCTGGTCAGATAGTCGTCGAGCGCCGGGCTGTCCATGATCTTCTTGGGCGTCACCTTGTACTTCTTGAGCTCGCGCTCCACCACTCTTTGCCCGATCTCCATGGCCCGCTTCTTCTGCTCGGTGTTGAGCCATTGACGGATCTTGTTCTTGGCCCGCGAAGTGCCGACGATCCCCAGCCAGTCGCGACTCGGATTCCTGGCCGGATTGGTGAGGATCTCGATGATGTCCCCGTTCTGGAGATGGGTGCGAAGCGCCACCAGCTTGCCATTGATCCGCGCACCGACACAGTGGTGACCCAGCTCGGTGTGGATCTTGTAGGCAAAGTCCAGCGGAGTCGCTCCCCGCGGAAAGGAGAAGACATCCCCTTTCGGGGTGAACGCATAGACCTCGTCGGGGTAGAGATCGATCTTCAGCGTGGTGAGAAAAGTACGCGGATCCTGAACCTCTTTCTGCCACTCCAGAAGCTGCCTCAGCCAGGAGAGATTCTGGTCGGCCTGGGCCGGCCCCTGGCGCCCTTCCTTGTAGCTCCAATGGGCAGCAATACCTTCTTCGGCCACCAGATCCATCTCGCGGGTTCTGATCTGCACTTCGAACGGCTGGCCGCTCTTGCCCACCAAGGTCGTGTGGAGGGACTGGTACAGGTTGGGCTTGGGCATCGCCATGTAGTCCTTGAACCGTCCGGGCACCGGCCGCCACGCCTGATGAACGACCCCGAGAGTCGCATAGCAGTCTTTGATGCTCGGGGTCACGATGCGGAAGGCGAGATAGTCGTAGAGCTGCGATGTGTCGATCCCCTGGCGCCGAAGCTTCCGATAGATGGAGTAATAGCGCTTGACCCGGAAGTTGATCTCGGCCTCGATCTCGGCCTCAGACAGGAGCTTCTCGAGCTCGGTGCGGATCTTCTGAGTCGCTTGCCTACCGTGTTTTACTTTTTCCTCGATCTTCGATTGCAGCTCCGCGAACTGGTGGGGATAGAGATGGTAGAAGGAGAGATCCTCGAGGTCGCCCTGCACCTTCGACATGCCGAGGCGCTGGGCTGTAGGGGCGTAGATCTCCAGGGTCTCCTGGGCGATTCTCCGTCGCGCCTCGGGGCTGAGGTACTCCAGGGTCATCATGTTGTGGAGCCGATCGGCGAGCTTGACGATAATCACCCGGATGTCTTCGGCCGACGCCAGCAGTAGCTTGCGAAAAGTCTCGGCTTGTGCCTGGTCCCGACGGACGTACTCGTGCTGGCCGATCTTGGTGACACCGTCCACCAGCTCGGCAGTCTCTTCGCCGAACTTCTCGGCCAAGGCCTGGCGCGTGGTGAGAGTGTCCTCGAGCACATCGTGCAGCAACCCGACGGCGACACAGGTGCCGTCGAATCTGAGCTCGGCCAAAATGTGCGCCACCTGCAGAGGGTGGGTGTAGTAGGGCTCGCCCGAGCGCCGGGTCTGATCCCCATGCACCTCGCGGGTGAACTCGAAGGCCGACCTCAAGAAGTCGACGTCGTGGGGCCGCTGGTGGAGTTGGAGCTGTTCGAGAACGTCGTCGAAGCCGACTTTTCCCGGCGGCAGCACCGGCGGGCTGATCTTGGGCTTGGCCGATTGTTTTCTGACAGCAGACATTTCCCGGCTCGCGTCCGGGAAATTATATTCCGTGGCTAGGCTTCTTGGCGCCGCAGGCGGGATTCACGCCCGAAAAGTCGTTCCCAGAGGAGGGTAAAGGGACTGGCCACGTAGATAGAAGAGTAGGTGCCGACAACAACACCGACGGTCAAGATGAAGGCAAACCCCCTTAGTACATCACCGCCCAGAAGAAACAAGCTTCCCACCACCAGCAGTGTTGTGCCGGATGTCAGCACCGTACGCGACAGGGTCTGATTGAGACTCAGGTTAATCGTCTCGACCAGCGGCTGTCGACGGGAGCGTCGGAGATTCTCGCGTACCCGATCGAATACCACCACCGTGTCGTTCACCGAGTAGCCCACCAGAGTGGGAAGCCGGCGATGGTGGTTAAATTGAACTCGAAGCCCAGCAGCGTGAAGAAACCCCGGACAACGAGGACATCGTGAGAGAGAGCGACGAGGGCTCCCACACCAAAGCGTAGCTCGAATCGAAACCAGATGTACATCAGCATGCCGACAAGCGACGCCAAGACGGCCAGGATGCCCTTCAGCCGGAGCTCGGCGCCGATCTGCGGGCCGACGTTTTCGGCTCCCAACACCGCAAATTCACCCAGGTAGGCATTTTCCTGGAGAGCGGTGGCGACCTCGGTGCTGACCTCGGGGATACCGATGATCTCGTCCCAAGAGACCAGGAGACCCTCTCGCCGGCGACGCTCCAGGATCATCCCTGCGACCTCGGCGTAGTGGTCGCCGGCGATCACCTCGTCGGTCGCCCGCAGCTCGTCCGGATCCAGCTCGTACAACCGCTCGGCGATGGCCTCGCTGCCGCGCTGATTGAGGTCGAAATCACCGGTCATAGCGCTCTCATATCGGGCACTCAGGGCGTTGACTACCAGGTTGCGGGTCCCCTCCTCCTGCCCCTCCACCGTCGGGGTCTTGATGATGACTTCGTTGACACTCTCTTCGCCGAAGCGCTGGATCTGGGCATCACCGATCCCGGCATCGGCAACGACCTCTCTCAACTCGTCGATCTCGGGCTGCTGAAGAAACTTGAGCGTCAGTTGCGTACCGCCGGCGAAGTCGATACCGAGGTTGAGCTTGCCGTGAAAGAAGACCGCCAGGATACCTACCGCCAGCAAGGCCAGCGACAGGATGACGAAGTACTTCCGGTACTTCATGAAGTCGATCTTGGTGTCGGTGAAAAACTCCATTACTCACTCCTTGACCAGATTAGATCGACAGCCTTTCCACGCGCTTGCGTCCAGCCATCACCAGATCAAAGATCCAGCGGCTGACGAAGATGGCCGTAAACAGCGACGCCAATATACCGATGGACAAAGTCACCGCAAAGCCTCGAATCGGCCCGGTGCCGAATTGGAAGAGAAACAGCGCCGCGATAAGGGTCGTGATATTGGCGTCCATCACCGATGAGAGCGCTTTGCCGAAGCCGGCCTGGATCGCCGACTTGACTGTCCTGCCGTGACGCAGCTCTTCACGGATGCGCTCGAAGACCAGCACGTTGGCATCGACAGCCATACCGATGGTGAGAACGATGCCCGCGATGCCGGGTAGTGTCAGGGTGGCTCTGAAATAAGACAGGGCTCCGAAAAGGATGACGATGTCCAGGATCAGAGCCACCACGGCGTTGATGCCGGTCCACTTGTAGACCGCGAGCATGATCAAGACCACCAGCACCAAGCCGATCAGACCGGCCTTGAGACCCGCGTCGATCGAGTCCTGACCCAGGGCGGGTCCCACCGTCCTCTCCTCGAGATAGGTAATACCGGCAGGCAGGGCACCGGAGCGCAGGACCGTCGACAGGTCCTCCACCTCCTGACGGGTAAAGGAGCCCTCGATGATGCCCGAGTCGCCGATGCGGCTGCGAATATTGGGAGCGGAGGCCACCTTGCCATCGAGGACGATGGCCAGACCCCGGCCGACGTTGGCGGCGGTGGCTTCTGCAAACAGTTTGCCGCCTTCGAAGGTGAGATAGAAGTTGACCACCGGCTGATTGAACTCACCCAGACCCGGTCGGGCATTCTTGAGGTCACGACCGGTGATGACCGGCCGCTTCTCCACCAGGTAGAACTGCTGCCCGACCGCTACCCCCTGGCGATCGCGAGAGGTGCCGGTGAGGATCTCCAAATGCTCCGGTAGCCGGCCGCCATACTGGGCTTCAATTTCTGCTCGATTGTGTACCCCCCCACCGCCGAGCGGGTACTCGACCAGCCGGAACTCCAGAAAAGCCGTGTTCTTGATCAGCTTCTTGACCCGCTCCGGATCATCCACGCCCGGCAACTGGACCACGATCCGGGTTCCCTCCAAACCTTGGCGCTGAATCACCGGCTCGGCAACACCAAACTCGTCGATGCGGTTGCGGATGGTCTCGAGTGCCTGCACTACTGCTAGATTCTCGATCTCATTCAGGTTGGCCGGAGCCATCTCGAACACCACCGCCTCGCCGCGGTGCCTCCAGCTCCAGCCCGGCAGGAACTGGTCGACAATCTCATCGACCGTGCTATCGCGGCCCGCCGGCACGCCATTGACCTCGAAGGTACTGCTGGTGATCGGGCTGCCATTCGCCTGAATGCCCGCATCCTTGAGCTCTTGGATAAGTCGGTCCATGTCCTTGGCGGTCTCGGAGCGCACAGCGTCCTCGACTTGGACCTGCAGCACGAGGTGGATTCCACCCTTCAGGTCGAGACCCAACTTGAGCTTCTCCGCCAGGGGATAGGCCGCAAGAACCGACAGCAGGACTACCGCAAGAATGATAATGCCGCGCCAGAGCAGGCTACGACTCATCCCTTCCCTCCCTGGGGCTCCTGACCTTCGAGTCCGCCAATGGCCGACTTGGCGACGCGGATCTTCACGTTGTCGGCCACCTTGAGGATGACCACCTTGTCCTCTACCGCCACCACGGTGCCGTAGAGGCCACCGTTGGTAACGACCTTGTCGCCCTTTTTCATGCTCTCGACCAGCTTCTGCAGCGCCTTTTGCCGCTTGCGCATGGGCGCGATGAGAAGAAAGTAGAAGATGGCGAAAATCAGCAGCATCGGCACGATGCCCTGCAACAGTGAGCCTGCCGGTGCGCCTTCTGCAAAGGCCAAGAGATAGATTACGTCATTCATTGCATCAACCTTCCGTGCCAAGGCCTCCAGCAAGACATCGCTCGAGGCCATCCCCTCAAGAGCAGCTCTAAAGTACATCCCTTCAATTCAGGGAAGCTGAACCAGGTGATTCGAACTTCGCGGCGTTTCTTCGGACGATCTTTTGTCGGCATAGCCGGCGGTGAATTTTTCCTCCAGAGCCGCCAGCTTTCCGGACGCGATAGCTTCTCTAAGATCGGCCATAAAGTCAAGGTAGAACTGGAGGTTGTGAAGCGTCGCCAGAACAGCTCCAGTGAGCTCTCCGGTCCGCACGAGGTGGTGGAGGAAGGCCCTTCCGACCCTCGTGCACGCCGGACAGCCGCAGTCAGGGTCGAGCGGGCCGGAGTCCCGCCGGTAGCGTGCGTTCTTCAGGCGCAGAAGACCGTTGCGGGTAAAGACGACACCATGACGTGCATTGCGCGACGGCAGTACGCAATCAAAGAGGTCTGTTCCCTGGCGCACGGCGTGGAGGATGTCCAGCGGCGTACCCAGCCCCATGAGATACCGCGGCTTGGTGGTCGGCAGCATCGGTGTCGCCAGCTCGACCACGGCCCGCCGCTCTCGAACCGGCTCACCGACGCTCACACCACCTACCGCATAGCCGTCGAAGTCGAGCACCGAGCGCTCGCGGGCCGCGCGCTCCCTCAAACCGGGACAGACCCCACCCTGGAGAATGCCCAAGAGCCCGCTGGGGCCACCGGACCAAGCCTCACGGG
>PVMK01166692.1_pt1 | contig 13775 bp, 13 predicted proteins | sample 1853481 | NCBI WGS metagenome assembly PVMK01 (sample SAMN08533507, study PRJNA380276) | Marine sediment metagenome, whole genome shotgun sequencing project. | reverse complement strand
GCACGTTCTGGACGACGCCGTTGATCGTGCATGGATTGAGCGCGTTCAAATCCCGTTGTGTACAACTGCTAACAGTCGTGGTGAGCCCCACCACCATGAGTAAAAAAGCAAAGCGGATCTTCATGTCTTCTCCCCCTACCCGACAGCGAAATCATACCCACTAGGGCGCATTAAGGCCAATCGAGCGAGAACTTTACAGCAGGCCTCGCCCCATCAGCCCAGAATCATGAATTTTTTTCGCTCCTAGCAATCTGCTATGCAGAAAGTATAGGGTTAATTCCATGCGCCGTGTTCTGGTCGTCGATGACGAAGAAAACATCCGGGTCGTGCTCCGCACGCTGCTGAAAAAGCACAACTACCAAGTTGAAGCGGCCGAAAGCGCCGAGGCCGCCTTGGAGCAACTCGAGCGCTTCGATCCTGACTTCGTCCTTGCCGATGTTCGCATGAGCGGCATGAGCGGCCTCGAGCTGTGTGCGGAGCTCAAGGCGCGGTCGTCGCTGGCGACCGTGATTCTGATGAGCGCGTATGGCTCGGTGGACCTCGCGATCGAAGCGATGAAGGCGGGTGCCTATGACTACATCTCGAAGCCATTCAAACAAGACGAAGTCTTGATCGCGCTCACCAAGGCCGAGGAGCGCGAATCCCTTCGTCGTGAGAACCGGGCGCTCAAAGAGGCGATGCGCAAGGAGCAGACCTTCCACGGCATCCTTGGCAAGAGCGAAGCGATCAACAAAGTCTTCTCTATCATCGGCAAGGTCGCCGACTACAAGACGACAGTCTTGATTCAAGGCGAGAGCGGCACGGGCAAAGAGCTCGTCGCACGCGCGCTCCATACTGGGAGCTCGCGCAAGAACAAGCCGTTCATCCCGCTCAACTGCGGCGCGATTCCGGAAACGCTGCTCGAGAGTGAGCTTTTCGGCCACAAAAGAGGGGCGTTCACCGATGCGCACGCCGACAAGAAGGGGCTCTTCGCAGAGGCTGATCAGGGCACGCTCTTCCTCGACGAGATCGGTGAGCTTCCGCTGGCGTTGCAGGTGAAGTTGCTTCGCGTTCTGCAAGAAGGGCGTATCCGGCCGGTGGGTGCGACGCGGGACCAAGCGGTGGACGTGCGCGTGGTCGCCGCGACCGTGCGTGACCTCCGTCGCGAGGTGGATGAGAAGCGCTTCCGCGATGATCTCTACTATCGGCTGAACGTCCTCCAGATCAACGTCCCACCGCTGCGGGATCGGCGCGACGACATCCTGCTCCTGGTCGAGCACTTCATCGAGCGAAACAATGGACGCCTGGGCACGAAGATGCGCGAGTTGGATCCGCATGCCCGCAAGCTACTGCTCAACTACCCATGGCCGGGCAATGTGCGGGAGCTGGAAAACACCGTCGAGCGGGCGGTCGTTCTCTCGGAAGGGGATATCATGACGGTGGCCGATCTGCCGGAGCGCATGCGAGCGCCCGCCGATCCGGTCGCCGCCAGCCTCTCGACCGGGGAGCTCTCCATCAAGAAAACCGCCCGATTCATGGAGGAAACCCTAATTCAGCGTGCCCTCGAGAAGACGGGTGGCAATCGGACCGCCGCCTCCAAGCTCCTCGAAATCAGCCACCGCGCTCTCCTTTACAAAATCAAAGATTATGGGATTCAGTAGCCGCCGATGGATAATCCAGGAATGCCGTGGCAAAGAGGAGCGTTGATCCTGTGATGTGCTGTATGCGTAGAGCCCTAACCGCCGTCGTGTTGTGTGTGTCGCTTTTTGCGGCGGCGGGTTGTCAAAAGAACATTCCCAACACCACCGTGGCGGACACCCCCGAGAACCGGGCGGTCATCACGTTCATGGAGAACTACCGACATGCGGTGGAATCGCGGGATATTGGGGCGCTTTTGGCCATGGCGCACCCTCAGTATCTGGACGACAATGGCACCCCTGCGGGTCACGACGACCTCGACTACCGGGCTCTACAGAAGAAGCTCGGCCGCTGGCGGGAGCGCGTCACCGATGTCCGCTACGAGATCAAGTACCGCACCATCGGCAGGGAAATGGACCGGGTGTTGATCGCCTATCGGTACAGCGCGAGCTTCCGAATCGCCTACGATGAAGAAGATCAGCGCTGGTCCCGTCGGATAGGCGAGAATCGCTTGGTGCTGATGTACGACAACATCCAGAGCCGATATTACGTGCTTTCGGGTATGTGAAAATTGGTGTTCTTATTGAATAAGTACACCAATTCGCGCTAGGATCGTGTCGATGCCAAGGTGGAAACGGCGCAAGTGAGTGTGCTTGCCCACAGGCGATGAAACCGATGAGATTCGAGTGCGATAACTGCCAGGCGAAATACCAGATCTCCGACGAGAAAGTTCGGGGTCGTGTCGTGCGCTTTCCGTGCCGTAAGTGCGATCACAAGATCTTGATCGACGGTCGCGATGGCGATCCGGATGTCACGGTTCCCGCGGGTGCGGCCTACGGCTTCGATGAGGTCACGCGCACCTCCGAGCCTGCGTTGCCGTTTGGGCACGAGGCACCGACCGCGCGCGCGCGCCGGCCATCTTCACCCGTTCGCCGCCGTTCTTCATCGGTGCCGCCACGCCGTTCGTCCGTTGCGTCGCGACGGTTGTCGTCAGCTCCAGCTGCTGCACAGCATCCTGGCTTGGCGCCTCCGGTTCCAGTCGCGTCCGCTGCAGGTGTCGCAGACGTGCCGGAGTGGCACGTCTCGATCAACGACGTTCCTGTGGGTCCCATTCGGCTCGAGGAGATCGCGCACAAGATCGACGCGAGCGCCGTGAGCGAGTACACGCTGGTTTGGCGCGACGGGTTTGACGAGTGGCGTCCGCTCGCCACCGTTCCTGAGCTCATGGCTTTGTTGCACGAGCGCCGACACTCGGGCCCACCGGCTCGGACATCGTTCTCGTCCATGCCGCCGTTCGTCGACTCGCGCACCTCGATTGCCGAGTCTGGGATGCCGGCCGCTTCGCTTTCATCTCCGCCCGCTTCCGAGATCGGGGAGCAGAACGTACCCCTCGACTTTGCGCCGCTTGCTGACGCGTTACAGCCCGAGACGGGCATGCCGGAAGCGTTCAGTGAGATGTCGCAGCCGCCGGGGCGCTCGGGCCGGAGGGCGTGTTCCCATCATCGCCCCCTCTTGGATCGTTCTCGGGGCTGCCCGCCGCGCCCGACGAGCTGGTTTCGGTTCCATCCGTCCCGCCGGAGGCTGCCGCGGCGACCGCGGAGCCGCGTAGCGGCCTTTCACTTGGCATCCTGGCGTTGATCGTCGCAGTGGCCGTGTTTTCCGCAGTCGTTGCTCTTCTGGCGTTCGAGAGGTTCGGAGATTCGACGTTGAGCGACCTGCTTGGCACGATCGAGTCAGCCATCACTGCACCAGCCATTCCTGCCCCCGTTGATGCGCCGGCGCCGGTCGATGAACCGGCAGTCGCGGTCGAGGACGGCGAACCGCCTGTGGAAGGCGAACCCGCAGAGGTGGCGGCGGCGGGTGAGCCGCTAGAGGGCGAAGCGCTCACAAGCGAAACACTGGAAGGTGAAGCGCTGGAAGGCGAGATGCTGGAAGGCGAGGACGCGGAGGCCGCACTGGTCGTGCCCGTTGTCGAACCCCCGAACCCCAGCGACGATGGTCCGAAGATGGCACCCGCGCGGTCGAGCAAACCCAAGGTCCGGCGCAGCCCGCGTCCGAAGCCTGCCGCGGCTGCTCCAAAAGCCGGGTCATTGAGCGCCGAAGACAAGAAGCTCCTAGATGACTTCGGCTCGGCCGCGGATGCGGCGCCGGCGAAGATCGAGATCGAGAAGTCGGGCAGCACGCAAAGCAAGAACCCACCGCTCGACGGGAATGGGGTTCGCGCGACGGTCACCACGAACAAGCCCCGCTTGCAGCGCTGCTATGAGCGAGCGATTCGTGGACAGCAATCCCCAACTTCGGTTCGTCTGGACGTGAGCGTGATGGTCGCCTCGTCGGGGCGCGTGAAGAACGTGAACGCGGTGGGCAACGGCCCCGGTGGCCTGGCGGAATGCGTCGAGGCATCCGTGCGGCGGTGGCGCTTCCCGGCCTCTTCTGAAGGTGGCCCTGCGAAGTTCCCGATTGTGTTCTCCTCGAACTGAGTGGACCGCCATGCCGATGAAGCCTCTTATCGACGCCGGCACGATCGCCGACCGAGTTGCCGAGTTGGGCCGTGCGATTACCCACGACTTTCGCGGCAAGGACCTGGTCATCGTCCCCGTGCTCAAGGGTAGCTACGTATTCGCGGCTGACCTCGCGCGCCAGATCGATCTCGACGTGGCGGTCGATTTTCTCGCTGTCCGTAGCTACGGCGACCAACAGCAAAGCAGTGGCGTGGTGCAGATCACCACCGACTTGAGTAGCTCCATCGAGGGCAAGCACGTGATCCTGGTCGAGGACATCGTGGACACGGGTCTCACCGTTTCCTATCTCTACGAGAACCTAGCGACCCGTCAGCCCGCTTCTCTCAAGATCGCCTCCTTGCTCCACAAACCTGCCCGGACTCGGGTGCCCGTCGACATCGACTACCTAGGCTTCACCGTTGAGGACGTTTTCATCGTCGGATACGGCCTCGACTACGCGCAGAAATTCCGGAATCTTCCCTACCTGGCCGTCCTCACCGACGAAGGCGCCTAAGCGTACTAGACTGGCCGCGGTGACGGACGACGAGGAACCTCAAGACCTGGCCGAACGAATCCGGCGGATTGCTGCCACGATTGGCGGCGGACAAGCGCGCCCCATCCTCGATGCGGCAGCGCGTTCGCTCGGAGCGACGATGGAGCGATGGGGCCGAAACCCGAGCCTTCGGCGATTTCTGGGCGGCGTCCAGCGCGACGTGCTGACGAGCCCCGGGGAGCGCGTGGAGCTCTCGGCGAGCTTGGGGGTGTCCGCCAAGCTTGGAACGGTTGCGAGGTTCTACGTCGACGACGCCGTGGTTGCTGAAGTTCCGATCGCAAGCAGCGGCGAAGTGCGTGCGATCATCCGCGCGCCGGCGCCAGGCATCCATCGAGTCGGGGTCAAGGTGTGCGACGACGAGGGCGAGGTGGTGTCGGATGTGATCGGCTACCGCCTTCTCCAGGTCGCCAGCGGACGGCCGGTCGTGCTGGTGCACGCGGCACTGTTTCTTCCCCTGCCGTCCGGCGACACGACGCCCATCACATCGCCAATCGAAGCGTTGCGCGCGCTGGTCGATGAGGGCTTCGAGCTCGTCTATTTCGACATCCACGAGAAGAACCGTGACGCCCTGATTCACGAGGAGCTCCTCAACCAGCGGTTGCCGCCCGGGGCGATCCTCGTCTATTCGGCAGAGGAGGAGGAGCTGAGGAGCCTTGGTGTCGATTTCGTCGACATGTTTGCGTCGACCGCCATCCGCCGGCTGCGCGCGAAGGGCGTCCCGGTCACGGCGATTCTGACGGAGCGCGACGAAGACTCCGAGAGGAGCCGCGGGGAGAGCGTGACGGTGATGGCGCCAGCGACTGCTCTCAGCCGAGCGCTTGCAGGCGGGTTTGGGCCCGAAATCGAGCAGGCGGCACAGCTGCTCCGCGACCGAGCGAGCAGCAACCCGCTCGACTGGCGCCTCGACCAAACCACCGAATCACGTCTTGTCCAAGGCAACTCTTTTCACGCCGAGCTCGACAACCACAAAGCGCGGGAGCGACTCTTTGCTGCGTTCGAGGGGGCCGTCTCGACGATTCACCTTCAGTTCTACATCGTCCGGCCCAGCGACTTCGCGGAGCACTTGATCGTGAAGCTCATCCAGCGGGCGCGAGCTGGAGTGAAGGTTCGGTTCATGGTTGACGCACTCTACTCGGACGAAGAGGTTCTCGGGCGTCTCAATCCGCTCATCCAATCGCTCCGAGCAGAGGACAACATCGAGGTTCTCGCCGTCAATCCGATCGAGTCTCACAAGCAGGTGGATTTTTCCCGCTTGAAAAAGCGAGATCATCGCAAGCTCGTGATCGTCGACGGCCATCTTGCGTTCGTGTCTGGGCGGAACGCGAGCGACGAGTACTTCTCCGGATTCGACGAAGTGCCCGTGCATGACAACACGCGTCACGAGTGCATCCCTTGGCTCGACGCGCACATCGAGTTGTCCGGGCCGCTCGTCCGGGAAGTGCAGGAGACCTTCATCCACACTTGGGGCCGGCAGGGTGGGGCGCCGATTCCATCCGGGCCGGGTGTTCTACCGGAGCTCGCGCCGGTGGGTCCTGCCGCGGGACGTTTGGTGGTGCACCGCGGCCTTGCCGAGACGAACGGCCTCGCCATGTATGAGGCGATGTTCGACGTCGCGGAGGACCACGTCTACATCGTGAACGACTTTCCGTTCGTTCCCGCCCTCGAGCGTGCGATCTATCGTCTTCTGGCTAGAGACGTCAGCGTCAAGCTCCTTACCGGGAGCGCGACCACCCGCCGCGACGACGGCACGTTCTTTCCTGCGCCGCTCCACCGCACGCTCTTCGAGTACATGGTGAAGGGCAAGCTCGAGCCGCTGCTGCAGGCCGGCGTACAGGTGTACGAATTCGTTCCGCCGCCTTCTCCGATGCACGTTGCGCGAGGCGGACGTATCCGACCGTACGTTCATGCCAAGCTCGTGTCGGTCGACGGCTTGGTGACGAGCATCGGGTCCGCCAACCTCGACGCGACGGCGAGCTTCTGGGAGAGCGAGGCGAATATCGTCGTGCAGGACGCCGAATTTGCTAGCGACGTCGAAGTCACGCTCCAAAAACTAATCGACGGCAGCGTCGAGCTCGACCCCGAATCCGAATACTGGAAGCGGGAGCGGGCCCAACGTGCCGTCGTGGCTACGCTCTGGCCGGGGACGCTCTATTCCTGAGCTTCGAGCTCCTCGCCGGCTTCCTCTTCGGCCGCGACGACCTCTTCGACCTCTTCGGCCTCTTCGGCGGCCTCAGCCTCGGCTTCGGACTCGGGGAGATCGTACGTGACGGTCATTCGGATCTGGACGGCGCGATCGATCTCGACCCTCTCGCTGCCATCGACGGTCTTGATGTTCAACACGCCTACCGACTCGCCGCTTGCTGCGGCGTTGGCCTCGAGCGCGTTGAGATTCGCAATCAGCTCACCCGCCGCGTTCATCTTGAACGACTCGACCGTAAGCTCGATTCCTTCTTCCTCGAAGGTCACCGTCTGCGGAAGAGCGGTCTGCTGGACCTGCACGTTGAGCTTGAGCTCGTCGCCGACCTTCTCGACTAGCGTGTAGGTATCGACCTGGCTGACCTCGAAGCCGTACACGATAAGCTCCTTGTGCGTTTCCCATCGGGCGCCGAGACCGATTGCCTCGGCCGGAAGAATCACCCGCGACAGCGAGGTGCGCGCGTTGACGAGCATCGCGAGCAAGCGAATCGGGACGTCGGAGCGCGCGGCCGCCTGGTTCAGCTCGGTCCTCTGGATGATGCCGCGGTCGTCTACTTCGACCCAACCGCCGACGTTGTTGAGGACCGATACGCTCTTGTTGAGGTCCATCGTGATTACGGGATCGGTCCCCTCGGGGACGATTGCTTCAGCCTTGGTAATCCGGACGTCGAAGCGGGTGCTGCCCCGCTTGCCCTCGAGGGTCGGCCCCGAAACGATGTGAAGTCGGATTCCAGGTGTGACGGCGAGCGCAGTGCCGGTCTCCGTGGTGGTCATGGAGGCGATGCCGAAATCCATGACGGAAGTCGTCGTCGTCCCATGCGCGATCTTGTACCGCAGCGTCTCCCGCGGCTCTTGGCCGGCATCGAGCACGAGGGCCGCATCACCCTTTGCGTCCTTCGCTGTGTCGGACCCTTTGCACCCGTTCAACACGAGCAGCGCGGACATCACAATCAACGCACGCAGTAGCACTTGCTTAGTCATGGAATCTCCTTTTCGGCGCCCCTGAACCGGCGTCTATTGCGGCTCTATATCGCAAGGTCGTCTTGGCCCGTCAAGGTTGTGCAGGGGTTGGGGCCTGAACCCGTTTGTATCCCTCGGGCAGTGAAAACACCTCTTGCGCCACCGGCTGGCGCTTAATCTCCTCGACCAGGAACACTACGGGGACTCCGCCGGCCTGCTCGACGCGCATCTTCATCGAAAAGCCGGGCTTAATGCCATATTTTTTCATGGCCTTGGTGCGTTCATCATCGGATACCTCGAGTCCGAGATTGCGGCCCCGGAACGCTCGCGTCCAAAGGTCGGCGGGGTACTTCTGGGTGAGCCAGAGGTCGATCACCGCGCTGTTGTCTTTGTCGATCACCCGGACGTGCCGAGTCTCGACCCCGCTCACGGTCTCTTTTCCGAGCTTCTTGACCTCCAGGTTGGCGTTGTCGCCGGAGCCGGTGACCTGCTTGCTCGCCACCGCGAGCGCCGAGTACGGCACCTCCATGATGGCTTTCTGGTCGTGGGCGATCGAATAGTAGCTCTTGCCCTTGGCGGGCATGATGGTCGTGGCGTGCACCGGCCGCCCCTTGGCGTCCTTCGACTCGATGTCCATGCGGACGTCGCCCGCCTTCGAGTATTGGGCGCGGATGTGTGCAGCGACACCCTGATCGCTCGACAGGCTCGCTTTGAGCACACCTTCGAAGGCAAGCGCAGGTGACGCGAACAGCATCACGACTAGACAGGGCAGGAGAAGACGCATAGGGGCCAAGCTTAGGCCGGATCCAGGGTTCATATCCAGGTCTTCGAGGCGGGATTTGACGCCTGGGCAACCCCCGCTACACTCCGCCCCCTTCCAGCCTAAAAGGCAAGGCTATCCCATGCGTGACCTCATCAAGCTCAGCTGCGAAAACTGCGGCAAAGACAACTACGTGACGGACAAAAATCGGCGCACCATGCCCGAGAAGTTCCACATCAAGAAGTTCTGCCCCAAGTGCCGCAGCCACCAAGCGCACAAAGAGGGCAAAATCAGCAAGGGCTAAGAAGGGGTCAGCCCCCTTTTTGAAAGGGTTCGTTCCCTGGCCGCCAGGCGGCTTGCCCTGGCCCGCGTGCACCGTAGAACGCCCTCATGGCAGAGGACGACACGCACAATCTCGGCATAGGCTACCTGCTGTGGATCTTCGGCTTCATGGGCGCGCACCGTTTCTATTACGGGCGCCCCGTGAGTGGGACGATTTGGTTCTTCACACTGGGGCTTCTGGGCATTGGCTGGCTCATCGACCTGGTACTGATGCCGTCGCTCGATCGCTCCGCGGACCTTCGATATGAGTCGGGGGCCGTCAGCTACAACGTGACCTGGATCTTGCTCACGTTCGTCGGCGTTTTCGGCATCCATCGGATCTACATGGGGAAGTATCTGACCGGCTTGATCTACTTCCTAACTGGCGGTCTGTTCCTCGTTGGCATCCTGTACGACTACTGGACCCTCAACGAACAGATCGGCGCCGCAAACACCCGCCGAAACTAGTGTGTGATCCGCACACTAGAGGCGGTCTACGAGGCGGGCGACTAGGGCTCCGCTGCCGCCCAAGTTACGTGGGGCAGTGCGGAAGGCTAGGACGAATCGGGCGGCGGCGCGCTTGCTGAGGGCGTCGACGATATTCGCCTTGAGTGTCCCCTTGCCGTCTGGGCTGTGCAGTCCCTTCCCGACGATGATCAGGACCCAGCGCTTGCCGTTCTGCTGGCTCTCTCGAACGAAGCGGTGGACCTCGCGTCCGGCCTCTCGAACGGTGTAGCCGTGCAGGTCGCACTCCGCGTCGACCTCGAGCCTCAGGTCTTCGAGGGCGTCGAGGATGCTGGAGTGCGTGGATCCACGCTTCCCGAGGACGATGCCGTTCCCCTTCACGCACCACCCTCAGCGGTTCGAGTGGCCCTTGCGCGGCCTGTCCCGGCACGAGGGCTGGGACAGGCCCGCTTTCCGGAGCCGGCATGACGCGTTTTTTCGTCTTCTCGCCCAACGGTTTCACGTCGGCGAATGCTCTTTGGAGAGCCTCCCGGTCGGTCTTCGATGGCCCACTGGCCCCGCCCCTCGGGTCACTGCCTTTGCCGCCTTTGCTTCCTGACCTCGCCACAACCCACCCATCATGAACCGGCACAGGCCCCGCGGGCAATTTGCGCAACCACTGCGGCGCTTGGCTGCTCGGCGAAGATTCTTCGCCTCGTTTGAATCCATTCCACGAATATTCACGCCTTTTGCCCGGCGAATCGTGGCACAACCATTGCATGTTCTAGAGGGTGATGGACGTCAGTCGCCGGCAATGGAACGGGGTGTCGAGTCAGCCGAGGCGGTTGGATTCTCCTCCGTGCGCGGGAGTCTGCGGCGGATCTCTCGCTATGCACAACCACCCGTCAGAGGTCGCATCGACGCTGGGGCCTGTTTCCGGGCCGTGCGACTGAGGTCCTTCGTAATCGCCGCCTATGAAGCCTTGGGGGGCTAGCGCTTCTTGGGCGCTTCGCGCTTCGGACGAAGGTTGCACTGCAGGATCGCCTTGCGGACCCGCACGGCGTCAGGCGTGATTTCCACGAGCTCATCCTGGTCGATCCAGTCGAGCGCGTTCTCGATCGTGAGTTCTTTGTGCGGCGTCAGGACGACGTTCTCGTCTTTTCCTGCGGCGCGAATGTTGGTGAGCTTCTTTTCGCGGGTGCAGTTGACGTCGAGGTCACTCGGACGGTTGTGCTCGCCTACGATCATGCCTTCGTAGACGTTTGTCGCCGTGCCAACGCAGAGCTTGCCTCGCGGTTGCAAGTTGAAGAGGGCGTAAGGCGTCGTCGTGCCTTTTCGGTCGGAGACGATGGCTCCGTTCTTACGGCGAAGGAGAGGGCCGGCGTAGGGGTCCCACCCTTCGAACATCGTGTTGAGGAGCCCCTCTCCGCGCGTTTCGGTCATGAAGAGGGAGCGAAACCCGATCAAGCCTCTCGACGGAACGCGGTACTCGATACGTGAACGATTTGTGCCGATAGGGCTCATCTTGCCCATCACGCCTCGCCGCTCGCCCAGGAGCTGCGTGACGGTGCCCACGTGATTTTGGGGAACGTCGACGACGACGGTCTCGACAGGTTCGAATTTCTTTCCGTCGATCTCGCGAACGACGACCTCCGGCATGCCGAGCGCGAACTCGTAGCCTTCCCGCCGCATCGTTTCCGCCAGGATCGCCAGCATGAGCTCGCCACGGCCGTACACCATGAACGAATCCGGCTCGTCGCCTTCTTCCACCCGCATCGCGATGTTGCGCTGCGCCTCCTTGAGGAGTCGTTCGCGCACCTGCCGGGAGGTCACGTAATCACCGACGAGCCCCGCGAACGGCGAGGTGTTGACCATGAAACGAACTTTGATGGTCGGCTGTTCGACGGTGATTCGCTCGAGCGGGTTCGGATGGCTCGGCGGGGCGATCGTATCGCCGATGTGCACGTCTTCGATGCCCGAGATCGCGACGATATCGCCCGCGGACGCCTCCGTGATGCGCACACGTTCCAAGTTCTCGAAGCCCCACAATGCGCCGACTTTCCGTTCGATCACGCCGTCCTTGCCGATGATCGCCATCATTTCCTGTGGCCTGATGGTGCCGTTTCGGATGCGTCCGACCGCGATGCGTCCGACGTATTCATCGTGGAGCGTGTTGTGAACCAGCAGCTGCAGGGGCAGGGCCGGGTCGCCATCGGGAGCGGGAAGGCGTTCGATCAGCGTTTCGAAGAGTGGCGTGAGGTCGCTCGACTCGTCTTCGAGCTCACGCTTGGCGATCCCATCCTTGCCGATTGCGTAGATGTGCGCGAAGTCGGCCTGCTCGTCGGTCGCCCCGAGGTCGCAGAACAGGTCGAACACTTCGTTGAGGGCCTCGTCGGGACGCGCGTCGCTTCGATCGATCTTGTTGACCACCGTGATGACCGGCAGGTCGAGCTCGATGCACTTCGAAAGGACGAAGCGTGTTTGCGGGAGTGCGCCTTCAGCTGCGTCCACCAAGAGCAGCGCTCCGTCCGCCATGCTCAGGGTCCGCTCCACCTCACCACCAAAGTCGGAGTGGCCCGGCGTATCGATGAGATTGATCTTGTAGTCTTTCCATCGAATCGACACGTGCTTCGCCAAGATCGTGATGCCGCGCTCACGCTCGAGGTCGTTTGAATCGAGCACGCGCTCACGCACCGCCTCGTTCGCCCGGAAGACGCCGGTCTGATGCAACATCGCGTCCACCAGCGTCGTCTTGCCGTGGTCGACGTGGGCGATAATCGCCACATTTCGAATCATATTCTGCACGTCTCGAACCCCCACGCTTTCGCGAGAGGGCGGTCTTGGCAGATCCCTAGCTCACGAGCAACATGGGGTCCCGATGCAGTTGCCGCTGCAGAGGGAACCGCCGCAGCAGACCGAGCCCTGGATGCACGAGGACGGGCAAGAGGACTCGCAGGTTCCGCCTACGCAGCTCATGTCGCCCTCGCCCCAGGGATCAGGGCCGCAAACGCCGCCAGGGAGGCAGGGACAGGCTGGGGTTCCCTCGGTGCAATGCTCTACGAACTCGCACCAGTTTCCATAGCCCTTGCTGCTGACCACGTACTCCTCACACACCCACTTGACCCCAACAGGAAGCCCACCAAACGCCGTTTCGCAGTCGTCCGGAGTTTCACATTCCTCCGGTTGGCAGAAGCCGAAGGCACAATAGTTGATGCATTCGCTCCCAAACCCGGTGCAGTCGCTGTAGCCCCAGTTGTCGCAGACGTGGCGGTCGGGGATGTAGCGTTCGAGGTCGAGTTGGTTGATCACGCACGGGCTCTGCAGAGCCCCGGCTCCGGATGCAGGCGTGCCGCCTTCGCCGCCACATCCGACGGCAATCAAGGCCGCGCCAAGCGCCGCAGCCGCCCATGCGTTGGTTCCGCAAAGTGCCATATATGGATTCCTCCGCTTTGGAACCAAATTCTGCAACGCGCGTACCAATCCCGTGGCGGTGCGTTTGCCCTGGGTTGTGCCAAAAATGGCGCTTCAGTATTGTGACCCCTCGTGCAGGGTTTTCGCCTCAGCCGTTCGGAATGCAACGGCTGCGCGGCGTCGGCAACGCAACCCCCCCGTAATCCTGGGCGGCGCCTCGCTGGTATGCGAGTTGCATTGGCAAGCAACCATGAGGTTTTCAGTTTCGTATTTGTTGTGCGCTATCTCACTGTTCGGGCTCCTGGGGCTACCTCTAGTAGTAGCTGGTTGCGGTGGCACGGACGGTGGCCCGGGAGACGGCGGGACAGCAGGTGACGGCGGCGCGGCAGGAGACGGCGGCAGCGGTGGAGCCGGGGGCATCGCTGGCGCGGGCGGCGCAGCGGGCTCGGGCGGCAGTGGTGGAGCTGGCGGTAGCGGTGGAGCCGGTGGTAACGCTGGCTCTGGCGGTAGCGGTGGGTCTGGCGGAGGCGGAGGTACCGGAGGCGGTATCAGCGCGAGCATTACGATCACCAGCCTCCCAACGACCGATGACGACGGAAACTACACGCTAGAATGGGCGGTTACGGGCCTCGCGAGCACAGCGTGGACCATTCAAGAAGACGACAACATCAACTTTCCGAGCCCGACGAACTACACGTCTCATGACTCTACCCCTCCCTACGGTTACTCCTTTTCCGCAAAGCCTGAAGGGCTCTACTGCTACCGCGTCGGGCGGAGTCCGAGCGGGCCTTTCAGCGCGCCCGAATGCGTCACCGTGCAATTCGCAGCTCCCGAGTTGAGGTTGATCAATGATCTCTACAATCTCGGCGACTGGGACACCGGAAACGGAATCATTCGAGTCAGGATCGGTGCTTACGACTCCCAATGCACATCCGTGCTGACCGATCCGAGCACCGAGCAGCTCAATCCCCGAATCGACGAAGTACTTCCGAATGTCGGAGAGCTCATCACC
>PVMK01127915.1_pt1 | contig 13778 bp, 14 predicted proteins | sample 1853481 | NCBI WGS metagenome assembly PVMK01 (sample SAMN08533507, study PRJNA380276) | Marine sediment metagenome, whole genome shotgun sequencing project. | reverse complement strand
ACGACTTATCGCTGTTGCCACGAGCCGATAAGTCGTTTTACGATACGGCGATGCGAAATATTCTCGATGCTTTGCAAGGCAGTCAGGTCCGGCAGTTCATCCTCCATGGTTCGGTGGGGGCGGGCGATAATATGAAGCAGTTTCCGAATATTCCCTTCGACCGGATGCGTGATGTCATGATCGCCAAGGGCGAGGCTGAAGCGATGTTAAAGGCCAGCGGAATTGATTACACAATCATTCGTAACGGTCGGGTGCAGGTGGACGGCACACCGGCCACAGGTACAGCGCGGTTAACCGAAGACGTAGCGGTGATGGGTACGATTACGCGCGCGGACCTGGCTGTACTGACCATGGAGTGCCTGGATAACCCGGACTGCATGAATCGCACGTTTCATGCCGTGGATGATTCGTACTAAACAGGCGCAGTCCTCAAGGATGATCGTGTCCTTGTTCAACCCGGGGGTTGAGGTTCTTACCAGGGGATGACGCTGCCATCCTCATAGTTCAGAAACTTGCCATTGTCTTCCGGCGTCAGAGCATCAATGACTTTCAGCATTTTGGATACGCTCTCGTCGGTTTCGATGCTGTCCGGCATTTTGATGCCCTTGAACTTTTCCCGATCAGCCATGGTGTTGACCTGTCCGGGTGACAGCATCGTCAGGATAATGCCTTTTTTAGGTGTTTCGAATGAGAGGGTGTACATGTACATGTTGAGCGCGGTCTTGCTCGCACGATAACTGTACATGATCGGCATCTTCGGGCCGACTCCAAACGAGCCGCCCTTGCTGGAAATAATGATGATCATTTTCTGCTCGGAAGCAGCGACCGCAGCCATGAAAGCTGCCGATAATTTCAGTGGCGCGATCGCATTCACCTCCATGCTCTGCCGTGCCATATCCCAGTCGATACCGTTGACTCGTTTAAATGCGCTTTTGTATTTTGGCGTGATGCCGGCATTGCTGAGCAGTACATCAATGGTCTGCTCCGTATATTTCGCCGCGAGTTCGTCAATACGATCAAAATCGGTGACGTCGAGCTGTTCGATAATCACTTGTTCGTGGGTGTCGGCCAGCGCCTGCAGTTGTTCGGCTTCGGCGGGTTTACGGGCCGTTGCAACAACATTCCAGCCACGTTCTGCGTATTGTTTGACAAACTCCAGGCCGATGCCGCGGTTGGCGCCGGTGATGAAGACAGTCGGGCTGTCGGGGTCGAGGTCGGCCCAGGCTGTGGATGACAGCGTGAGTAAAATCAGCGTGAGGGCTATGGTCCGAATGGTATGCATGAGTTAAATTACTCCGGTTGGAAGCCGTTTGACAGCGAATTATAATGCTTGCACAGTGGCTTAAAGTCTAGCCGGTCAAGCGGATCTGGTGTCCGGTCTGGCCTGGCAGACGAGATTCAGATGGCTGTTTCATCCCGGCAGCAAATCAGAGAAGAGTTCGATATCCCCACGCTCAACCAGTTCAGCAAGGAAAACAACACATGAAACTTTACGGTTCACTGGCATCACCTTACGTCGCACGAGTCGTTATGTTTGCCGATCTCAAAGGTATTGAGCTGCCTATGGAGCCGGCGCCCGGCGGTATGGGCTCGGATGAGTACAAGCGGATCAACGCGACAGGCAAGATGCCGGCACTTGAAGTTGATGGTGTTTGTATCGCGGAGTCCACCGTGATTTGTGACTATCTGGAAAGCCTGCAGCCGGAGCCGCCGCTGGTGCCGGCCGATCCGATGTTGCAGGCACACACTCGAATGATTGCGCGCATGACAGACTTGTATGTGGCGCCACACAATACACCGCTGAGCCGAATGCGCACTGCGGGCGATCGTGATCAGGCTGTTATCGACCGGCAGGCTGAAGAGTTCGCTAAGGGTTTTGGTTACCTGGAGGCATTCATGGGGCCTGGCCCGTTCGCCGCCGGTGACACGCCGACGCTCGGTGATTGCGCGCTTGCGCCGTTTATCGGCATGCTAAAACACACGGTGTTTCCGAATTTTGAAGAAGTTATTGATCCGACCGTGGGCACCGGCCGGCTTGCCACCTGGTGGCAGGCCATGCAGGATCATGCGGCCTGCCGGAAAAACATTGATGCCTATGACGCCGCGCTCGAAGTATTCCTGAAATGGCTGTACGAGATGCTGGCTAAACGAGGAAAATGATCTGACGAAAAGAGGATCGTTCTTATATCAATCGTTCGCGTGGTGCTACATTTGGGTGTGCCCTTTGCCGATTATCCGGAAACTATGAGCAGATGAAGAAATTCCTGAAAATTCTTGCCGCTGTTGTTATCGGTATCCCGCTGCTCGCGTTTGGCTGGCTGGTGTACTCGACCGACAAGAACCTGGCCACGCCGACGGATGATGCCCTTGCCGCGCTGGTCAGCGACGAAGCGGTCAGTGTCGAATCCGGCGATTGGTTGATCATGCGGCCGGCCACGAGCAACGCCGACGACCGGCGTGATTCTTTATCCCGGCGCGAATTGTGAGATATCCGGCTATGCGCCGGTGTTGCGGGATATTGCTGCTGCGGGCTACCTGGTGGTGGCTGTGTCGATGCCATTCGATATGGCGATTTTTGCGCCAGGCCGGGCAGATGAAGTGCGTGCGGCTTTTCCTGAAATTGCTCGTTGGGTGCTGATCGGGCATTCGATAGGTGGTGCGATGGCGGGCCGGTATGCATTTCAGCATCAGGATGATCTGGCCGGACTGATCATGTGGGATGCTTATCCACCCGATTCGAATAGCCTGGCTGATGCCGCGCTACCGGTGTGGCATGTTCACCGGGCGGATGCCGAGGGTGTGCCGCCGCAAAGTTTTCTTGATACCAGGCCGCTGTTTCCGGGCGACAGTGTCTGGGTGCCGGTTCCGGGCGGTGCACATATGTATTTTGGCTCGTTTGACGGCGGTGGTTACGTTGAAGATCAACCGCCGACTATCAGCCGCGAGGCGCAGCATGAAATCGTCATTGCGGCAACGCTCGATGGGCTGGCGCGGATGAGCGGGCAATAACCGGACAGGGTGATCGATGCTCCTGGAGCCTACATCTCTTAGCGCTGTAGCCAAACTGATCGGCGACACGCTGGAGAGTGAATACGGTGTCGACCCAGGCCCGTTATTTGATCGCGTTGGTCTGGACACGTCGAAGCTGAACACTGCCGGCGCTCGTTATCCGCGGGCACAGATACTGCAACTGTGGGAGCTTGCGGAAAAGGCCAGCGCAGACCCGTGCATCGGTGTTGTCGCCGGTCTGAAGATCCGGCCGACGACATACTATTCACTGGGCTTTTCTTTCCTGACCAGTCATACCTTGCTGGATGCGCTGCACCGGTTATGCCGTTACCACAACATTATCGCCACCGTTCCGCTTAAGGTTGAGATCACGTCTGAAAGTGATGAGTACCTGGTTACGGTGGTCTATCCGGATCCGGATTTTCCCGCGCCGCCGATTGCACTCGATTCGTTTCTGGCTTCTATTATCCAGCTTGGCCGGGAGGCGACGACTGATGAATTCGGTCCGGTCTCCGTATCTCTGAACAGGCCCGCATCCGGCAATGAAGAGAGGTATCGTCAGGCATATGGCGCGCCGGTTAATTTTTCTGCCGGCCAGGATGCCTTACATTTTGAGAAAGAAGTTATTGAAGCACGTCTTCCCGGAGACAATGTCATTGTTGCTCAGGCCAATGACACGGTAACCGATAATTATTTACGGTCTCTGGATGTTGACGATGTTGCGTCAGAGGTGCGCAGACTGTTGTTGCAGATGTTGCCGTCCGGAAAAGTGGATCGTGTCAGTGTCGCTCGTCGTCTCAACCGGAGCACAAGTAAGCTGGGCCGTCAGTTGAAAGATGAAGGTCTCGCATTCACGGATTTGCTGGAGGATACGCGCAAATCGCTGGCAGAGGCCTATATCGAGCAGCGAAAATATTCCCTGAGCGAGATTGCCTATCTGCTCGGTTTTTCTGATCAAAGTAATTTTAGCCGGGCATTCAAACGCTGGACGGGGAAATCCCCGGGAAACTATCGGGCATCGGGGTAATTGCGCTATGGCAATCAGACGTGTCATTCGAATGGGGCATCCGTTGCTAAGACAGGCCGCACGCCCGCTTGCGCCCGAGGAAATCGGCAACGCCGAATTTTCAAAACTTATTATCGATATGGTCGATACGCTGCATGATTACGGCGGTATCGGGTTGGCCGCGCCGCAAATTGCCGAGCCGGTCAGGCTTGCAATCATCGAGATACCAGCTGAGCCGACGCGTTACGGTGATCTTGCGCCGATACCACTGACAGTATTCGTTAATCCGGAGATCGAAATCGTGAATCCGGCTGCCTGCGGTTACTGGGAGGGCTGTTTGTCGGTGCCGGGGTTACGGGGATTTGTCGAGCGACCGCAGCACGTCAGGGTTCGGTATACGTCCGAGCAGGGTGAGAACAAGGAGCTGGAACTTGAGGGTTTCAGCGCGACGGTGTTCCAGCACGAATTCGATCATCTTGATGGCAGGCTTTTCGTGGACCGCATCAGCGATATGCGATTGCTGACCTTTGAAAAGGAGTTTGAACGCTATCATCTGCCCGAGGATGAAGTTTGAGGGTCGGCCCGTAGATCATCATTCTATCAACATGGATTGTGCGATTAGTGTTTGAGACTCGCCGTGAATACGTCCATGTAGGCTCGGGGCCCGCATCCCTGCGGGCCACGGTCTCAAACACTAATCGCACAATCCATTGGCTTGGTCGTGTATTTAAAATCCCATGAGGCAGCAGTGGGTTGGAGTACGGCTATTTTTTGAATCGCAGATAAAGCCGCAGAAAAATATAAGCGACCGGCGCGCCTATTACGGCAGCCATCAGAAATTCCGGTAGCCAGCCAAACCATGCAATCGGCCCGACGATAAACATGAAGTTGTCGGGGTCCAGTTTTTCACCGGTCGAAAAATTCACGGTTGCCGGGCCCTCTTCATCCGCGAATTGCCAGAAAATCAATCCAACGAATATGCCCGCGATAACGCCGTTGATGATTGTTCCGTAGTCTCCCGCTGGTTCATGTAATCCAATGCCGATGCACGGAAACAACAGTAAGTAAATAAAGAAATCGGAGATGAGGTCGTAATAATGTCCGGCGCGGCTGGTTTTTCCCGTCAGTCGGGCGAGTTCGCCATCCATGTGGTCGAGCGCGGTCGAAATAACAAACAACAGTCCGCCCTGGTTGATGGCGCCTGAAGCGAAACAGCCCAGCGCAAACAGACCGGTCGCCAGGCGCAGCGTTGTCAGATGATTGGGAGAAACCGGCGTCCCGATCAGCAGTTTGACCATCGGGCTTAAGAGTCTGTGTACCCAGGTTCTGTTGAGCATGATAAATCCGGGTTAGTTGCGATGAAGAGCCAGCCAAGCGGCTACCAGGCCGGGGATTCCGAGCACGAGTTCGCGAATTCGTTTCAAAAGGGAGATCAGCAGGCCTGTTGTCGGGGGCAGGCCCACCAGGGGTCCCAGCAGAATCAGGCCGCCTTCTTGTATGCCGAGCGCTCCGGGGATCATGAACGCGGCATTACGAATCGCCTGAATGAGGCTTTCAAGCACGAATGCTTCGGTCCAGCCGGCGTCCACGCCGAGAAAGCGAAAAGCCAGCCAGATTTCACCCGCGCCGGCAATCCATGCTGCCAGTGCCCAGCCGCCCGAACGCAGTATCGCAGTTCGTTGCCCGTAAATCGCCGACAGAGCGGCGTTGAAGTGCACGGTCGTGTCTGCCAGCCAGCCCCGTTCATCGCCGGCGACAACCCGGCTTAAAGAATTAAATATGCGTACGAGCCAGCCGGTTCGCTGGGCGACAATAAATCCCCCGATGCAGATCATGCCGACAGCGAGGCCGCCGCCAAAGACATTGAATTCCGGCCATTCTCCGCGAAGACCAAACAGTATGAACAAGCCGAGCGAAATGAAAACAATCAGTGTCAGTACACTCAGCGTCAGATCAACAATGATGCTTGCAGCCGCAAGCGGACCCGGAACGCCGGCCAGGTGTACGAGCCGGCCTCGCAAGACGTCGCCACCGACCTGCACTGCGGGCAACAGTGAATTCACTGATTCGCCGATCCAGCGCATCTTCAATAGCTTGAGCCGGTTCGGCAGCGAACCGGCGCCGACCAGCAGGCAGCGCCATGCCAGTGTATCCATGAGCATCGGCACACAATGAAAGACTGTTATGCTCAGCACGCCGGCGATGCCCACCGTTGAAAAGGCCGGCAGTAGTACCGACCAGTCCTGCCGGAAAAGAATCCAGCCAAACAAAATTGCACCGCCGAACCAGGCCAGTACGGCTAACGGGCGAGGCATATTTCCTCCATCATCTGAAAAAGATCGTCCTTCCTGATACGTAGTGACCCACGGCTGCCTATCATACGATGACGGCGAGTCAGACACGTTTTTTTTGATGCTAATTTTGCAAGCATTACCTAATCATCAGAATGCCGGGTAAACTGGTAACCGTGCCGGAATCAGCCTGAATGCAGGCGATTGAAAACCAGCACCATAATCGCTGCATTGTTGATTAGTGCTGATAAGCATCCCTGGATCAACAATAAATGCTGATTGTATAAGCGGAAAGAGGTTTGGCATGATTTATGTGTGATTTCAGGGTCCATCAGCCGTGCTTTGCTCCATGCTCTTCGCTGCAGCCGCATCCGGGGAGTATGCGCAGTGGCATGCCTTACCGCTGCATACTCGGGGATGCAGGCGGAACACCTGCCGATGGAGGTCGCTTTGCCGCCGACGCAATCTGATTTCTGGGAAGATCTCGACCGGGTCCGCTCGGACAACTGGTTTCATTTATTGAACACGGGCGATGAAGCGCTGCGCTGGCGACTGCGTGGTATAGACAGTACTTCCGAATCATTAGATCTTGAGACATTCCTTTGGAAGCCCGATGCGGCAGGACTGAAAATACTGGGCCATATTCTCGCTGCCGCCGATCGCAACGTTCGTGTGCGGATTCTTCTCGATGACTCATTTACGATTCATGAGGATCTTTCCTTGCATGGTCTCGACGAGCACCCGAACATAGAAGTCAGAATTTACAATCCGTTGTCTCATCGCTCGAATATCGCGCTTTTCCGCTCGCTGTTTAACCTGGGCGAGTTCTCGCGTATTAATCATCGAATGCACAACAAGGCGATGGTTATGGATGGACGTGCCGCAATTATTGGCGGACGTAACCTCGCTGACGAGTATTTTGGTGACCATTCGCGATTTAATTTCCGCGACATGGAAATTGTAACGGCCGGAAGCGGTGTGAGTGACGTGACGAGCCAGTTCGACGCATTCTGGAACAGCGGGTGGGCGATGCCGATCGATGGTCTGGTATCCCGGCACGACGAAGGCAAGGATCTCGATAAGCTGCGGGAGCAACTGGTCAACCAGTCTGTTGCGATGACTGCTCCGGATCCGACCGAACTGGCTAAAGCATGGCGGGACATCGCGGTCTCTGCCTACGCCGGTAACGCAGAGTTTATCTACGATCTGCCTGCGACACAGAACCCGGCCAGTCAGGAAGAGCGGCAAAACCAGCTGGCTGAGAAGTTGGAGAGCATGATCGATGGCGCCATATCCGAGGTGATTCTGATCACCGCGTATCTGATTCCGACCCCGGAGCTTGAGGCGGCCATAGAACGTGCCGAAGCACGCGGTGTGCGGGTACGAATACTGACAAACTCGCTTGCTTCGAATAATCATATTGCCGCCGACGCCGCTTACCGCAAACACCGTAAGCGTCTCGTGAAACATGGCGCCGAACTTTACGAAGTGCAGCCTTCAGCGCGTGACAGGGCGCGTTATATGGGAACCCCGGTTGATGACAAAGAGCTGGGTCTGCATGCCAAACTTATGGTAATCGATGACACCCTCGTGTTTGTTGGCAGTTGCAATCTTGATCCTCGTTCATTAGTGCTCAATACCGAAGTCGGATTGTTTGTAAAAAGCGCTGAGCTGAACGCAGCACTGCGTAGAGAAATTGCGGTGGACTTTGAACCTGCCAACGCCTGGGCGGTTAGCATGACAGACAAAGGTGATCTGGTCTGGCGGTCAGATAGCAAGACGTTCAATCATCAGCCCGGGAATTCATCGATACGCTGGCTTGAGGACTGGTTTATCGGGTTTCTGCCGATCGACAACGAAATGTAATCGGGCGGTTTAGTCAGAAAACCGCGGAACCCCGGCGCATCGAACAGAATGTCCGCCACGGGCGGCACCTTTGCGCCGGCGCATGGTCAGAGTACCAGAGGTACTGGCACATGAATCATTCGAGACTTACCGATCAAATCAGCCGGCATTCGCTGGCGATCATCAGCCTGTTTGTGGCGCTGTCTGCACTTGGCTACAACACGTGGCGGAACGAACAAACGGAGCTGAACCGCAATATTCGTCAGTCCGGTTTTGAGATGCTGTTACATATTGGCGAACTGCAGCGGATCGCCTATCTCGCGCATTTTGACCAGGATGAGCAGGGTGGTAATCCACGCAAGGGGTGGACGGAGGTGCTCGTGCTGCGAGATCTGGCCGAGTTGATGCCCGGATCCACGATGATGAAGGCTAACGGACTTTTTGATGTCTGGGGTGAAAACTGGAGTGGTCTGGGTGCTGATGATCAGGCTGTCGCGGCTATTGATAATGCCATTAACGATTTGCGGCAGGATATTGTCGCCACGCTGAAATTGCTGGACTGATCAGTTCAGGCAGAGGAGTCGGGCCAGTGCCGGGTTCGGGTATAAATTCTGTATTTGCGGGAAATCCACTATAAACACGAGCTGCTGTAATCGGTAAGCTAGGACGTTGAGAGTCAATTACGTGGATGGTTTATGGATCCGCTTGTTCAGCTTGCTGTCATCTGGGTAGGGGTTTTTGTTGGCAGTCTGCTTGCAACAAAGACCCGGCTGACTTCGGTCCTGTATTTTCTTTTATTTGGCGCTGTGATGGTGAATGTCGGCATTTTGCCGGCGGAAACCTCCCCGTTTATTCGCGGCTTCGCTGAGCTGGGCATTATCCTGATAATGTTCACGCTCGGTTTTGAGGAAAATACCCGAAACTTTCTGCGCAGTGTCAAGCGTAGCTGGGGGGTGGCATTTTTCGGGGCGGTCGCGCCATTTTGTACCGCCTTTCTGATCGCCGACCATTTCTGGGGCGACACGCAAATCTCGATCATGTGCGGCCTGACCATGACGGCCACCGCCGTTTCATTGACCATGGTGTCGTTAAAGAGTCTCGGACTGCACAAGACACGCGCCGCAACGGGCATCATGACATCGGCCGTGCTCGATGATATCGCCTCGCTGGTTCTGGTGGCGATACTTGTGCCACTGGCAACCGGTCAGATGGCGCTGGGCTTTGGTTCAATCGCATTCATAGTGGTCAAGGCGCTGGCTTTCTTTGGTGGGGTGGCTTTAGTGGGTATTTATATACTTCCGCATAACCTCACGGGCTGGATGTCGCGAATCCCGCTGATCGGCCGATATGGTGTCCGCGACCTGCTGTCCACGGAAGGTGGCGAGCACTCGACGTTGACCGTACTGTTTCTGGCCCTGGTCGTTGGACTGCTGGCACATGAGTTTGGTTTTCATCCGGCCGTCGGAGCCTATATGGCAGGGCTTATCCTGCGTGAAGAATATTTTTTGCTGGACACGAAGCGAGCACGTTCGACTTACAAAAGTACTAAAGCAATAGTTGATAACGCGGCATTCTCATGGATTGGCCCGGTTTTTTTTGTTGATCTGGGCACTAAAATTGTTTTCGACTGGGATATTTTCGTATCAATCATTCCTGAAAGCCTCACGCTGTTGACGGGAATATTTTTAGCACAGGTAATTTCTGCATCACTTGCGGCGCGTTATACAGGCCGATTCACTTTTCATGAAAGCATGATGATCGGTTTTGGCATGCTCGGGCGTGCGGAACTGGCATTTGTCGTAATGGATATCGCCTATGTACAAAACCAGATCCTGAGCATCGAGGCATTTTATGTCCTCATGTTCACAGCCTTCTGGCTTAATGTTGCCGTACCGATATGCATTGCCTGGTGGAAGCCTTATTACGAGCGTGGCCAATCCGGCGCCTGAGCGGATGGAATGGTTGATCAGTGTGAGGCTCGTCATGGGTTCAGAATGAAAAAAGCCCCGATAACGGGGCTTTTTCTCATGATCAGTTCGGTGAAGATGCGCCCGCGCCTAGCTCGCACGGAGACTTTAATTGTCGCGGACACATCGTCGACCGAATGGATACTATAGACTGACGGCAGGCTGCATACTTTGATGCGGTTCTCAGTCCGGACAATGCCCATGGTTCGGATATTGTTAAAAAGCCTTTCACCCAAGGTATTCCAGAGTCAGGCAATCGCGAGTAGACTCTTGCTTGTAAATTTATGGGTTCAAGGCTGAATTATGAAACGTGTTTCCCTGCTTCTCTCGTTGATAACAATGGCATTGATATTTGACGCTCAGGCGGCAGCGCCATTGCCGGATCCGGCCTCGGAAGAGTTTTGCATCGCCGTACAGAAAATTATGGCCAGTACGGAAATGGTCGGCCAGAACACTTTGTTTGCCGACATGCCGGAATATCGGCATTCAAAGCCCAAAGCCGATCCGCATAATATTTACCAGGTGGTGACCTACCGTGGCGCAATGCCCATCCTTGTGTCCTGCAAGGTAAAAGGGGCCGCAAATCTGCGTGCTGTTTATGGCGATGAAGCAGCGGGTGAGCAGCGTTTTTGTCCGGCGATTACACTCAGGGTAAAAGAACAGGCGATCGCGGAGTTAAACGAAGAGAATTCCCCGGATGCCGCCGTGAAGGTGGCAAAATTCATCATTGTCGATAATGAACCGTACATGACCGGTATGGACTATCTGTCCGACTTTGAATTGAGTTTTGTCGGCGAAGACGGCGCCATTTATATCAACTCACCCGGTTTGTTTCACGATTATGACAGCTGGACGACATGGATTTTGCCGGAAAAATTTGAGGGTCAGGTTTATTGCCATTTAGCGACGGTTGACTACCTCAAGGCGCTGGCAAAAGGCGAGATAGAGCCGGGCACGTTGATTACCACAGTTGATGATGCGCCCGTGACACCTCAGCCTGATTAAAACCCGGGTAACAAGGGTTCGGTACCGGCTAGAGGTCGTCGAGGTATTCTTCCATTTGGCGGCGTTCGGCCTGATTCGGCAGACGTCCCGTCATGGCGTCCATGTTGTCAATCACATGATCAACCTTGGTCATGCCCGGTATCGCACAAGTTACGGCCGGGTGGGAAATCACATACTTCAGAAAGAACTGCGCCCAACTGTTGCAGCCGAATTCGGCTGCCCAGTCGGGCAATGTTCGAATACCTACGGTCTTGAATAGTTGCCCGCGGCCGAGCGGCAGGTTAGCGAGCACGGCAATGCCTTTATCCCGGGCGAGTGGCAGGATTTGTTCGGTGGCTTGCCGGTCCGCCAATGAATAGTTGACCTGAACAAAATCCAGCGGGGTCTTCTTCATCCAGTTGACTATTTCCGCGAACTGGGCATTCCGTGATGTGGTGATTCCAACGTAGCGAATCCGGCCTTCTTCTTTGTATTCCTGTAGCACCGGCAGCATGGTGTCCACACCGATCAGGTTATGAGATTGAACCAGATCGAGCATGTCGGTTTGCAGGCTGCGAAAAGAATTTTCCAGCCGTTCGATTCCTCCGTCGTTTGCTGCACGGTCGGCCTTGGTCGCCAGAAAAACATTTTTCCGAATGCCCGTTTTCGCGATCAGTTGGCCGAGAATTCTTTCCGAACTGCGATACATCGGTGCGGTGTCGATCAGTTCACCGCCAAGTTTTCTGAAGGTTGCCAGTGCGTCGTGTAGTACAGCGTTTTCGACATTGGTGCCGGTGACGTAGCGATTGGTGCCTACGCCAATTGCCGGAAGCATTTCGCCCGTGGAGGGAATTGATTTTCTGATCAATTCAGCGGGCTCTGCAGAAAGCGGGCGCCCGGCCAGGCCCAGTACGGTACCGGTGCCGACGACCATATGATGGAAGAATCTGCGGCGGGTAAGTGGCATGAGTAGAGTCTGGTGCATCACGGGCTGGTTATGCAGGATGATTCGAAGTAGTCGAATCCGAAACCCGGGGGCCGGGGTTCCCTGATTATTCGGGCACCGCCGTGCCAATTGCAATCAGCTCGTCCATATAGTTTTTGATCAGCGCGATGTTTTCCGGGGGTTGTTCAGAATAGATACTGTCCATGCCGGCCAGGCCTTTTCTGGCCTGTTCATACTGTTCAGGCGGCATCTGTGATTTCATGGCTTCGAGTTGCTGGCGGAGCATATCCACTTCAGCCTGATTTTCGTCCATCTGTGCCGCACCTGCAGCCATCGTGACGCTGTAGGCCACCTGCTGAAAGCTCATGATATTGAAGTCGTTCTTTGACAGGATTTGCATTGCCTGTGAACCGGCCTGCATGAGGTTGGCCATCTGTGCGGGATCATTCGGATCCAGTTGACCGTCCACGGCGGCCTCCAGGCCCAAAGTTTTGAGCTCCGTCGCTGCAGCAATAAAACGCTCAATCATGTCGGGGGTCAGGATTACAGGTTCCATTTGCGCCGGGGTGGGCGGTTCGGCAGGCGGGGACGAGGGCATATCCTGTGCCGCTACAACCGAGGCGAGAAGGCACGAGGCGATTGTTGTAGCTAATAAAGACCTGAAAATTTGCATCACGATGCTCTCCAAATTCTGCCAATAAAAAACACACTATCAAAAAACCGGGCCGGTACCCAAGCCATTTTCTAATGCCTGTAGACGCTTCCCGTAGATTCCTCGCCGGGCAACGATCTGATGTGTGCGCAGGCCGCCTTCGACATTAATTTCGAGAATAACGGGCCCACGGTCGGTCAAAGCGATATCCCAGTGTTGCAGCCGCAGTCCCGGAAAAAGGGTTGCGTAATTGAGGCAGAGCCGAGCGGCTTTTTGCCAGTCAGGCAGCTTTTGGTCCTTGAGCTCGACACCGGTGTCAGGATGATGGTCGGTTGGTCTGATCTTCCAGCCATCGCCTTGTACGATGTTCCTGATGCCGCCTGTATCGACCTCGATGCCGGCTATGAGATTGCCGGATTGCCCGACATTGAAGTTATCCGTGATGTTGTTCCCGGTTGGTATTCTCCAGACTGCGCTAATGATTTCCGGGCCGGCGGCTGTCAGGATCACAATGATTCGTGTGGTGGTCAGGCGATCACCGCAAAGAGCCCGAATATTTTGATGCGGTTGAAGCATTTCCTGGAACAGAAAACCTTCGGGCTCGTGCTGATTGAGGCCGGCTATAAAACTATCCACACTTTGTTTTTCTCCGCACTGATGCTCAAGCTGGTCGCCTGCGACATTAACGAGGGCACGGGCTGCCCAGCCGTGCGCTCCGCGCACAGGTTTGATGAACAGCGGGAAGTGCGCGGGATCTCGTAGAAAGTCTGCGGCGGTCCGGGGGTCTGTGAGCAGAGCGGAGTCAGGGCCGGCCGGATTGTTTGCACCGTAAGTGGCTGCCAGCTTCGGTAGAGGCGCGTCGTGAGCGAACATCAGCTTGTAAAAAGCCAGCTTGTTGTTGGCCAGGTTGCGGGCACCACCGGTATTCGCCAGCCGGTCCAGCGCAATCTCTTTGCGCCAGCCTGCGAAACGGACCTTTTCACGCATCGGGTAGCGGTCGAGGTAGGTCTGAAAAAAATAATATTCCCAGGGGTCGAGACGGCAATGACTGTAGCGCAGGCGAGCAGCCTGCCAGAAC
>PVMK01116036.1_pt1 | contig 13779 bp, 13 predicted proteins | sample 1853481 | NCBI WGS metagenome assembly PVMK01 (sample SAMN08533507, study PRJNA380276) | Marine sediment metagenome, whole genome shotgun sequencing project. | reverse complement strand
GAGCAAAATCTGGATTGTGTTTGCCACACAGCGTACTTTTTCCGACTTGCCTTGGCCCCAGCAGTAATACACTTTTTGGGTGGCTTTGAATAACGCTTTGTAGAATTCTTTCTATCATGTATGCCATTTTCAGTGAATTTGACACACTAGTCAATTATAATTCAGTTAAAGAAAGCGCAAACAAAGGAAGCGGACACTGGATCTCAGTTCCACGCTGGATTCTGCATGATGTAACATATTGTGATCGTCATCTACGCAGGACGAAAATGAGAGAACATTATGATTTTTCAAAAATGAAGGGCTGAAAAAATCCTTTCATTAAGTATTTAAAGCAACCGATAACGATGCGGCTGGATCAGGATACCGTTTCCTATTTTAAGGGCATGGCTGAAGAGTCAGGCATTCCTTATCAAACCCTGATCAATTTGTATCTTCGAGATTGCGCTGCACATCAGCGTAAACTCAAGATGAAGTGGACTGCTCAATAATGGCTAATTGGTGGCCACCTAAATTGTGACAGTAACTTAAGTAGAAGGCCGGTGTGATGAGAATCGAAACTAATTTCCGAAAACTGACTGGACCAGGCCTTGCCATGCTGCTGGCATCAGGCTGCGCTTCCTACGGCGTCATCGTAAATGACGCGATGCCAGCGCCAGCACCGGCGAAGGAGTATTCGCTCAGAGCACATGCTGCTGTTGATAGAAGCAGTGACATTTCCCTGACCCTGACGTTCTCCGGGGGCGGCACACGCGCAGCGGCCCTGGCCTATGGCGTGATGCAGGAACTTCGCGACACCCAGGTGATGGTTGACGGCGAAAGCACCCGCTTGCTGGACGAAGTCGACGTCATCAGCTCGGTGTCCGGCGGCAGCTTTACTTCTGCCTATTACGGGCTTCACGGTGACGGCATGTTCGACACATTCGAAGACGTTTTTCTGCGCAAGGACATCGAGGGGAAGCTGGTAAAGCAGGTGCTCAATCCGTTCCACTGGTTTGGCCGCAAGGGAAGAACGCAGCGGGCCATTGAGTATTACCAGAAAACGATTTTTCATGATGCGACCTACGCTGACATGCTGAAACCGGGCCGCCCGCTAATCGTCATCAATGCCTCCGATTTAGCCTACGGTGTGCGCTTCTCGTTTATCCAGGAGTATTTTGACCTGCTGTGCTCAGACCTTCTGACCTACCCGGTAGCCAATGCAGTAACAGCCTCTTCCGCAGTGCCGGTGGTATTCAACCCGGTGGTTGTCGAAAACTACTCTGACTGCAGCGGGGTTGATACCAGTTGGCTTGGTGAAGTGCGGGACCGGGCCGAAACCACGCGCGATATTGAATTGACTTCACTGGCGGTAGATCTCGAATCCTATTCCGATAAAAGCCAGAGAAAGTTCATCCATTTCGTGGATGGTGGGATAACCGATAATATGGGCCTGCGCGCCACCTATGACGTCGTTATAGCCTCGGGTGGCCCCGAAGTATTTCTGGGTAAAGTAGATCTCAAAAAACCGGATAAAATGATCATTATCTCGATTGATGCCTCCACCGAACCGGTCCAGGATATGGACGTCAGCAACAAGGAACCCTCCATTGCCCACTCCATTGGCGCAGTAACCGGAGTGCAACTGCACCGCTACAATATAGCCACGCTTGAACTGGTTGAAACCGCTTTTAATGAATGGGCGGAAGATCTGTCCACACCCGAGAAAACCGTACACCCTTACTTCATTGAATTGAGTTTTGCAGAACTAAAACAGCCTGACGCGCGCGCGTATTTCAACAAGGTCCCGACTTCTTTCAAGCTTAGCGATGAGCAGGTCAACCGGTTGATTGCTGTTGGTCGTCAATTACTTCGCGAGCACCCAGATTTTCAGAGGCTTTTAGCGGATTTTAATTAAAAGGGTTCTGAACCTTAACTGAATCAAAGGTTTGACCATGATTGAAGTCCTCGGAATAAATGACCGAGGCGCCGCCTTTTTGGGCTGCCGCAACAATCAGTGAATCCCAGAACGAAAGCTGATAGCGCTTTTCAAGATCAATTGCCTCCAGCACAACTGCTCCATCATTGACGATGGGGTTCCATGCCAGGTAATCAGAAACAAGTGCCCTGGCTTGCTCTGGCGTGACGGGCCGTTGAGCTTTACGCCGGACATTCACGTAAAACTCTTGCAGAACCTGTGTGCTCAGGATGCCATTTCCTTTTAGCCACAGTTGTTCGATCAGGCCTAGCGCCTTTTCATGCCTGTCTCCCGCCCCCCGATCGTAGGCATATACTAGAATATTGGTGTCAACGAAGGCTTTCACGATCATGTAATTCATCACGACTGCCAGGCTTTTCCCAGCCCAGGTCGAAGCCCTTCTTCAATTGACGCAAAGCACGCTGCCGGGCTGCGACAAAGGCTTGATCCTCTCGCACCAATCTTTCAAGTTGATTTGCAACCAGACGGCTCAGCGAGACTCCTTGCCGGGCCGCAAACACTTTGGCTTCATGGGCCAGGTCGGCTTCGACTTTGATTGTGATGTTGGTCGATTTCATCAGGAACATAATAGCACAGTTTATGTGCCATAAATTAAATGTGCTATCGGTAAAGAACCCTGAATCATGTCAGGTTTCTACTCGATCTTTGGCTTATAATTTCAATCTATGAAAAAAGTCATTGAATGTGTACCGAACTTCTCTGAAGGCCGTGACCTGGCGGTCATTAAACAAATCACCGACGCGATTGAAAGCGTGCAGGGCATCCGCCTGCTGGATGTAGATCCCGGAGAGAGTACCAACCGCACGGTGGTGACCTTTATCGGAGAACCGGAACCAGTTAAGGAAGCCGCCTTCCGCGCGGTGCAAAAAGCGGCTGAACTGATCGACATGTCAAAACACCAGGGCGAACACGCCCGCTTCGGCGCAACCGACGTGTGCCCCTTTGTACCGGTGGTTGGCGCGACGATGGAAGATTGTGCTGAAATCGCCCGGGAAGTGGGCCAGCGTATCGGTGATGAACTGAATATTCCCGTTTATCTCTACGAGCATGCGGCCAGCAGCCCCGAACGCCGCAACCTGGCCGATGTGCGCTCCGGCGAATACGAGGGCCTGCAGGGCAAACTGGCCAAACCAGAATGGAAACCGGATTTTGGACCGGCTTCATTCAATGCCAAATCCGGGGCGACAGCAGTCGGGGCCCGCGAGTTTCTCATCGCCTACAACATCAACCTCAATACCACCGACCGGCGTTACGCCAATGAAATCGCCTACGAGATTCGTGAGCGCGGCCGCTGGAAGCGTGCTGGCAACACCGAGCCTTTTTATTACAAGGGTGATGTGGTGTATTTCGAAGAGGGTAAATACGCGGATGGAAATTCCGACTTCGTGGCCGGTTCATTTGAAGAACTGGCAAAGTACTACCAGGAACAATATGGCAAGGACCTGTACGAGCGTTACAAATCCATCGGGCTCGATCCTGAAAACCTGGTGGGGCGGCCGGTTTATAAAGACGGCATGTTCACTAACCTCAAGGGCATCGGCTGGGTGGTGGATGACTACCAGTGTGCACAGATCTCCCTGAACCTGACCAACTACAAAATTACCGCTCCGCAAGACGTGCTGGAAGCAGCCCGCGAACTGGCTGTGCAGCGGGGCATAGTGGTTACCGGTTCCGAAGCAGTGGGCGTGGTGCCATTCGATGCCATGCGACAAGCCGGGCGTTTCTATCTCAGTCGCATGCAGTCATCTACCGGCGTTCCCGCCCGCGATATCGTGACGACCGCGGCCCAGGGCCTGGGTCTCAGCGATGTTGCTGAATTTGATATCGACAGAAAAGTGATTGGCATGCCGGTTTCGGACGGCCCGTTGGTCAACATGAAGGTCAATGATTTCATCGACGAAGTGTCACGCGGCACGCCGGCGCCCGGGGGTGGCTCGATTGCCGCACTGGCTGGCGCGATCGGTTCAGCACTGGCCTCGATGGTCGTAAACCTGTCCGTGGGTAAGGACGAATACGATTCCAGCTACAGCGAATTGTGCGAACTGGCAGAGAACGCGCAGTCAATAAAAGATGAGCTGATCCGGGCGATTGATGCAGACACCGAGGCGTTCAACGAAGTCATCGCCGGCATCCGAATGGCCAAGGACACACCGGAGCAGCTCGAACTGCGCTCCAAAACGATTCGGGCCGGCTACAAAGCAGCCTCCGAGGTGCCTTTGCGCACAGCCCAGCTTTGCAGGCAGGTACTGGACCTGTGCCAGGCAGCGGCCGATATTGGTAACCAGGCAGTGATGAGCGATGCCGGCGTGGGCGCCTTGATGGCCTATGCCGGTGTCCAGGGCGCCATCCATAATGTGCGCATCAATCTGCCGCACACCAAAGACAAGGCTTTCATCACCAAAATGAAAGCCACGTTAGGTGACTTGCTGTCCGAATCCAAAGAACTCTGTGAAGCGATCCAGCAACAGGCCAAGAGCAGTTTTTAGTTCTTGGCCTGATCGACAATTTTATTGGCCGCAATCCAGGGCATCATCGCGCGCAACTTCTCGCCAACCTGCTCGATTCCATGGGCCGCATTGGCCTCGCGGGCAACCGTCATCTCGGGATAACCCGAGTTTCCTTCTTTAAGGAAGCGCTTGGCATAAGAACCATTCTGGATGTTTTCCAGTGCTTCACGCATTGCCGCTCTCGATTCTTCGTTAATGATCTTGGGGCCGGTAACGTACTCACCGTATTCCGCATTGTTCGAAATCGAGTAATTCATGTTGGCGACTCCACCCTCGAACATCAGGTCAACGATCAGCTTCAGTTCGTGTAAACACTCGAAATAGGCCATCTCCGCCGGATAACCTGCCTCGGTCAGCACCTCGAAGCCGGCTTTCACTAATTCAACACAGCCGCCACACAGCACGGCCTGTTCGCCGAACAGATCGGTTTCACATTCATCTTTGAAGGTGGTTTCTATGATGCCGGTGCGACCGCCGCCAATGCCCGACGCATAGGAAAGAGCCATTGCCTTGGCAGTGCCCGAGGCGTCCTGGGCGACAGCGATCAGGTCCGGGATTCCGCGGCCGGCCGCAAACTCGGAACGTACCGTATGGCCGGGTGCTTTCGGGGCAATCATGATGACATCAAGGTCCGCTCGCGGCTCGACTTCCTTGTACAGAACAGAAAAACCATGTGCAAAAGCCAGCGTGGCATCTTGCTTGATGTATGGCTCGATTGAGTCCATGTACATCTGCCGGTGGAATTCATCCGGCGTCAGGATCATCACCAGGTCCGCGCCGGCTACCGCTTCCGGCACATCAGCAACTTTCAATCCATGTGATTCAGCCTTGGCGCGCGAAGACGAACCCGGGCGCAGACCAACGGTGACATCCACGCCGGATTCCTGCAGGTTGCAGGCGTGCGCATGGCCCTGTGAACCGTAACCGATGATGGCCACTTTCTTGCCCTTGATGATCTCGAGATTACAATCTTTGTCGTAATAAACCTGCATTTTGATTCACCTGAATGATGGGTAGAAGTAAGCACAATATACTGCCCATACTACGTTGCGTAAAATGAGATATATGCATTATTATAATGCGTATTATGCAATAATAGATGTAATGGACGCACGCTCACTGAAACAGTTCGTCAACCTTGCCGATAGCCTGCATTTTGGCCGGGCCAGCGAGGCCAGCCACGTGAGCCCCTCAGCCCTGAGCCGCAGCATCCAACGGCTTGAAACTGAAGTAGGTGCGGTCCTGTTTGCGCGTAATAACCGCAACGTTTCGCTGACTCACGCCGGCAGCCTGTTTCTCATCTATGCGCGAGACAACCTGAGCGAGTGGGATGCGATCCGTAATACCCTGATGGAGGAATCAGGCGAACTCCATGGCGAGATCAGCATGTATTGCTCGGTCACCGCCAGTTACAGTTTTCTGTTCGAGATCCTGGCCCGGTTCCGGCGCGATCACCCGCGTATCGAAATCAAACTTCACACTGGCGACCCGGAAGATGCCATCGCGCGGGTTTTGGCGGGCAATGAGGACATCGCGATCGGGGCAAAACCCAAAAACCTGCAGGCGGGACTGGCTTTCAAACCCGTCGCGGTTTCTCCCCTGGTATTCATCGCGGCAAAAGGCGATAAAATGCCGCTGCAGCAGCCTGCTGCAGAAAGCTGGGCGGCGAGCCCAATGATCCTGCCGGAGCGCGGCCTGGCGCGAAGAAGGGTCGACCAATGGTTTCGGTCACTCGGTGTGCAGGCGAACATTTATGCGCAGGTGGCTGGCAATGAGGCGATAGTCAGCATGGTCAGCCTTGGATTTGGAGTGGGTGTGGTCCCGCAAATCGTGCTGGACAACAGTCCGCTTGCAGATACAGTCCAGGTGCTGAGCGTGAAACCAGGCCTGGAAGCCTATGAAGTTGGCCTGTTTACACTCGAGAAAAAGCTTGCCAGTCCGTTAATCAATGCATTCTGGTCGCAATTGAAATAACAGATTGGGGATAAACGGGGTCAGAGCCCTTTAATGGATGATTCCCCGGGCTTGCAGACCTTCGATAATCATTCTTGCGGCGTCATCCGGCGTCAACTCTTCGGTCAGCAGGGTGATCTCTGCGTTCTCTGGCTCCTCGTACGGATCGCTAATGCCGGTAAACTGCTGTATTTCTCCGGAACGGGCTTTTACGTAAAGCCCTTTTGGATCGCGTCGCTCACACACCTCAAGCGAGGCCTGTACGAATGCCTCGATGAAGGAGTCTTCTCCAATCACGTCGCGGGCAGACTGCCGGTCCAGGCGATAGGGTGAAATGAACGATGAGATCACGATGACGCCGGCTTCATTCATCAATGCAGCCACTTCGGCAATACGCCGAATGTTTTCCTTGCGGTCCTCCATCGAGAAACCCAGGTCGCGGTTGAGTCCGTGACGCACGTTGTCTCCATCAAGGATGTAACAGAGGCGGCCCTGCGCAATCAATTGCTGTTCAAGCTGCACCGCGATGGTTGACTTGCCTGATGCACTCAAACCGGTGAGCCATACGGTGGCGCCCTTCTGGCCCAACAGGCTGTTACGATCGTCTGCACTGACCAGGCCACTGGTCCTGAAAATGTTCTGACTGACCGGAGCACGCTTGTGGTCTGACCTGGAAACGATACGGTCAACGATCATTCCGGCGCCGATCGTGACGTTGGACAGGCGATCGATAATGATGAATGAACCGGTTGCACGATTCCGGTCATAAGGGTCGAAGCCGATCGCGCGGTGCAAGGTGATATGGCAACGGCCGATCTCGTTGAGTTCCAGTGAATCGATGGACTCATCCACTCCCTTGACACTCTTCATGGTGTTGACATCGATTTTATAGCGGATATCGGACAATACGCCCGGTATCATGCTGCAACTGTGCTTGACCAGGTAGTTCTGTCCGGGCCGGGCAGCATCTTCGTGCATCCAGACCACCATCGCTTCAAATTCATTGCCAATGTGTGGCATGTTTTTGACCGGCACCAGCATATCGCCACGCGAAACATCGATCTTGTCTTCAAGCGTAACGGTAATGGCCATCGGCGAAAATGCCTCCTGGACTTCGCCGTCCGGCCCGTAGATTGCCCTGATTTTCGACTCCCGCCGGGACGGCAGGCTGGCTACCGCATCGCCCACTCGCAGTACGCCGGAAGCCAGCGTTCCGCTGAAGCCGCGGAAATCAGGGCTCGAGCGCAGCACATACTGAACCGGCAATCGCATGTCGATCAGGTTACGGTCGGTTGAGATGTTCAGGTTCTCAAGGTGATGCAGGAACGTTGGTCCGTCGTACCAGGAAAGATTTTCGCTGTGCACCACCACGTTGTCGCCCTTGAGCGCAGACATCGGGATAAAGTGAATATCGGAAAAATTCAGGCGGGCGACAAAGGTGTTGAAGTCGCGCATGATCTGCTCATATTTTTCCTCCGACCAGTCGACCAGATCCATTTTATTAACCGCAACGACAACGTGCCTGATGCCCAGTAATGAGCAGATAAAACTGTGCCGTTTGGTTTGGGAAATCACGCCATAGCGCGCATCAATCAGGATGACTGCAAGGTTGCAGTTAGAGGCGCCGGTGGCCATGTTGCGGGTGTACTGCTCATGGCCGGGGCAATCGGCAATGATGAATTTGCGTTTGTCGGTAGAGAAATAGCGATAGGCCACATCAATGGTAATGCCCTGCTCGCGTTCTGCCCTGAGTCCGTCGGTTAGCAGCGCCGGATCAAAACTCTCGTCGGTAGTGCCCCAGACCTTTGAATCATTCGCTAAATTTTCCAGTTGGTCTTCATAGATCATGTGGCTGTCATACAGCAAACGGCCAATCAGGGTGGACTTGCCGTCATCCACCGATCCGCAGGTCAGCAGACGCAACAGGTCCTTTCTTTCATGCTGTTTCAGGTACTCGCTGATGTCCGACCGGATCAGGCTCTCCTCCTGGATTTCATACACTGGGCCACCCATCAGAAATACCCGTCCTTTTTCTTATCTTCCATTGAGGCCTTGTCCGTGTCGATCACGCGGCCCTGGCGCTCTGATGTCGTGGTCAGCAACATCTCCTGAACGATCTCCTCGAGTGTTTCAGCGTTGGATTCGATCGCCCCACTGAGTGGATAGCATCCAAGAGTGCGGAAACGGACTTTTTTGGTCATGGGCGTTTCACCCGGTTTCAGTGGCATCCGGTCGTCATCAACCATGATCAATAGGCCGTCACGCTCAACCACCGGGCGCTCAGCCGCAAAGTAAAGCGGCACAATCGGAATGTCTTCTTGCAGCAGGTAAAGCCAGATATCGAGCTCTGTCCAATTGGAAAGCGGGAAGACCCGGATCGACTCGCCCTTGTTGATTTTTGCGTTGTAGAGGTTCCAAAGCTCGGGGCGCTGATTTTTTGGATCCCACTGGTGAAATTTGTTACGAAAACTGTAGACACGTTCCTTGGCGCGACTTTTTTCCTCGTCGCGGCGCGCTCCGCCAAAAGCGGCATCGAAGCCGTAGTGATCAAGCGCCTGCTTGAGGCCGTCGGTCTTCATGATCTGTGTGTGTTTTTCCGACCCGTGCGAGAACGGGCTGACCTGGTCCTTGCCCTCCGGGTTGATCCACACCTTGATCTCGACCTGGTACTTCTCAGCCATCAACTGCCGGAACCGGTACATCTCCTGGAATTTCCACTGCGTATCCACATGCATCAGCGGGAACGGGATTTTTCCGGGCGCAAAAGCCTTGTGTGCCAGGTGCAGCATGACCGAGGAATCCTTGCCGACCGAATAGAGCATCACAGGGTTGTCGAATTCGGCCGCAACTTCCCTGATGATGTGGATGCTTTCAGCTTCCAACTGCTTCAGGTGCGAAAGGTTATAACTACTCATGCTTTTCTCTAAAAAATGGGGTCAGAGTAAAAACTCTTTGAGTTTTTACTCTGACCCCATTTATTTCTGACCCCATTTATTTGGTTCTTACAGGCTGTCTAGAACCTTCTGTTTTTGGGTATTGTATTCATCTTTCGTGATATAGCCACCCGCGAGCAACTTATTCAATTTATTGATTTGCTCTTCAGCTGATGACGCTGACGGAGCAGCAGCCTGGGCCTGTGCAGCATAAGCCTGTTGTTGCGCGTAGTAGGCCTGGTCCTGTTCGTAGTCAGTGCGGTCGCGCATGTTCTGTCCTATCCTGGCAACAGCGATGCCGCCGAGGAAGGCACCGGCGCCACCGGCCTGCACTGGAATGCTGGCGGTGATTGTGATGACGCTGACAACAAACGTACACAGCATCACACTCATGGTATTTTTTCTATAATCTGACATGTTCATATTCCTCTAGAGTGCCGTACAGGCGCCAAACATCGTATAACTCAGTTCTTCACCCACAACCGCCAAACTCATCCTGCCATTTTCCCGGTGTATGGCCATGCTCCAGCCGTGACCCTCCTCAATACCCTGAAGAATCAGTTGGGTATTGTTTTTTTCAAGGGTTTTGATTGGTGATTCCACTTCGGTGGTTCCACCATCGTAAGTGGCGTGAACGATTTTCTTTTTAAAATCTATCGTCATAAATTCAGGCAGGTCAAATGTCCTGGCCTCTCCCTTCTTACAAGTCGCCACGTCCAGGCAACCAATTACACTGATGGCTGCGCAAAGGAAATTTGATGAGCCATCAAATGTTTCTTTGGCGTTTGCGGTACCTGATGCAAACAGCATGATGAAAACCAGTACCGTAGTGCTAAATCTATTCATTTTGTGTTTCATACTCTATTGCCGCCCTCTCTGCGTAAACTACCCGGGTAATCGAGAAATTATAGAGGAGTTATCCGCTCTTTTCTATCGTCTTCAGGCAAACTTCCGCAGTCGTACCGAGTTGCTCACCACCGAGACGGAAGAGAATGCCATCGCCGCTGCGGCGACCATCGGGTTGAGGAAGCCCAGGGCGGCAAGCGGAATCGCTGCAGCATTGTAAGCGAAAGCCCAGAACAGGTTCTGGCGGATGGTGATAAAGGTCTTGCGGGCGAGCCTGATCGCCGTTACGCAGGTCACCGGGTCGCCCGACATCAGCACGATATCGCCGGCTTCCATCGCCACATCCGTACCCGATCCCACGGCCATGCCAAGATCGGCAACGGTGAGGGCCGGTGCGTCGTTGATACCGTCGCCGACGAAGGCAACGACCTGGCCATTGGCTTGCATCCCGGAGACCGCCGCGGACTTCTCTCCAGGCAACACTTCGGCGACAACCTGGTCGATGCCGATCATCGCGGCGATCGCATTTGCCGTTTGACGTGAGTCTCCGGTGAGCATCACCGTCGAAATTCCCAGGCTTGTGAGGTCCCGGATTGCTTGCTCGGAGGTCGGGCGCACCGTGTCGGCAACGCTCAGAACACCCTGTACCTGATCGTCCCAGCCAACCAGGAATGTCGTATTTCCCTTGCTGGACACCTCGGTAAATGGCTCCATCCAGTGGTCGATCCCGGCGAAACCAGATTCTGCGAACAACACAGGCTTTCCCACGACGACGCGGGTTCCGTCCACGGTACCGCGAGCGCCTTTGCCCCGAATGGATTCAAAATCCTCCACCATGCCGAGTTCGATGTCTGCTTCTTCCGCGCCCAGCACAACTGCCTTGCCGATCGGGTGCTCGGAACCGGACTCCAGCGTTCCAGCCATCCTCAGGAACTGAGCACGATCTCCTTCGGTCACCACATCAACCAGCGTCATCGCACCCCGCGTTAAGGTGCCGGTCTTGTCAAAGACCACCGTGTCCACTCCCTTTGCCCGTTCGAACACCTCGGCGTTCTTGAACAGAACGCCCATTTCAGCGCCCCGGCCCGAGCCCACCATGATCGCTGTCGGCGTTGCCAGGCCCAGCGCGCAAGGGCAGGCAATGATGAGTACGGCGACGCTGTTGCGCACCGCCGTAGCGACGTCTCCTGAACCAGCAGCCAGGTCACCGCGACAGCCAGTGCGATCACAATGACAACCGGGACGAAGACGCCCGAGATCCGGTCGGCGAGCCGTTGCACCGGCGCTTTGGTGGCTTGTGCATCAGCGACCAGCTTCATGATCTGGCTCAAGGCGGTATTGGGACCGACCACCTTCACCTCGATCTCGAGCCGCCCTTGCTGATTCACCGTTGCAGCAAAGACATCTGCGCCCGGTCCCCTGGTCACTGCAACGCTCTCACCAGTGAGCATCGACTCATCGACACCGGAACGGCCCGCTGTAACCACACCGTCAGCGGGAATCTTCTCGCCGGGGAGCACCACGATCGTGTCACCTGGTACGAGGTCAATTGGCTCGACCAGAATCTCTTCGCCGCCGCGCACAACCCGGGCCTGCTTGGCTCCGAGTTCGGCAAGCTTGGCGATCGCATTCGAAGCCTGCCCCTTGGCGCGCGCCTCGAAGTATCTTCCAACCAGGATCAGGGTGATGATCATGCCGGAGGTCTCGAAAAACAGGTGATCTCCGGTAAACAGGGCAACACTCGAGTACAGCCATGCCGAGAGCGTACCGACCGAGATCAGGGTATCCATTGCAGGAGAAAGGGAGGTGACTTGCTTCCACGTCGCTTTGTGGAACTGTGAACCGAACACGAATACGACGATGGATGCGAGCAGGAACTGGAGTATGCGGTTCCAGGTTGTGTCCGGGCCAAGCATCGCAAAGGCCATCAACGGCACGGACAAGGCCGCCGAGCCGATTACGTTGCGCAGCTGAACTTTTGCTTCCGCGCTGTACCGCTCAGTGATGGAACGGCGATCATCCAGCGGATCAATCTCGCTGATCTGATACCCGATTTTGGCTACCGCTGCGCGTAGCGTCTCGATGTCTGCATCGCTTGTAACGGTTGCACGGGCTTCCTGTCCGGCGAAGTTGACAACGGCGGACTCGACACCGTCCTGTTTGCCCAGCACACGCTCGATACGCACGGCGCACGAAGCGCATGTCATGCCCTCGACATCGAACCTGATCTGCGTGTCACCCATTACATCGTACTAGCGGCCGTCTACTTCGAAGCCCTGGTCATCGATGGCGGTGATGATCACCGCAAGGTCAAGCAGTGCCGGATCGTACTCAACCTCGACGGTACGGTCGTTAACCGACACCTCGACCCTGGCAACCCCGTCCAACGATGCAACGGCGCCTTCGATGGAAGACTTGCAGTGACCGCAGGAGATGTCTGGTACTGAAAGCGTTATTCGTTTCATGTGGTCAAATATACCCTATTATGATTTGATTGCCAGGGAACGAAATTCAATGCATATAGTGCAGGTGATCAACAGAGTTGTTCCGGCCGTGAAATATGGCGGCACGGACCGGTGGACTGGAACATTTCGCGTGAGCACCTGGTGTTCCTGGCCAAGGCTGCCTGGAAGGTGAAAAATATTCATGATGCAATTCATATCGCTCGAAAAGCCGCAACGAATTGATCAGGCAAGTGAAAGAGTTGGAGCAATTTGATCGGCGGCGCTGCCATGAATACGTGTGTGACCGGTTTTCTTCAACCATCATGGCAAAAAACTACCTCGACCTGTATGAGAAGGTGTGCAACGGAGAAAACCTGCACGATCAACGCCCCAGTTGGAATGACCCGGTCGAGTCAAAATACCTGCCGCTAACCTAAGCGTAGTCATATAAAATACTGTAGATGAGCGACACACAGCAGATGGCCTGCCCATACGGACCAGAGCTCCAGATTTACTGGGACATGAGATACAGGCTATTCAGCAAATTCGACCAGGCCATGGTGGATGCCACGGGCCTGTACACGATGCTACCGGAAGCATTTGGTCTGGATATGGCGAGACGAGTCAGCGGTTCCAGGTCATTGGATATCTGCTCTGGAATTGGCGCGATGTCAGTGGCCCTGGCGCGTTCTGGCCAGCAAGTAACCGCTATTGAAATCGATCAGGACCGGGTGGCTATGGCACGGCACAATGCCGGGATTTACGGTGTCGCCGACCGCATCGATTTTCGTCACGCGGATATCACTTCCACTGCCACTTTGCAGTCTCTTCCTGATGATATCGACACACTGTTTGTCGATCCACCCTGGGGAGATGGTCCGGGAGACTACCAGCACCGCCAGGTAACTTACCTCGAAGATTTACAACTGGCGGGCTTCGACCTGCGGGTGCTGGTGGGAAATATCGCCTGCCGCGAAGTCATGATGAGATTGCCGTCCAATTTCGATATCGGCATTTTCCGCCAGGCCAGGGGAGAAACACTCGCGTACGTGACCCGGACGGGCGATTTGCACTGGTACTTCATACGTGTGCCGAAACAGGAGTTCATCAGCATTCCGGAC
>PVMK01123580.1_pt1 | contig 13781 bp, 11 predicted proteins | sample 1853481 | NCBI WGS metagenome assembly PVMK01 (sample SAMN08533507, study PRJNA380276) | Marine sediment metagenome, whole genome shotgun sequencing project. | reverse complement strand
TGGAAGCAGGAAAGCTAATGGACTTCGTGGTCCTTTCGGATAATTTGTTAACGATGGATCCGGATGACATCAAGGACGTTACTGTCCTGACGACGGTCGTCGGTGGCAAGGTCGTCTACGAGGCGAATTAGTCGGGTGATCGAAGAGGAGGGCAGTAGCGTGCGCAAAGCAATCGCAATTGCCGGAAATATAGGTGTTGGCAAATCCACACTGGTCGAATTCCTCAGTCGGACTTATGGAATCTCGCCATACTACGAGCCGAGCGAAGACAACCCTTATCTGCCGGACTTTTACGATGATATGAAGCGCTGGTCGTTTCATTCGCAGCTTTATTTTCTCAGCAACAAATTTCGCATCCACCAGGAACTGGACCGGATGCCCGGCCTGGTTGTCCTGGATCGCACGATATTCGAAGATGCCGAGATTTTTGCGACGGCGTTGCATGACATGAAGCACATGGATGACCGGGACTGGGAGACGTATACGAATTTCTACCGGTCGATTCTCGATGCGATAAAACCGCCTGACCTGATGATCTATTTGCGTTGTTCCATGCGTACGCTCAGAAAAAGAATCAAACTACGTGGCAGGGCGATGGAGCAGGATGTCCCGTTGGCCTATCTCAAGCGATTGGAAGGACTCTACGAGGCATGGATCGGGTCATACGACCTTAGTGAGGTTTTGATTCTCGAAACAGATAACCTGGACTACATTCATGACCTGGTGCATCGACTGGACGTGATGGAGCGTATTGAAGCGATGCTGCCGCCGGAACTGGGGAAGCCGGACTGCAATTAGGCTTCGGATCGCGGCTATCTCGGGAGCAAAAATAAATCAGTGCCGCTGCGGGGAATGTCAATCGCCCAGCGGGCGATGAAGATCAATGCGTCGATCGGCTGAATCTGATGACGATCTGGTCCCCTTCAGGGGCGCAAGGGAGCGCGCAGCGGTCCCGTTAAGCCGCTTTGAGCGGCTCACGAACTAAAGCCCCAGGCTTTGCCTGGGGATACTTAGTCAGACAGCGTTTCACTCAACAACAGATCAAGCAGTTCTTTCGCAGAACCATCCGTTGTACCAAGCAGAAACCTGGTGGCAATCCTGGCATCTTCAATTCCCTTGTCTTGTGCCAGTTTGGCAATTCCGCTGATACGGTTTACCTTGATGGTGAAGCCCTTGATGCCACCGATGAATCGATCAATTCGTTCATCGCCGGGATCCAGATGGAATTCCTGCGCTGTGCCGCCAAAAGCTGTTGTTGATTCAAGCAGTAAGTTCCTCAGTTGAGCTGTTTGCATAATCGATTCGATTATTCCGTCACCTTTGACGGAAACGTAAAGCCAGCCCGGTAGTTGCCGGCTGGAATAGAGGTCTGGTGATGCGTAGACATCCGGTCCTGTGAACTGAAAGGAAATGGGTACTCCGGTCTGGATGGCGTTAGCGTGCTCGTTATTGATATCCAGGTGGCCGTATAAGTGCATGTCGCCGGCAGGGTCATCCTTCACCAACAGTGGAATCAGAGAAATGCATGCGTTACCGATTTCACCAGAGATGAGCGTGGCCAAAGGCCACTGCTGCATAACCTTTTGCAACAGGCCCGGATCATTGATGCGGAATGGTCTTAACGGATAGGCGTCATTCATTGCGGCATCCTACAGGATGGCGCTACAAGAGAACCTGCACAATTCATCCGCCCGAAACGATTCAGGCAGAACCAGCCTGGACGGGCTTACAAAATGGCGTCGGTCAGGATGTCGTGTATGACCTGGGTAGCAATCTCGACCAGGAGGATCTTGCCAGAAACCACAATGCGCTCGTAACCGCTTGCTGGCGGCGGCAGGCGTCCTGATAAATCCACCGGGAGTGCCTGTTTCGCAATGCCTGGCGGCAGAGCTTTTCCTCGCTGGAGGTTCTTTTCAATGCCTGGAGGCAAGCCCTTCGCGCCCTTTTTGCCATGCGATTTCTTGCTATGACTTTGCTCGAAATACTCACGGATGACAGCCGTCTCGTGTGAGCTGAAGTGTACATCGACGCGAAGTTCGCCAGCAGCGCTGGGCGTTTGCCAAACGAAAAGGGAGCTAAGTATTACCAGAAATAGACGCAGGTTTCGCATGTGACTGTCCTCGGAACTGACGTCCAGTCACTGTAGCGAATACAGCCTGCTGGCACTGTGAGGGTTGTCACATTCAATGGTTCGTGAAATCAGGCGCTAATTACCGAACATTTCCACATAAGTTGATGGAACCGGCACCCCATCAGCTAATGCGGGCGTATACAAACTCGACAGGATTGTTTCCTTGATTGCATTCTGGCAGGCGTCAGTTGGCACAATACCGCCCGAGTGAATCAGGTTTACGTTGTCTGTTCTGCCATCCTCGCCAAGATAAGCCCGGACCCACAATGAATACCTGGTTGCCTGTGGGCAAACGCCCATCCACGCTTCCTTGCCTACCACGCGTTGACCGGCAATATGGTCGTAGCCGTAGGCTTCAATGTTTTCGGCAAAACCGGGATTCAGATACAGGTCGATCGTTCGTTCATCACCTTCGGCGATAAACTCGGCGCGAAACTGCAAATATATTTCTCTTTTCTTGCCGTCGATTACAGCGGGGTTTACACGAGCTTTTTTTGCAGCATAGTTGACGGCCTCAGCAAACGGCGCATCCATCTGGTCCTGAGCATAACAGCCGTAATCTTTCATTTTGCCGCCTGTTTCCACGATCGCGAAACAGTCGATCATGGCCGATCCGTCCCGCTTGATTTCCGGAAATACGATGCGGTTACCGAGCGCCTTCTCACTGTCTTCGACGTCGAAGTTTGCAGGTTGCCTGTCCTGGGCGGCTGCAGTGCCGAGGGCCAGTAACAGTACGATCGGTATGTACCTGAAAAAGAGAAGATTAATGTATCTGACCAACATCTAAATTACTCCAACAATCTGTGTAGATGATTCCGGCTGCAGTAGCGTCGCGCGTACCCATTAGAAGCGACTGTGTCTTGCCGGTTCCGTTTATCCGATGTTTTTAATTAAACTTATCAAAAACAACTATTTGTACAATAGATGATACGTATTTCATTTGTAATATTCGAATGACATCAGTCGCCCAGCGCGAAATTTCGCTGCCAGAATTCAAGCATCGATTTATAGACATGCGCCTGGGCGGCATCATCGCTGATACCGTGTTTGCGCATCGGATAAATCATCATGTCGTAAGTGATGCCGGCCTCGATCAGCCCGTCAGTGAAACTCCAGGTGTTTTGCGGGTGCACGTTGTCGTCATAAGTACCGTGTACGATCATCAGCCTGCCGTGCAAGTTGCCTGCCCGCTCGGCATTGGAACTCGATTCATAACCGGCTTCGTTGTCCTGTGGCCGTTTCATATAACGTTCCGTATAAATCGTATCGTAATAACGCCAGTCTGTTACCGGTGCAACCGCGACACCAGCCGCAAATTCCTTACTTCCGGTCATGGATTGCAGCGTCATCGAGCCACCGCCACTCCAGCCCCAGACACCCACTTGGGTATCATCAATGTACGGCTGTGCTTTGAGCCACTCCACACCATCAAGTAAGTCATCGAGTTCCACCGGACCATATAGTTGTCGCACGATAGTGTTTGCATCGGTTTTGCTCTTGCCTGCAGCGCTGCGGTTGTCTACATAGAAAACCACGACACCGTTATCGGCCAGCATCTGGTGAAAGTAGCCACGCCCTCTGCCAGTCCAGGCATTTACGACCGTGGGTGCTGATGGGCCGCCATACACATATACGACTGCCGGATATGTTTTTTCTGCGTCGAAGAAGCGCGGTTTAAGCATCATCGCAGGCATTTCAAAACCGTCACGCGCTTTGACGGTCAACAGTTCCCACGGCTGTAAATCGAATCGCTGCGCAACAGACTGCGTGGCTGCAGTGACGGTCCTAACAGATTTTCCGGACGGTCGATGCAAGACGAAGGAAGGAGGGCGGTCGAGCGCTGATGATCTGTCGAAATAATAATCGCCATCCGGTCTGAAATATATTGCATGTGAGCCGACCGAAATGCTGATCTGTTCCATCCCGCTGCCGTCAAAATGTATCCGGTACAAGTGCCTTTCTGTGCTTGCGCTGGCCAGGCTGGTGAAATATATCCAGCGGTCCCGTTCATCAATGTAGGCAACTGATCTGCGGAGGCCAGCGATACCGCCGGATGGACGAAGTGCCCAATCACCCTGGGTAATCTGGTGCGCCAGTTCGCCATCCATGTCAAACATGTACAGATGAGCATAACCATCACGTTCGGACAGCCATACGAAATGCTCGCCATCATCCAGGAACCACAGATCGTCATGCACGTTTACCCAACCTTCGTTGGTTTCGCGCATTACGTGGGACGTACGACCTGTTTCGGCGTCAGCGAAGAATATATCGAGTTCGGTTTGTGGTCGATTCAACGTTTGCACCGCGAGTCGCTTGCTGTCCGGCAACCATTTGACGCGGGCTACGTATTCATAAGGATACGAGCCAAGATCGACCCAGGTTGTTTCAGCATCATCCAGCTGTACCACGCCTGCCCGTACACGCGGGTTTGCCGTGCCCGGTTTCGGGTGTCGTTGGCGAATAAGCCGTGGCAGGTATGGTTCGAAATCGACGTAATGCATTTCACCGACGCCCGAATCATCCAATTGTAAATAGGCAATCGAACTGGAATCAGGGGACCAGAAATAACCCTGGTCGACCCGCCCAAACAGTTCCTCCCAGTAGACCCATGACAACGTACCGTTCAGGAGCGTTTCCGAGCCTCCGGTGGTCAGTCGCTTCTCTTCCTGATCTTTGACGTTCCAGACATACAGGTCGTTATCACGTATGAATGCCAGCCACTTTCCATCAGGCGAAAACCTTGCCGACTTTTCTTTGGCATCGGTCATCGTGACCGTGATGAGTTTCGATGAGCGCAGGTCGAGAACAAAGATGTTGTCGGATTTTTCATAGACAGCCCAGAGCCCCGTTGGATCAAAAGCGTTGGGCCAGCCAAGTTCTTCTATTGGATCGTCCGGTTGCAATAGCTCGGTAAATTCGGCGATTACTTTCTCTGCATCCACGATCGCTTTTCGCCGACCATTCGCCGGGTTAAATATTTCCAGTGTTCTTTCATTTTTTGGCGGACGCTTGTCGTAAAGTATTGCTTGCCCGGAATCCAGCCAGGCGTGCAGTGGTACCGAATCGGCCTGCTTGCCTTCTTCACTGAAAATCCACTCGATTGACAAACGCTCATCCTGCGCAAAGCTCGCATCACTGAGGACAAGAATCGATGCAGCGATGCATATGAAAATTCTACTTAGCTTCATTCGTGGGTTCCCGGGGGTGGTTACGCCTTGTTAACAAGTCGCCGCCAAGCTGTTAACTTGGGCTCGCAGTGTACCCTAGCCCGGACTATTCATGAATGTGCTCACGCCCTTGCGGGATTCTTGTCCGCACTCGAGCTTTTCCTCTCTCGGGAATACACACTGGTATTCCGCTCGGTCGGAAAAACCCGTGTGCGGACAATGCTCTGTACGCCGTGAGGATTGTCGCCAGACAAGCCGAGGAAGTACTCATGGGGTGCAATCATCGCGGCAATTCATGAATAGTCCGGGCTAGAGAATGAAAAGCCGCATGAGCGATACACCGCATGATCTTGGGGGAGATACCCATATAGAGACGGAGCGTGCTGTTGCAGCGTGGCCTGATGGCGCGGCGATCCGCAAGTTTGCAGTACCCTCTTTGCTGGGCATCCTGACATTTCTGACGCCCGTTCATGTAGACGGAAACTGGACCATTCTGATGGGCCTGATCTCTGATACAGGCAAGAATTTTGTCGGTGCAGGCATGCCATGGGTCGTTTACGGCCTGTTGTGCATCAGCGCAATTGGTACTGTGTACGCGAAATCGGCGGGCCGCAATTTGCCGGCCGATTCGTTGTTCGCCAGGCTTTTTATGGTACAGCCGATTTGGGTCGCGTTGCGGCTGGCAGGCGTCGTTATGGGTACGATGACGATGTTCAGGGTTGGTCCGGAAATGTTCTGGCACGCGAATACAGGCGGGACCGTACTGAACGACCTGGCGGTTAATATCGTGCCAATTTTCCTGTTCGCTGGTTTGCTGATGCCATTCCTGACTGATTACGGTCTTATGGAATTTATCGGCACATTGCTGAAAAAATTATTTCGTCGCTTGTTTACGCTGCCTGGGCGTTCCGCCATCGATGCACTGGCATCGTGGATGTCTTCGGCGCCGGTCGGTGTGCTTATCACGATTCAGCAGTATGTAACCGGGCATTACACCGGCAGGGAAGCGGCGGTTATTGCGACCAATTTTTCTGTCGTTTCAGTGCCGTTCGCGTTACTGGTGGCAAAGACCGTTGGTATGGATCATCGCTTCCCTGAGTATTATCTCGCTGTGGTGGTAACAGGTGTCATTACGGCAATGATAATGCCGCGAATTCCGCCGTTGTCGCGATTCGAGGATAAGCCGTTTGACAAGTTGCACCCGCTACGTGAAACACAAGGTGCTGGTGGTGGTTCTCTTTTTCGCGAAGCGCTAACGCTTGCGACAAGTCGCGCCGCACTGGCAGTTCCGCTGAAGCAGCAGTTTCGCATAGCTGCCGGTCATATTCTCGATGTGTGGTTCGGATTGGTTCCTGCGGTGATTGTGGTTGGCGGGGCGGGGATGATACTCGCGGAGTACACCCCGGTTCTTGGTTGGCTTACCGCGCCAATCGTGCCGGTACTCGAGTTTTTTGGTTTGCCTGAGGCATCGGCAGCTGCGCCCGCACTCATCGCTGGATTTCTCGATATGTTCCTGCCGGCGTTACTGGCAGCAAATATTGAAGCCGAGATAACCCGCTTTGTGATCGGTGTGATATCAGTTACCCAACTTATTTACATGTCCGAGGTTGGCATACTGATGATCAAATGCGAGATACCACTACGTTTTGGACACCTGCTGTCGGTATTCATTTTGCGCACGTTAATCGGCTTGCCGATCGTCATGGCATTTGCGCATTTTGTAGTCTTTTAGCGAAAGCGCGTTGCGCCTGCTCCAGTCAGATCAATGTTGGTCGTTCATTGGCGATGCCCAGTTCCACTTCGAGTGCGCGGCCAACCTGCAATAATTTTCCTTCCTGAAACAGGTTGCTCCACAGGCTTACTGAACGCGGAATGCGGTGCAGAGTCTCATCTGTGTCATTTTCGGGGTGATTGAATAATGAGCGTGGTGTAATTTCTTCGAAGCCGGCGCGCATGGCGAGGCATGGCTGGCCGGTGAAGTTGGTCAGGCTCAACATCGGAGTACCGAAGCTGGGTCCGATGATTACGTCAACCTGTGAGAAGAACTCCTGAGTTTGCTGCATAACCGATCGCCGCAATCTGTCGGCCTGCACATAATCTACAGCAGAGAAATAGCGGGCCTGGCGGAAACTGTTGGGCCAGGCGTTGTCAATCTGGCGTCGTAACTCGTCATCCCGATTCGATAAAGTCAGCTCTTCAAATGCTGCAGCAGACTCTGCGCCGAGTGGCGCCATAATTTCATCGACGGGCAGATCAGGTAAGGAAATTTCCTGAAGCGTGACGCCGGTATTGGCGATCGCTTCAAGAGCGGCATGGTCGGTCGATCTTACATCCTCGCCCGTAAACCAGCCTGGATCATAGCCAACAGTAACGCCACTAATGGACTGGCGTCCATCGTATGCGAAGCCCATGTCAATCGATGATGCGTCATTGACGTCAAAACCATTTAAGACGCCGAGAACCATTGCTGTATCTTCGACGTAACGACACAGCGGCCCGATCTTGTCCAGCGACCAGCAAAGCGCCATCGCACCAGCGCGCGATACGCGACCGAAGGTCGGACGCAGGCCGGCCAGTCCATTCCTGTCGGCCGGCGATACAATCGAACCCAGCGTTTCAGTGCCAATGCCAAACGAACAAAGTCCGGCGGCGGTTGCTGATCCGGAACCAGCCGAGGATCCGGACGCACCTTCTTTCGGGTTCCACGGGTTACGTGTTTCGCCACCGAACCAAACGTCACCCCAGGCAAGTGCGCCTAATGTGGTTTTGCCAAGTAAGACAGCACCAGCGTCGCGCAGTATTCGAACCACAGCGCCATCACTGTTGGCCACCCGATCCTTGTACGGCGTTGCCCCCCAGGTCGTGAGAATATCCCTGGTATCCAGCAGGTCTTTAACGCCGTAGGGAATACCATGTAACGGACCGCGAACCTGGCCAGTCGCACGTTCACGATCAGCCTGGTCGGCCTGGGCACGCGCGAGTTCCGGCGTTACCGTTACAAAACATTCCAGCAGGTCCCCATATTGCTCGATGCGTGCAAGGTAAATCTCGGTGAGCTCACGACTACTGATCTGGCCGGTCGTCATCCAGCGTGCCTGCTGCTTGACCGAGGCAAATGCGATGCTTTCCGCATCAGTCGGAATCGGCGCAATCTCTTCGGCAAATAAGGCGACGGAGTTGGCCTGGCTCGGATAAGAAACACCCGGGAGCCTTGGATCAAATTTCATCGCCGGCGCCAGAGAATTCGGCATGTCCTGACTGCGACGTTTATTCAGGGATTTGATCTGCTCTGCAAAAAAGCCGTCGGCAGCTTCTTCTATTGGCCCACCCAGAATTTGCTGGCGCTCAGCCTCGCTGAACTGCAGACCGAACAGTTTCTCGGCTTCGGCCAACGTGCGTTCTGTGATGCGTTCATCGAATCCCGCCCAGATATCACCGCTGGATAAATCCGCATCCGGAGAGTCGCCGCCCGGAGTGCAGGCTGCCAGTGCCGCGCCACTGCCGCCCATCAGGGCTGCGTAAAGAATACGCCGGCGATTAAGTAGCAGTGTGTCTTCGTTATTCATCGTGTGTCCTCAAATATAAGTGCTGGTGATGACGTTACGTTCCGACATTGAACGAGTTTAACACTCCGGTACGGGCAACTGACGCCCGGTTATGTGCCCGTTTTTTGAATACAAAAAAATGCCCTGCGATCGGCAAAGGAAAGCAGGGCATTGTCCTGGTCGTCTTAGCGTTAGTAACTCATATCGGCTCGAAAACGTAACATACGGTTCTCGCTGCTAACGACCATGCCGTCTGCAAGCGCGAAAAGTGCATCACGATCTTTGTCGCTCATGTAGTCCAACGGCCTGGGCCCTTTTAGTTCGGCCCAGTTATCCACTCGCGTTGCGCTGATCCATGTGGTGTTGTTGCCGCCCATCCAGATATGACTGAACGTGACGCCTTTCTCACCACCCTTCTTGAGTGCCGGGACGAGGCTGTTTTCCAGCCAGTCGTGGTAGTCACCCATGCTATCCGGCGCAACGGTACGGTACCGGAGGTACAGCAGGTTTGGTTCGGTGTCGGCTTCGGCCGCTATCGTATATTCCGGATGAGTTCGCAACATCATCCTGGTGCTGGACATTACCGTGTCGGTTATTGCAGCGAGCCATTCTGCCCATTCGTCCGCTTCCATCGGTGGGTCGAATGGTTTGTCATGATCCGCCAGATCAGCCACGGTGGTTACGGCGTGAAAGGTATTTCGATCGCCACGTATTTCCTGCCACACGCCGCTGCCCGGCCGACCGGCAGCCTTTCTTGCTTCCATCAGTTTAATCTGCAGCGCGATGTATTCGGCGGATCTTCCTGGCTTAACGTGGGTGGTCCAGACGTGTGCGAATGTCCGCGGGTTGTCCTGGGCGAGAGCCTGTGATGGCGCCAGCGGCAGCACCAGCGCGAACGCAAGTGCACAGGCGAGTGCCAAATTCCGCAATTGTTTGTTATTCATCTGTGTTCCTTTTGTTAGCTGTTATTAACGTTTCGAACAGATCGAGTGAAACCATAGACTAAGTCTAGTAGACGATATTCGTTTTGCCAGTCGTTGATTGAGCCTTTATGCTATGCGCCTCTCAACGTCTGTTATGCGCGGGAAAATTTATGATCACAAATATGAAAGCGGCAACCCTTCTGTTGCTGATATCGATCGCCTGGATAGCTCCGGTCACTGTTAATGCACAGGATGAGGAAGACCTCGGGCCGCAACCGGCGTGGGTCGACCTGTCGGCAAGTCAGCGCAAGGCTGTATTGGCGTTCGCTGAGGATTACAAAGACTTCATGAGGGTCGCGAAGACGGAGGTGAGCTTCGTTAACCAGGCTGTCAAGGTCGCGAGAGATGCGGGATTCAGGGAGCTGACCGGTAACACTGAACTGAAACCAGGTGGCCGTTACTACGATATTAACCGGGGACGCTCGATAACACTGATCGTGCCGGGTGAGAAGGCGTTCGTTGATGGCTTTCGCGTTGTCGGTGCCCATATCGATTCGCCACGTCTGGAGCTGAAAGGACGCCCTTTATATGAGCAGGAAGGCTTCGCGCTTTTTCAAACTTACCGGCACGGCGGTATCAAGAATTATCAGTGGGTCAGTTTGCCGCTTGCACTCGTTGGTCATGTTGACAAGAAGGATGGCTCGCGCGTCGAGATATCAGTTGGTCTGGACCCGGACGATCCTGTTTTGATTATTCCGGATTTGTCGCCGCATGTGGATCATGACTATCGCGAGCGTATGAACCGGGACGTAATCGAGGGTGAAGAACTCGACCCGATAATTGCCACGCTTCCGGATGAAGCACATTCCGTGTCAGGAGCTGTGCTGGCTTTTCTAGCTGCTGAATATGGCATTGAAGAAGAGGATCTCACCTCGGCAGAGTTGGCGCTTGTGCCCGCATTGCAGCCCCGGGATGTCGGTTTCGACAGAAGCCTGATGGCCGTCTATGGCCAGGATGACAAGCTGTCATCGTTCGTCGCCTTACGCGCAATCATGGAGCAGGGCACGCCGGAATACACATCTCTCGCGTTTCTCGTGGACAACGAGGAAGTCGGCAATGTGAACAATACGGGTGCCAGCTCAACCTATCTCGTCGATTTGATGAGTGAGCTTATTCATCGCGAACGTGGCGACGCCTATAGCGACTATGATTTGCGTCAGGCATTGCGGAATACCAAAGTTGTATCTTCGGATGTGAATCCCGGGATACATCCAACCTGGCCGGACGTCTGGGAAGCCGGCAATGCGCCACGACTGGGACATGGTGTGAATTTCAAATTGTATGGTGGCGGCTTCAATGCCAATTCTGAATACATTGCCTGGACCCGCGCTTATCTCGATGCAGAAGGCATCGCGTGGCAGACAGCTACTTACAAGGGCAAGGCATCGGGTGGGACGATCGGAAATTCACTGTCACGAAATAATATGGAAGTGATTGATTACGGCGTGCCGGTGTTGTCGATTCATTCAACCTATGCGGTCAGTTCGAAAGTAGATTTGCATATGTTGTATCGCGCGATGAATGCGTTCTACAGGTATGAAGGGTAACCCTGCGCATTCTTGATCTGGCACATTCGGGACCTGGCACATTCTTGTAGGAGCGGCTTTAGCCGCGAATGCTTAGGTTTTGCGAGGGGTTAAGCATTCGCGGCGTCTTCGCTGTCGTGCATTCTTCTGCGCTGCAACCAGGTACATTAGTTTAGACAGCCGCTCCTACAGTTTGCTACACAGATTGATCTCGATCTAATGGCCACGAATGCGCCATTGCTTACCAGGGCAAAGTATATCCTTCCGCATGCCAGAAGCTGCCGCTCGTTTCCATCGTCAACTCATCCATTCTCTTTATAAGCCCTGCTGCTGAATCCGTCGCTGGCACGCCACGACCACCGGTCATATCAGTAGCGACGAGGCCCGGGTGTAGCAATGCGACGGCGACGCCTTCCGCTGCAAGATCATGGCGCAGGTTCATGCCAACCATGTTGGCCGCTGCCTTCGAACAGCGGTATCCATAATTATTTCCGGAACTGTTGTCCTCGATAGATCCTACGCGACTGCTCAAGATGCCGAATTTGGCGTCCTTGCCCAGGTTATTCCTCAGCGCAAGGATGACACGCAGCGGGCCGATGGTATTAACGCGATATTGTTCGAGCATGGCGTCGAAATCGACGGTATCGAGTGTGTCCGGGCGCAATATGCCGGCGTTGTTGATAACGACGTCAATTGCAACATCAGCCAGCGCTGCCGTCATCCTGGCGACGCCCTCATCTGTTGATACGTCAACGTCATCAATTACACGTATGCCGAGATCGATCAGCTCGGCGTTTGAGTTTCTGCAAACGCCAATGACATCGTCACCCCTGGCATGATACTGCCGACACAGTTCAAGTCCGATGCCACGATTACAACCTGTTACCAGCACAGTAGCCATGAAGTTAAAGTCTACTTAGTGTCTGAACGGGATAACGTTTGCGTTAGCTGGTACAGAAATTCCTGCCCTTCAAAGTACGACTCGATTCGAATACGTTCATTCTGTCCGTGCGCACGAACATCGTCGATGTCACCGAACAGTCCCGACACGCCATATACCGGGATTCCAACATTACGCAGATACAGCCCGTCGGTTGCGCCAGTGCTCATCATTGGAATAACGGGCACGCCGGGCCACATCGACTCTGTAATCGATTCGATCGCACCGAGTATTTCCGGGGTCAACGGTGACGGTGGCGAAGGTTTTGCATCGGCAAGCGGGGAAATCGTTACCTCGTCATCCCCGATTACGGTTCTCAGCGTATTTTGTACAGCATCGATCGATTCGCCGGGCAATACACGGCAGTTAACCGTCGCTATTGCGCGTTGTGGCAATGCATTGTCTGCATGCCCTGCATCGAGCCGTGTCGCGACGCAGGTTGTGCGCAAGCGGGAATTATAAAACGGCGTTTTTGAGAAATAGGCAATCGCCGCCGGATCGGGCGGGCTTTGCAGGACTCCGCGCATGGCATTCGCCAACTCGCCCTCCTCAAGTTCTGCGGAGCGCTCAAAGAACAATTGCGTCACTTCATTCAGGATTACCGGAAAGTCGTGATTCCGAATCCGCACCAGCGCATCGGCAAGATGGTAGATCGCATTATCCTTGAGCGGCAAAGAGCTGTGTCCACCGGGATTGGTCACTTCCAGCATGTAGGTCTGGTAGACCTTTTCGCTGGCCTGCACACCGTTGGCGATGTGTCTGCCATCTTTCATCGCACCGCCGCCGCCTTCATTCAGTGCGTATTCGGCATCGATCATTTCGGCGTGATTTTCCAGTAGCCACTGCACGCCGTTGTAATCGCCGCCTTCCTCATCTGCGGTTAAGGCAACAATGATGTCGCGATCGGGCTGGAAGCCTTCTTCTTTCATGCGGATCAGGTTGGCGATATGAATCGCTGCCTCATCCTTGTTGTCGGTAGTGCCGCGACCGTAGTAGTAACCGTCCTCTTCAATAAAGGTGAACGGCGGCAGCGTCCAGTCAGCCGGATCTGCCTCTACGACGTCGATGTGGGCAAGCAGAAGCAACGGTTTGCGACCCGTGTCCCTGCCGCGATATCGCGCCACCAGGTTGCCCTTTTTCTCAGCAGGACCGAGCACCTGCACGTCTTCCTCCGGAAAGCCGGCAGCCAGCAAACGGTCGGCCATGGCCTGGGCTGCTGCTGTGTTGTCACCAACGCTGTCGGTTGTATCGATCTCGATTAACTCTTTGAGGATGTCGCGTGCCAACTGCTGGTGTGGCAGCAATCCTGGCGTTGCGGCGGCTGCCGGGGCGGAAACGGCAGGCTCTGTTACCGGAGGGGCTTCAGTTGCCTGTTCCTGGCCGCAGCTCGCGACGAATAACACGGTAGGGAGGAGGTACAGGGTGGTTTTTGCCAGGATCATCTTTGCGCTCCGAAATTACTTTTAATTCAAAGAGTTACATATTC
>PVMK01189330.1_pt2 | contig 13782 bp, 16 predicted proteins | sample 1853481 | NCBI WGS metagenome assembly PVMK01 (sample SAMN08533507, study PRJNA380276) | Marine sediment metagenome, whole genome shotgun sequencing project. | reverse complement strand
GCCCCGGCGGCCCGAACGTTCAGGGCCTGCGCGGTCTACGACAACGGCGCTGACAACCCTCTCGAGGTGAAGCGCGAGTCGACCAAGCCGAACACCCCCGCGTGCAGCTTCCCGTTCGCAGCCTGCGGGTGCTCCCCGACCGAGCGCTCTTGTCTTGGCGGCGACAATGAGGGCGAGCCCTGCAACGGTGACGACTCGGTGTGCGGCGAGGGTGGCGTGTGTGACGCCTGCCCGCTGCTCGGTGGCGTGACCACCGACGACGAGATGTTCATCCCTCTCGGATCCTACTACGTAGACGATCTATAATTTAGGCCAGAAAAACCCCGTTTGGAGAGACCCATGAAACCCGTTCTGTATGTGATTGCAGCCTTCGCTGTGCTCTTTGTCGCTGCATGTGGAGCCGGCACTTCGAGTGGCACCGGCGCGAAGTGCGATGCCGACAGCACCTTCGCCCAGGTGCAGCAGCAGATCTTCGAGGGACAGGGTTGCACCGCATCCACATGTCACGGTGACGGCATGCAGGCGGTCTCGACCTCCGGCCCGAGAATGCGTACGCGAGCCTGATCAACGTTGCCGCGACCTCCGGCGACACGGTGCGGGTGTTCCCCGGCGAGCAGGACCTCAGCGTCCTCTATCAAAAGGTTGCCGCGAAGACGGAGGGGTTCGACCTCAGCACTGTCGGAATCTCGGGCGGCGCGATGCCGACGAGTGAGCGCGTGTTGAGCGAAGGCGATTTGAACCTGCTTCGCGCGTGGATTCGGGGTGGCGCTCCAGAGACCGGCATAGTGTCCGGCTCGGAGCAGTACGCCAGCTGCGAGTTGGAGGGCGACATCGTTCCCAACAAGATTCAGACGCTCCCCGCGCCCGCGCTCGATGAAGGTGTCCAGTTCTACTCCGGCGCTTGGACCGTCCCCGCCGAGGGCGAGGTCTGCTTCATCACCTACTACGACTACTCCGAGACGATCCCCGCGGGCTTCGTCGTTCCGTGTGCCAGCGAGTACGGCGGTGCCGGATACAACTGCTTCGTCTACAAGAAGATCCTGCTCGCTCAGGACGGCCAATCTCACCACAGCATCAGCGACCACTACATTCCCCCCGAAGGGCTGGAGGACCAACGCGATCCGATGGATCCGTCGTAGAAGAACTGGACCTGCAACGGCGGCGAGACGAACGGTCAAAGCTGCACACCCGGCTCCGACGAATGTGGGGCCCGCAGCCAGTGTGCGACCGGGGTGCTCACGAGCATCGCATGCATCAACTGCCCGAATGCGCCTCGCGAGCTCGGCACGGTCGGAGGTCTCTTCGGGACCGCAGATGTCCGGCAACCACTCGTGACGGCACAGGAGTCGACCTTCCGCGAAGGCTACCCTCAGGGCGTGTACGCGATAGCGCCAGTCTCAGGCTTCGTCGTCTGGGATAGCCATGCGTTCAATCCCACCCAACTCGACACCACGATCGAGCAGTGGATGAACCTCGAGTTCGCATCGTCGGATGAGCTGATCTATCCGCGCCAGACGATCTTCGACGCGGACGACATCTTCGGCATGGGCCAAATCGACGCCTACTCCTCGAAAGAAGCGTGTGCGACGTACACGATTCACCAGTACGGACAGCTGCTCACCTTGAGCTCCCACACGCACCGGTTCGGTAAGGACTTCCGGGTCTGGTACCCGCCCAATACACCGTGTGCCGGGGATGCACCCGACAATAACTGTGAGCCGCCGGCCACCGCTCCCGACTACAGAAGCTTCGACTACGGCGATCCGCTCTACCAGCGCTTCACTGGCGACGAGATTCTGTCGTTCGACAGTCCCGACGCAGACTCTCGTACGTTCAAGTACTGTTCCGTGTGGGACAACGGCGAGAGCAACCCTGCCGAGGTTCGGCGCGAGTCGATCAAGCCCGACGCGGAAACCTGCGACTTCGTCGACGTCTTTGCACCGCTTGCGAGCCGGTTCGGTGTCGATCTGTTCACCTGCGGCTGTGCGCCCGAGGAGCGCTCGTGCTTTGGAGGCCCGAACGAGGGCATGCCCTGCAATGGCGACGACTCGGTTTGCGGTGAAGGTGGCGTTTGCGACGCTTGCCCGGTTGGCGGTGGCGTGACCACGGTAGAAGAGATGTTCATTCTCCTGCGCTCGTACTACGTCGAGACGCCGTAACTGTAATAGTACTGTAAACAAACTGGCCCATTCGTCGTCGGTGCGCTACATCGCCGACGATGGCTCGATACGACGCCTATAACTCCGAATGTCTTCTCTTCTCCTTCAAAGACGGGCTTCTGGCCCGACTCGCACACGACCTGAAGTTGCAGGTCGAACGGTTTTCGATCGAGGTCGACGACACGACCCATCAGATCAAAGCCACGTTCGATCCCAGCAGCATTCAAGTCGTGTGTGCGCGAATCGATGGGCGCGACGACCGGTCGACGCTCAGCAAGGGCGACAAGAAGAAGATCTACGACAACATCACCAAGGACGTGCTGCGCACGCGCAAGCATCCCGAGATTCGATTCGACTCGACCAACGTCGTGGAACGCGGCGATGGCTTCGCAGCCGAGGGGACGCTCCAGCTGTACGGCAAATCGCGCAACATCCAGACAAGCGTTCGCGCCGACGGGGATCGATGGGTGGCCGAGCTCAAGCTCCACCAGCCGGATTTCGGCATCAAGCCGTATTCGGCAGCGCTCGGGGCGTTGAAGGTGAAACCGGACGTGATAGTTCGGGTCAGCGTTCCGCGACAGAGCTAGTCAGTCAGGGGGCGGGAACATATCCTCGGAGGCGATATGCCTAGCCGAATTGCCCTCACGCTTTGCGTTTGCGTCCTTTGGAGCTGCGGCAGCAGCGATACCCCGGCGAGTGACCCTGGTCCGCTCGTCGACCCGACAAAGTGGGTGCCCACCGCCGACGGCGATGAGATCTTGGGCCCACCGCCGGACGATGCAAAGTGCGAGCTCATGCCCATCGACTGCCCGGAGTTCCCGTGGCCGGAGGACGACTGCGTGACCTTCGACAACACCTCGACCTGCATCACGGCCTTCGTGCCCGAATGCGACTCCCAGTTGGGGACGGTACTCTCGGTCTACACGAGAATGCCGGACAACCGCTTCAATCTGTGCAATTGGATCACGCTCGAGCAGCCGTCACGACGCGCTATCCGTGCGGGCGACGAAGTCGAGGTTCGTGCGCGTCACGCCCCGCTCACGGCTCCCGTCCCCGGGAACGCCAGAATGACCTTCGTCATCGGCGACGAGATCGCGCTCGACTACATCACCACGATCCCGTCCGATTGGTTTTTCCCGAGCGTCATTTGGACTGCCGATAAGGACTACCCGGCGGGCACGCCGCTGCTCTGGCACGTCGACAACCACGGCTCGAACGAATACCAGCTCCTCGAAGTCAACATCCTCTAAACATCCACAATGACACGATTTTTGTCAGGGTCTCTTTACTGTCTCGAGGTACGGACCCATCTGCTTGCGAAACCCCATTCAATAAGGAAACGTAGCTTCATGCGTCTGATAACTTTATCAACCATCTTAACTCTCTGACTCATTGGTTGTGGCGGCAGCGGCGGAACCGGCGAGCTCACCACGACGCTCAGCCACACCTACGATCCGATCGACGTCGGCGTGGGCGAAGAGCTCACCAACATCTGCCAAAGTTGGGTGCTTGGCAACGAGGAGCCGATCTACGTGACGAAGGTTCGGCAGACCAACGAAGGGGGCTGGCACCATTCCAACTGGTTCTTCGTTCCCGAGGCGGCCTACCCACCGGACTACGACGTCGAGGGTCCGGACGCCACGCTCGAAGGCACCTGGAAGTGCCGTGATCGGAGCTTCCGTGAGTACCTGGCGGCAGCGGCTGGAGGGGTTTTCTTCGCCCAATCAACTCAGGCCTTGGAAGAGCTTCAAGCGTTCCCAGAAGGCTCTGCGCTCGAGATTCCTCCGCATAGCGTGGTCGTTGGCAGTGTCCATCTCTTGAACATTTCGGCTGCACCCATCGCGAGCGCGATCACGATGGATGTCGAGACGGTGCCGGCCGACGATGTCGCTGTTCGGCTGACCCCCTACAGCTTTGCCATCGGGGATCTCAAGATTCCAGCCGCCGTCGACGGCGTTCCGACCGAATCTCGCACCGCGATGACGTGCGACCTACGGGCGCCGTTCCTGCAATACCTGCAGGAAGATGTGGTCGACTACAACGTCTACTACGTGCTCGGGCACTATCACCAATGGGGCAACTTCTTCAATCTCAGCTTCGTCCAGGAGGACGGGACTCGGGAGACGATTTTCGAGATCAAGAACCGCATCGGTGAGCCCATTGGCGCGATCATCGACCCACCGATGAACAACAACGGCGCGCCGATGCTCCGCTCGGAATGCGGCTTCATCAACAACACGGATTCGACGTTGACGCGCGGCCTACAGAACGGCGAGATGTGCGACTTCTTGGCGTACACCGACGCCAACCTGAAGATCGGCGCCGGCGGTGGCCCGAACGACGGCGTTGCGGATGACATCGTCGACGGCATGGAAGTCCACGAGTTGGACTGCGGCACGATCATCGGGTTCAAGGCCTACAACGACTAAACAGCGCACAACACTCACTAGTGTGCGAGAGAAAAGATCCGCACACTAGACGTTGAACGGAAGTGCATGATGTCGCCATCGTGCACGACGTAGTCTTTGCCTTCGACGCCGAGCTTGCCGGCGGCCCTCACGGCTTGCTCGGAGCCATGCTCGAATAGGTCCTCACACTTCATGACTTCGGCGCGGATGAACCCGCGTTCGAAGTCGGAGTGGATCTTGCCGGCGGCCTGGGGCGCCTTCGTGCCGCGATCGATCGTCCAAGCATGAACCTCGGGCTCACCTGCTGTGAAGTAGGTGATGAGGTCGAGGGTCTCGTAACCCGTGCGAATCACCTTGTGCAGGCCCGGTTCGTCGAGGCCGAGCGATTCGATGAACTCGGCGCGCTCCTCTTCAGGGAGCTGCATGATCTCGGCTTCGATCTCGGCGCTGATGGCGACGACTGGAACGCGGCGCTCCTTGCCGAGCGCTACGACCTGGGTGACGAGCGGGTCGTTGTCGAGGTCGGCGAGCTGGTCGTCCTTCACGTTGACCACGAAGAAAGAGGGCTTGTTGGTGAGCAGGAACATGTCGCGGAGCACCAGGGCCTCGTCCTCGTCGGCTGGCTCGATCGCCGTCGCGGGCTTTCCTTCATTGAGGGATGCCTCGAGGCGTTTGCAGAGCCCGACGGCCTTCTTTTCGAAGGCGTCCTGCCCCTTGGCCGCGCGCTCGGCCTTGTCGAGGCGCTTCTGAACCGTTTCGAGATCCTTGAGAATGAGCTCGGTTTCGATCGTCTCGATGTCCGCAAGCGGGTCCACCCGGTTATCGACGTGCACGATGTTCTCATCCTCGAAGCAGCGGACGACGTGGGCCACTGCATCGGCCTCGCGAATGTTGCTCAGAAACGCGTTGCCCTTGCCTTCGCCTTTGGACGCGCCACGCACCAGACCCGCGATGTCGACGAACTCGACGGTCGCCGGCACGATCTTCTTCGGGCTGTGAAGCGCGACCAGCTTGTCGAACCGGGGGTCAGGGACCGGGACGATGCCGATGTTTGGATCGATGGTGCAAAACGCGTAGTTAGCCGCTTCCGCTTCCTTCTCGGACAGGGCGTTGAAGAGGGTCGACTTTCCGACATTGGGCAAGCCGACGATACCGACTGACAAAGGCATGGGCCGTGCTTTAGCGCGTGGTCGTCCGGGCGGCCACTCAGGGCAGCCAGATCCGGCCGATCAGGAACAGGCCAGCCGCCAGGATTGCGGTGAATGGCACCGTAACAAACCAGCTCGCGATGATTCCGCTCACCACCCTGGTGTTGATGGCGCCAATGCCGCGAGCGAAGCCAACACCGATCACGGCGCCCACCAACGTATGGGTGGTGCTCACCGGCAGCCCCAGCTTGCTCGCCATCACGATCGTGGTGGCGGCTGCGAACTCCGCCGCGAAGCCCCGCGAAGGGGTGAGCTCGGTGATCTTCTTGCCGATCGTGGCCATGATCTTGTAGCCGTACGTGGCGAGGCCGACGACGATGCCCACCGCACCGATCAGAAGAATGCGGTGAGGGACCGCTACCTCGGCGCCCAGCTCGCCCGAGGTGGCTCCAAACACGGCTGCCACCGGGCCCACCGCGTTGGCGACGTCGTTGCTTCCGTGGGCAAACGCCACGAAGCACGCGGTCATCACCTGCAGAACCAGGAAGACGCGTTCGGCGCGGTACGTGTGCTCGTCTCTATCCTCGGAGGCGAGGCGGGTGGCCCGTCGCAGCAGTGGAACCGACAGGATGCTCGCCAGCAGTCCCACCGCCACTGCGATACCGAGCGAGGGCCCGAGCGCCAAATCGAGCTTGAGCGGTTTGAGCCCCTTGAACAGGACGCTGAGCGCGAGGATCGCAAAGATGGGGAAGACCATGATCGGGCCCCAGCCTCGCAGTGCCAACAGCGGCCGGTGAACGTTCAAGATGCGGTTCTTGATGAACACGAACCCGAAGTACCCGAAGAGGCCGCCGAGCAACGGAGAGATGACCCAGCTCGCAGCGATCTTCGTCAGCATCCACCAGTTCACCGCGTCCAAGCCGCCGGCGATGAGGCCGAAGCCCACCACCGCGCCGACGATGCTGTGCGTGGTCGACACAGGCCAGCCGGCATACGTTGCAATGTTCAGCCAAAGCGCTGCGGCGAGCAGGCAGCCGGTCATTCCGATGGCGATCACCATCGGATCTCCGCCGAGCGCGTCCAGGTCGACGATGCCCTTGCGGATGGTCTTCGTAACCGTGCCGCCTACCAGCATGGCGCCGCCAAACTCGAAGATCGCAGCCACGATGATCGCCCCTCGGAGGGTGAGTGCACCCGACCCGACGGAGGTGCCCATGGCATTGGCGACATCGTTGGCTCCGATGTTCCAGGCCATGTAGAGGCCGGCGATGGCCGCAACGGCCAGGACGATCGTGGTCAGCTCCATGGAAACTGGTCTATCCGGCGACGAAGAGCCGGAACTGATCCCCTACGTTTTCCGCGTGATTGGCCATGTCGCCGATCTTGTTCAGGACTTTCGTCCACATGAACACCGCCGCGGGAGGCATGTTGTCCTCCTCCTTGAACAAGACCCTCGCGCATTGATCCTGGATCTTGTCGGCTTCGTGCTCAGCGCGTCCGAGGATCGCCGACTGCTCGAGGACCTGCTCCGCAGGGGGACCGGAGAAGCCCGATTCGACCAAGTCGTCGATCAAGTCGATGAGCTTTGCGGCTTCGCGAACCGTGTCCAACACGCTCTGCACGAAGAGTTGGAGAACCGACTTCATACCCTCGGGGACTGTCAACGGGCGAATCGTGAGAAGCACACCGACGTCCTCGGCGCAGTCCGCGATCGCGTCCATCTCGCTGATCAGCTTGAGCACGTCTCGTCGGTCGACCGGCATCAACAACCGGACCGGCATCTTCGAGCGAGCCGCGTTCTTGGCGTCGTCGGCCTTTCCTTCCATCGCGCTGATCTCTTTGGCCAGACGCTCGACGCCGGCCTGATCGCCCTTTGCGAGTAACTCGATCAGGTCCTCAACTCGATCGCTGGTTCGCATCACTTCGAGCATCAGGTCCCCCACTTTGGGGAGGGGATTGCGCGCAAGCAGGTTCGCAAGTGGTATTCTCATGGCACCTCGGGGCCGAGCGTAGCAGGCTTCGCCGAGAAAAAAATGGGTTCAAGAATCCTAGTCGTAGAGGACGAGACAGACCTGGCCGAATTGGTTGCGTTCAACCTGCGCGGCGCGGGTCACGACGTCACCGTTGCCCACGACGGCAACACTGCCTTGGCCGAGATCCAGCGGAGCCAACCGGACTTGGTGGTGCTCGACGTGATGTTGCCGGATATTTCGGGCCTCGAAGTGTGTCGGCGCCTACGGCGAAACGCCCAAACGGTGCGTCTACCGGTGATCATGCTGACTGCCAGAAGCGATGAGGTCGATCGCGTGGTTGGCTTCGAGGTGGGCGCTGACGACTACGTGCCCAAGCCTTTCAGTCCGAGAGAGCTCGTGCTGAGAGTAGAGGCGATCCTCCGGCGAACGATTCCCCCCGCCGAGGTCGAAGGTCCGCAGGTGATCGCGCTGGGCGATCTCGTCATCGACGTTCCCGCGCACCGGGTCGAGGTCCAAGGTGAAGAAGTTCTCCTGACCGCGCTCGAGTTCCGGTTGCTTCTCGATCTTGCGAGCCGCGCGGGCCGCGTCCAGTCCCGGGACGCGCTTCTCGAACGGGTGTGGGGGTACTCACCCGACGTCGAGACTCGGACGGTCGATACCCATGTGAAGAGGCTCCGGGAAAAGCTCGGCGAGGGTGCTTTACACATCGAGACGGTGCGTGGTGTCGGCTACCGGGCCCTCAAGTCCTAGCTTGGTCAAGCGCCGGACCCCGCGTATTGTGTCGCTGTGATTCACCGGTACACACTGGTTGGCGGTGCCATCGGGCTCATGACGGCCGCTTTGCACGCCTTTGCGCCTGCCGTTCTCCCGGGCGCAGCCGCCTGGGTGGTCGTGCTCATCGCGGTGGTGCTGGGATGCCTCGTTGGCTGGATGGCATCGCGCCGGGACGCGCTCGATACGCAGCGTCTACAAGAGGTGATCGAAGCGCTCACGGACCGAGACTTCGAAAGGCGTGCCCGGCTCAGCAGCCCGGGACAGATCGGCGATCTCGGGCGCTCACTCGACGCCTTGGCGGAGCGCCTTTGGACCGGCGACAAGAAGAAGCGCAGTCGTAAAGACCGCCTTCGGACGATTCTCGATGCAATGGCCGAGGCCGTCATGGTGACGGATTCCCACGGCCGCATCACGCTCACCAATGAGGTGCTGAGCGGTCTGGTGGGGTTCGATGTCGAAGGTAGGACTGCCGTCGAGGCGATTCGTCATCCGGACTTCCATTTAGCGATCGAAGAGGCGCAGCACGGCGTGTCCGCCGTACTCGAGTTCGAGATCGACGCAGTAGGCGGCGGGGTTCGTCGCGTGCTTCGAGCCTCGGTGTCGCCCCTGCGCCATCGGCAAGGCGTGGTCACCGTCTTTCACGACGTCACCGCCGAGCGGGTCGCCGATCAGGTTCGAAGGGATTTCGTTGCGAACGCGAGTCACGAGCTGCGCACGCCGCTGACGGCGATTCGAGGGTTTGCCGAGACCCTTCGAGAAGGGGCGATGAACGATCCCGAATCGGAGAAGCGTTTCCTCGACGTCATTCTCCGGCATGCCCGCCGTCTGCAGGCGTTGGTGGATGATTTGGCCGATCTGAGTCGCTTCGAGGGCGAGGAGCTCCAGCTGGAACTCGGGCCTGTCCCCGCGGGGGCCTTGTTGGACGAAGTCGTGCGGGGGCTCGAGTCCCAGTCCAAGGCCAAAGGATTGAAGGTGGTCTGCTCGGGACTCGACGAAGTGCTCCCGGTGATGGCCGAGGAACGCGCGCTCGAGCAGGTGCTCGTCAATCTCGTCGACAACGCGATCAAGTACACCCCGGAGGATGGGGAGGTGCGGGTCGGCATCGCGGAGGTAGAAGATGACGTCGTCATCGAGGTCGCGAACTCCGGCCCCGGGATCCCAGCCAAACACCTTCCCCGCGTGTTCGAGCGGTTCTACCGGGTGGACGCTGGGCGCTCCCGCGAGATCGGCGGCACGGGCTTGGGGCTCTCGATCGTGAAGCATTTGGTCGCCCAGATCGGGGGCAGGATCACCGTCGATAGCGGTGGCGGCTGGACCCGATTCCAGCTCAGGGTGCCTCGCGTCGATAGCCCCAGGAGCGACACACGCGTGTCACGCAGCTGACACATGAAGCTCGTAACAAGCAGGCAAATGACACCTGCGAGAATCATTTGTAACGCGCTCTTTGGGCTCCTCTTGCTCAGCGCCTCTACCACCGCCTTCGCCGATGACGTTGAGCCAGGCGATGCTTCGGCCGACGATGTGATCGCGGAGCTCCCCGAAGAACAACAGAACGCCGTCCAACAAGCGATCGAAGACGCCGAGGCCTCTGGGGGGACGACGGTGATCGTCGTCCCGCCTCCCGCTCCAAAGATGCGCGAGTACGACCCTGCGTCCGAGACCGACCAAGAAGCAGAAGCCGAGGAAAGAGTCCCGGGCGAAAAGCTGCACCCCAAGGGCGAAGACGAGATGATGGGGGATCACATCGTCGATCGTGGGGATATCAAGTTCAGGCCTGGTAAGGGCGTCGAGATCAATAGCGCCGATGACGACTTCCAGCTGCGAATCCGGGTTCGCGTGCAGATGCTGTACACGTTCGTTCACGGCGACGTGGGGCCCGACGAGCCCGACGAGCCCAACCAAAACCTCAATGACTTTCGGCTCCGTCGCGCGCGCTTCATTTTTCAGGGGCATTTCTTCGGCGAACACAACCAGTTCAAGCTGGAGATCGACCCCCTGCGCAAGGACAACGTCGTCCTCGACTACTACCTCGACTTCACCAAGAACAGGGATGTTCAAGTTCGCGTCGGCCAGTACAAGCTCTCGTCGAACCGGGAACGCGTGATTTCCTCGGGCAATCTTCAGATGGTCGACCGCTCTCGTATCAACTCGGAGTTTACGCTCGATCGCGACATGGGCATCGACATTCGCTCCCGCGATTTTCTCGGCAAGAACAAGATGCGCTACGTGCTTGGTGTCTCGACCGGGAATGGGCTCAACAGGCCCGAGTTCACCGACTTCGCGATGGTTTACTTGGTTCGTCTCGAATATCTGCCGATGGGTATCTTCCGCGACTACAGCGAGGTGGACTTCGCTCGAATGAAACCCCGGCTGTCCATCGGTGCGACGTATTCCTTCTTCGACAATGCGAACCGCGATCGCGGCATGTTCGGGGCGCCTTTCCAGGATGGCGGCACGGCAGACTATCACTTCGTATACGTGGACGCGATGTTCAAAGCGCGCGGCTTCTCGGCGCTTACAGAGTTCTCCTTTCGAACCGGCACACGCGAGATCGGTGACATCACCCCCGCCGATCCCGACTTCGACCCGGACCTCCCGATCGATCCGCGCAACGGCCTCGGTTGGATGTTGCAAGCCGGTTACCTGATTCCGAATACGCGCTTCGAGTTTGCCGGCCGTGGTGCGCTCATTCAGGCCACGAGGTCGCCAACCAGCCTCGGTGATAGCTACGCCGCGACGTTCTCGGTGAGCTGGTATTTCGCCCGGCATCCGTTCAAGATTCAAGCCGATGTTTCGCAAATCTGGGAAGGTGTGTTCGCCGATGGAGCCACGACCTTCCGGCTGCAACTACAAGCATCGCTCTAACCCGATGCACCCACCGGTCCTCGTTGTTCTTCTCTTGGTTGGCTGTCTCGCGCCAGGGTGCAAGCCACCCCCCAGCACTCGCTCGGCCCTAGACCTGGTGGTGGTGGGAGGAGAGCCGCGCTGCTCGAAGCTCGGTGTCGTCGAAGGGGTCGGAGGCAACGAAGAGCGCGCCAAGGCGAACGCTCTCGATCGGGCCGCTGGGCAAGGCGCCACGCACGTCCGCCTCGAGCCCGCACATCCCGATCTGGAGGACGGCATGACGATGGTCGTGACATGCACGATGTTCAAGTGTCCGCCCAAGGGCGAGGTGTTTCCGCCGGCCGGCTACCCGTAGCTTCGCGGCTACCCTTTTCCGTGACGGACGTCGCGGCCTTCGACCATGAAGATCACCATCTCCGCGATGTTCGTCGCGTGATCGGCGATGCGCTCGAGATACTTCGCACAGTTGCAAATCCGCATGCCGTCCGCGATCCGCGAGGGATCCTTCATGTAGTCGAGGCAAAGTCCCATGACCTCGGTGTAGAGGTCATCGACCGCGTCGTCCTGCTGGAAAACACGGCGTGCCTTGCTCGCGTCTTCCTCGACGAACGCGTTGAGTGCGTTGCGCAGCATGGCGCCCGCGCGTCCTGCCATCTCTGGCAGCTTCGAGCCCGGGAGGCTCAACCTATCCGTAGGTTCCATTTCGATCGCGCGTTCGGCGATGTTGACAGCCTCGTCTCCGATCCGCTCTAGATCGGTCGAGGCCTTCACGGCGGCGACGGCGAAGCGCAGATCTCGGCCGACCGGCTGCCGGAGCGCCAAGATCCGCACCGCCTGCTCGTCGACCAGCACCTCGTCGTCATCCATGCTGCGATCGGCCTCCATGACCTCGCGGGCCAGGGCTTCGTCGCGCTCTTCGAATGCCCGAATCGCGTCGGCGATCATGTGCTCGCATCGGCCGCCCATCGCCAGTAGTCGGTCTTTCAAGTTGCGCAGCTCCGCCTCGAACTCCTGATGGGTGTGACCCCGCATTGGCCGGCTCGATCGCGACATCATCCAAACCTACCGGAAATGTATTCTTCGGTGCGCTTTTTTGCTGGGCGTGTGAACATGGTTTCCGTCTTGTCGTGCTCGATGAGCTCTCCCATGTAGAAAAACGCTGTGGAATCGCTCACGCGCGCGGCCTGCTGCATCGAGTGGGTAACGATCACGATCGTGTATTGTTCTCGCAGCTCGCGAATCAGCTCTTCGATTTTGGCGGTCGCGATCGGGTCGAGTGCCGAGGCGGGTTCGTCCATGAGAATCACTTCCGGCCAAACTGCCAGGCATCGCGCGATACACAAGCGCTGCTGTTGTCCGCCCGACAGGCCGAGCGCCGAGCTCTGAAGGCGGTCTTTGACCTCGTCCCACAGAGCTGCCCCTCTCAGGGATTCCTCGACGCGCTGAGCGATGACGTCCTTGTCCTTCTCTCCTCCGATTCGGAGTCCAAACGCCACGTTGTCGAAGACCGACTTCGGGAACGGGTTTGACTTCTGGAAGACCATACCGACTCTGCGGCGGACTTCCACGGGGTCGACGCCTCTGCCGTAGATATCCTCCCCGTCCAGCAGAATGCGTCCCTCTACACGGCAACTGTCGATCGTATCGTTCATCCGGTTGAGCGCGCGCAGATAGGTGCTCTTGCCGCAGCCGGATGGCCCGATGAGCGCGGTGACGCTGCGATCGGCGACATCGAGGTCGACGTCTTTGATGGCCTGGTTGCTCCCGTAGAAGACGTTGACGTTTCGCGTCTCCATCTTCGCATTCGTGGGAGCTTCGGCGACCGCTGGTTTGGATTCGCTCATGGTCGGAGTGCCGCTCGCGAACGCGAGCGAACGATCACGGCAAGCAGGTTGAGCGAGAACGTCAGCATGAGCAAGACGAGCACCGTGCCAAACAGCGTCGGGCGCGCGGCATCGACGTTCGGTGACTGCGTGGCCAATGCGTACACGTGATAGCCGAGGTGCATGAACATGTCGCGTAGATCGGTCGGCAGATAGGGGAGGAAGTTCGCCGCACCGCAGAAGATGATTGGAGCGACCTCACCGGCGCCGCGGCTCACCGCGAGGATCACACCCGTCAGAATGCCACCCTTCGCGTTGGGGAGGACGATCTTGTAGACGGTCTGAAAGCGGGTGGCGCCGAGGGCTAGCGATGCGTCACGGATCTCGCTGGGGACGGTCCTCAGGGCCTCCTCGGTGGTCACGATCACCACCGGCAGGGTCAGCACCGCGAGCGTCAGCGATGCCCAGAGGATCGAGGGCTTTCCCCAGACTGCCGTCCCGTCGTCGTAGAGGAGCGCGTCCATGCTTCCCCCAACGAAAATGATGAAAAAACCGAGCCCAAACAGACCAAAGACGATCGATGGAACGCCCGCCAGATTGTTGACCGCGATGCGCACTAGCTTTGCGAGCCGTGAGCGCGGAGATGCGTACTC
>PVMK01184022.1_pt1 | contig 13782 bp, 21 predicted proteins | sample 1853481 | NCBI WGS metagenome assembly PVMK01 (sample SAMN08533507, study PRJNA380276) | Marine sediment metagenome, whole genome shotgun sequencing project. | reverse complement strand
ACTAAAGATTCAATCGTTGAAAGTATTTCTAAAGAAGAAGCAGGTGAAGACGAAAAAGATGTAGACACGGAAATGGAATCTCAAGATTTTGATGCAAGAACTGATGCCGAAGAAGAAGGGTATAAAGATGGTGTTAAAGATGCTGTTGAAGATATCAAAGACGCTATTGCGGAAGTGGTTGAAAAAGACAAGTTAGCAGAACAACCAACTGTTGACACCGAATCAATCATTGCGGAAATCGCAGAAGCCATGAAGGAAGAGATGGGTAAGATTAAAGATGAGATGAAATCACTTAAAGAAAAAATGGCATCGTACGAAAACGCACCTGCTACTGATTCAGTTAAAGTGAAAACAGAAATGTCTTCAAATCCTACCAAACACAATATTCAGAGTTTCTCTGTAGAATCAGCTGCTAACGCTGACAGAATCAAGTTAGCTATTAACCAACTTAAAAACAAAAAGAAATGAGTTTAGATGTATCAGCTCTGTCAGCGTTTAATAACGAAATAGCTGGAGAGTTACTCCCAAAAATCGTTTACGGTGGAAGTACTATTGAGTACGTAACTGTAAAAGAAGGTGTTAAACACCAAGAACCAATCAACCTTATGGAAGTTGACTTACAAGTACAATATGGTACGTGTGTGTCTACACCTTCAGGTTCATTAACTTATTCACAACGTAACATCACAGTATGTCCACGTACTTCTTTTGACGGAATCTGTCTTAAGGATATGGATAAGTATTACTTAGGTATTGCAGACTTGGAACCAGGTTCGTACAATACTACTTTCAAAACTGCACAAGTATATTCTGACTTACTAGTAAATCAGTTCCAGAAATCAAACGATGCGTTCTTATGGAACGGAGATGCTGGTTGTACTGATGGTGGTACTGGTTTGATTACTACTATCTCAGGTTCTACGACTGGTGTTGTTGTACCTGCAGGTTCAGGTTCACAAGCTATCACAGCAGCAACTGCACTTGACGTTATGGATGATATGTTAGCTAACTTATCTTCTGACGTAGCAGATAGAGAAGACTTAACGTTCTTTATGAGTGTTCAAGGATTCAGAAACTACATCACAGCGTTAAGAAACGCTAATAACTTCTACTTCGATCCTAACTCTGTATCTAACAGAGGTTCAATCCTAGAGATGGCTTACCCATTCTCTCCTGGTGTTAAAGTAGTAGGTACTTCTGGTTTGAACGGTTCATCTAGAGTAGTATTAGGACCTGCTAAACAAATCGTTGCAGGAACTGACTTGATGAGTGATTTCTCTGAGTTCCAACTTTGGTATGATATCAATACTGACCAACTACGTCACCGTATTGCTACCAAGTTAGGTGTGAACATCGCTTACCCAGAGTTCTGGGTGTCTAACGACCAATAATAATAACCTTTAATAGAGGAGGGGATGAAATACTCCCCTCTAATATTAACTAAAACCAGAATAATATGTCAACATGTGATATTACATCAGGATTTACTTTAGGCTGTCGCGATAATACCGGTGGTATAAAGAATCTATACATCCTATCTGGTTCTATTTCCAGCGTCGGAGACGCAAGTGAGGGGTTAATCAATGGGATTACTGGTAGTGGTGAGTTCTTTAAGTATGAGTTATTCAGACAAACTTCAGATTTTAGTGAAGCGATATCTGCAACTCCAGAGAACGGAACTGTATTTTATGAACAATCTGTTAACGCAGTGTTCTTCAAACTACAATCATCTACTCGTAATCAGATTAGAGTATTAGCTAAGAATCCAGACTTAAAAATAATCGTAGAAACCAATAACGGGTCGGAAGATGGTGTTGGTAAATACTGGTTATTAGGTGAGGAAAACGGCGTTCAGTTGTTAAGTGGTACAGGTGCTACAGGAACAGCGTTCGGTGATTTAAACGGATATAATCTTACTTTCACTGGTCAAGAACCAGAACCAGCTTCTGAGATATCAGGTAGCTTAACAGGAGTCGTAGACGGTATTACAGTACCTGCCGGTTCCTAACAAAATAAAACAACAGGGTTATGGGAGTCACGTATTTGAACGTGATTCCCTAATCTTTTTTTGATACCTTCTATGTTACAGTTTAATAAATCAGAAGCAACTAATAAGAACGCTGTTTATTTAGATTCAGTTAACACTGGTTCTGGATATTATGATAGTTTGGTTGCAGTGTTTAGTCAATCATATGATGAGAGTAATGGAAGGTTTGTAGTAACTGCTACATCAATACCTAATCAGTACAGAAGTTGGTTGGTATTTGAGAATACAGGTTCATTAGTTCCTACTCCCTCAGGACAATACGAGGTAGAACTATGGACAGCACAAGATATTGTTGATGCTGTTTGGAACACAACAGATGTACCTTGGAACACATTTGATACTACTTGGGAAGCAGCATCCGATTCAGAAGGTGCACTAGTAGATAAAATATACTCAGATAGAGCATATGTCTCAGGTAGTAACGAAGTAGATATAACGCAGTATTTATCACCGAACGAGAACGGTACTTATACAACATACAATGGATAAACTTAAGTTTTCAAATATACAAAAATCCACAACAGACAGAGTCTATATCCAGGAAGAAAAGGGTAAGGACTTTGTAAAGTTTGGACAATATAATAGTTTCCCAGAAGAACTAATCGAACTCTATAATAACTCATCTATTCACAATACGTGTGTAAACGCTATTGTAGATGGAATCGTGGGTGAAGGTTTAGTAGCCGAACCAGATTACGTATTAGATAAAGCAAATAGAGACGGAGAAACTTGGAATAACATATTTAAAAAGGTAGCTCAAGACTATAAACTATATGGTGGGTTCTCTTTAGAAGTTATTTGGAATAAAGCACGTACTGCAATCGCAGAAGTTTATCATATTGACTATTCATTCTTACGTGCTAAAGAAAAAGATTACAGAGGAAAAATACCAGGATATTACATAAGTGATAGTTGGGCTACAGATTACAGATACACGGGAAAATCAGTGTCAGATTTACCGTGTCTCCCTGTCTACAACCCAAACACCAACGAAGAGGAACCACGACAAATATACGTTTATAACCCGTATCGTCCCGGTATGAAGTATTACCCACTACCAGATTATGTTGGTGCTCTAAGGGTAATCGATTTAGATACAGAAGTGGATAACTTCCACATCAACAATATTAAAAACGGATTAGCACCTTCCCTATCAATCACTACGTTTACAAACGCAGATGAAGAGGAAAGAGAATCGATTGAGAGAATGTTACAACTACAATATGCAGGTAGTTCTAACGCAGGTAGTTTGATGTATATGGATGTTGATTCTCCAGAGAACGCACCTATTATCACACCAATCCCTCAAAACGGAGCAGATGATTACTACTATAACGTAAACGAGATGGTAGTACAAAAAATATTAACTGCACACCGTATCACATCACCTATGATTCTGGGTATCAAAACACCAGGACAACTTGGAGGTAGAGATGAGATGTTAGATGCTTATTTACTGTTGTTAAATACAGTAATACGACCGTATCAACAAGATATATTATACTGTTTTGAAACGTTATTAAACGCGATGTTCCCCACAGAAGACATAACATTAGGTATACAACAACTTAAGTTATTTGCTGATGGTGAAGAAGAATATGATGTAGTAACATCTACAGAAGCAGAAGCGGGTGATGATTCAGAACTTGAAGCAGAAATAGAACAAGCAGATAGAGAAGCAGAAGGTAATATTAATGAACCAATAACAGAACTTCCAACATTATGACGTCAACCTTTATTTTAAGTGAAGCAAAGTTTAGACAGTTTACTGATGTAAACGATATGTTAGACACTGCTTTAATCAAAAACTGTATTCGTGAAGCACAGGATATTCACTTACAACGTATTATAGGTACAAAACTATACAACTCTATCCTATCACAGATTGATGCAGGACCGATTTGGACAAGTAGTGCTTATGAGACTTTAGTAAACGATTATATCCAAGACTTCTTATTATACGCTGCATATTATGAAACGTTAGAGACGATTTATATACGACCACGTAATAACGGATTACTCACACCTACTGGTGGGGAGAATAGTATCGAAGTAGACAGAAGTTTATTTAACGTTAAGAGACAAAGTGTAGAGAACAAACAAGAGTTCTACGCAGAGAAGTTATCACAATATATTTCAGAGAACGAAAACACGTTCCCAGAACTAAGTGAGAATAATAAAGCATACGAACAAAATCCAGACTATAGTACACAATATCGTTCACCAGTCGTGTTTAACAGAAACGTAAAACAAGCAGGTAGTTATAAGTGGGCTAAAGCAGCAGGATTACGAGTAACAAATAGTGCGTTTAACCAATACCCTTGGGGTTCAGATATAGAATAAGATTATGGGAAGAAACTTAGGACCATTAAATATTAAAGACTCATATGAAGGTTTAGTACAAATCTCAGGGTCTCAACTTACAGACGGGAGTGGTAGTTTAATACCCTCGTTAAATGTAAGTGTAACTTCTGCTACAAACGCCGATAGTGCAGATACAGCTACTTCAGCATCACACGCTTTAGTTAGTGACACATCGATTAGTTCATCTCACTCAGTAAATAGTGATACATCTATTAGTGCTTCACACGCAGTTAATAGTGATACATCTATCAGTTCATCTTACGCTCTTACAGCATCGTTTGCTCTAAACGTAACTCCACCTGACACAGGTAGTTTTATGATTACAGGTAGTGTTACAGATGATACTTTAACGTTTACAAAAGGTGATGCTACAACGTTTGATTTAGTAGTAGATAACGTAGTAAACGCAGATTCAGCATCAAAAATATTAACAAGTGATAACTTTCTTACAAGTAGTAGACAATATTTAACGTTTGTTGATGCAAGAAACGATACACAAGGACTATCTACAAGTACTGGTTTACAATACTTCGATAATCCAGGATATTTACTAGTTAATGAACTACGAGGTACAGCATCATACGCTGTAACTTCAGAAACAGCATCATACTTACCACCTAGTACAAACTTGAACATCAATAGTATTACAGCAAGTAACGCTACGTTCGTATCAGCAAGTGTTGGTTATTTACGAACTATTAGTGGTTCAGCAACTATTATTGGAGATGAGTTTATTGTATTAAACGCTGATACACCAACAGCAAGATACGCTGGTATTAAAATATATGATTCAGGTTCAGGAACACCAGCTACTGCATCTTTTGAGTGGGATGGTGTAAGTGATAACTGGATTTTAGTTGAAGAAACTGGTAATAGTGGAGTATTGTTAACAGGTGCTACTGGTTCAAAAGGTAGTGAAATATTACCTACAGTAAACACAATACAAAAAGGTGGTGGACATCATACACTAATAGATTCTAATATTACAGATAACGGTTCATCAGTAAACGTATCTAGTCCTTTAACAGCATCAGCGTTTAGTGGTGATGGTTCAGGATTAACAAATACAGGTGAACTAAGTAAAAGTGGTTCTACTTACTTTACAGATGATGGACAAACTGTCAACTATGTTAAAGGTGTTGTTATTGGTGAAGATTCAACATCAGAATCAGATAACGCAGTAGCTATAGGTGGTGGTACTATTTCAACAACTGCTAACTATTCGGTAGCGATTGGTTTAGATGCTGATGTAGCTGCAGGGTGTGAAGATTCAGTTGTTATTGGTAGACAAGCTGGATCAACTGGTGGAGACCATATTGTTGCTATTGGTTTTGGAGCAGATGGTTCCAGTACAAGTGCAGTAGCGGTTGGTGAGAACGCAGATGCAGCCTTCGCAGCAGTAGCTTTAGGTGCATCAGCAAGAGCACAAGGTTCAAACACAGTCTCTATTGGTAGAAGTTGTCAATCATCAGCACAAGATAGTATTGGTATAGGACAAAGAGCAAATAGAGATAGTGCAGCAGAAGGTGCATCAGCTTTAGGTTCGTTTACAGATGTAGATGCAGCATATGGTACAGCACTAGGATATGGTGCTCAAGCAACAGGTTCGTTAGCGATGGAGTTTAGAGTAAATCAACTCCCAATCATGTCAACTCCTACAACATCACAAGAAGTTACTTTCTACGCTGATATACAAGCAGACCAAGGTATAACTGTTGGTGGGACACTAGAGACTCAAGGAATCGTAAAACAAAGTGTATCAGCACTATCAATAGCTGCTAACGTAGCTGAGTTAGATGCGTCAACAGGTAATATGTTTACTTTAACACTACAAAACGGTGTTGATACAGAACTACAACTTACAAATCAATCAGCAGGACAAACGTTCCAAGTTCAAATAACAAATAACGCTACAGGAGCAGGAACGATTAGTTTTGATTCTCAGTTTTTATTTGAAGGAGGTACAGCGTTTACAGCTACAGCATCAACTTCAGCAGTAGATGTTTTAACGTTTACTTGTTTCGCAGGAGGTGATGTCGTGTGTGTAAGTGCCGCGAACTTTAGTTAATACACAGATATACGAATAACGGGGGGTATGTTATATAACAACGTATTCCCCGTATTTAAACACATAATATGTTTATACCATTTGGATTTTATCAAGGAGATACAGGAGGAGGACCTGCTTACGATACTGATGCTCAAGCGTTCTTTACAGCTGTAGCAGGTGGAGGTGATACTCTAACAACTACAGAAAAAGATGCTGTTAATCAACTTGTAATAGATTTAAAAGCAGATTCGATATGGAGTGATATTTTATATGCTTATCCTCTTGTAGGTGGAACAGCTACAGCACATAAGTGGAACTTAAAGGACCCACAAGATACTGATGCAGCATATAGAGTAACTTGGGGTTCAGTGATGGGACATAATAGTAGTGGTATCATAGGAAGTTCAAACGACCCAGATAGTTATGGTGATACTTACTATAATCCAAGTACAGCAGGTGCTACAGAACATACTATTGCTATGTATTTTAATCAAGGATTAGTAGCTACTCCTGCTAACGAATACGATTATGGTGCGTTTAGAAGTGGTGATGATAATATGATTTCGTTTGGGTTTAATAATCAAACTACAATGTTTGCTTGTTTCCAAAATACGAGTTATAAAACTACTACCAGTGGGACTTATACAAAGAGTGTATATGCTGCATCTAACGATAGTACTAATACATCTATTTACCAAAATGGTTCACAACTTACTACAGCAGCTCAAGGATACGACACTACGAACCTAAACTATTATCTATTAGCATCCAACAGAACAGGAACTCCTGGTATTACTGGAGAAAGTGGTAGAGGTATTGGTATAGCTATAGCCTATAGTGTAGGTTTAGATTCAACAGAACACTCAGATTTAAGTACAGCAATAACTGATTACGTAACAAGTTTATCAAGAAACTAAAATGGATTCAATGACAAAAGATAGTATAGCAAATGTATCCTCATCAGTAGGATTAGGATTAACGTTTATGGAGATACAATCGGTAATATCGATGTTAGTACTTATAACAGCACTGGTATTAAATCTAGGTAGAATCTGGGATTGGTTTAAGAAACGTAAAAAGAAATAAAATAACCTACCTTAGGTGAAAGTGAGTTTGGAGACGGGGAGTCTCCTTCTTACATTGACAATATGTTGGAACGGGGTTTTGTGTTTCCCCTAGACGCATACTTTATTTATTTATTAGTTTAGGATTAGACGGTGTGATTATTCACATCGTCTTTTCTTATCTCAAAAGTAAACTTGGATTCCCTCGACTTTGACATTATATTATAATACGTATAAGGGAATAACATATACATATAGGATGCAGACGTCATAGTCTCCTATAACATTGTAAAGTGTAGCAGGATAGTGAACAAACTTAAGTGTTGTCTGAACTATGGGAGTAGTCCGTTTAATAAGTATTATGCTTGAAGTTTTGTCAAAATCTGTTTCTTCAAGATATGGGGGGATAAAAAACCAGTATTTGAACCAATATGAGAAAAGGTAAGATGTCCACGATAAGGTGGAAGAATAAGAGAAAGAAGGTAGTAGAGATGAGTGAGGAGAGGGAAGAGAAGTATTCCCAATATCAACAAGAACTAAACCGTTTACCCAGACGTAGAAGAAAAGTAAATGGGGCATGGAAAGAAATATGAACAAAGAAACAAAGAATAGAATAGATAAGTGGGTGAGTGAGAGGTATGAGTGGTACCTAGGTGAAGTGAGTAAGAATATAGCTAAGGGAAAGATGAACCAATATTCTCATGACCTAGTTATTCATATGATTGAAACATTATATACCCAGTCTGAGGAGAAAATAAACCAAATGATTGATGACGATATGTTAGGTAGATGGTTACTAATAGGTGCCTCGCAGCAACTACGTTCCTCTACCTCCCCCTTCTATCGAATCTATAGACAAGAGAAATCATGGGCTAGAGAAAGTGGGATGGAAGGTTCGTTTAGTAATATATTTGAACGTCCAGAAACTGTGTATGATGACAGCCTTATGGAGTGTATGAAGGAAGAATGGGAGGAACTTAACTTCTATGATAAGGAGATTATGACTAAATACTGGATGGATGAACAATCACTCCAGCAAATACATGAGTATTATGGGATAACGAAACTATCCCTTACTAGAGATATAAACAGAGTTATTAACCAAATCAGAGAAAAATGCAACAACTGTTAACTATTATTACTACAGTGGTTTTAACGTATACTTTTACGTTAGCGGGGCCGTATGTGAAGAACAAGTGGAACGCGTTTAAACGCGCTAAAAAACATAGACAACACACACAATCTAATACAGATATATCTAAACGATTAGATGATTTACAATCCCAGATAGATAACTTAGTAGAGGTTAAATATAATAGGGATACAAATAGAAAAAATAACATCCGTAGAGATGTAAGAGAATACTTAAAAGAACTCCAGAATGACTGATTGTGAGAAAATGAAACAGTTTATAAACGACCACACGGATATAACTATGAAGTTTATGATGTGGGAGGATACAATATTAAAACAAAATAATAATAAAGATGACAGTACAGATATTACAGACATTGATTTCGATATCGTTAGTTAGTATATTCTTAACAGGATTTTATACACCACTAAACCCAGCTAGAGAATGGATTACAAAGAAATGGATTAGTTTTTTTGTTAGCAGGAAACTATACAGAACAGCAGAGATGATTGTTGTTTTATCTTGTGGTAAGTGTATGTCCTTTATTATCGCACTAATCTATACGCAAAACTTTATTTACGCGATTATAACAAGTATATTCACGTTAATCATAAACTATATTATAACATATGTCACTAAAGATAAATAAAAACCAAGCAAAGTGGTTATTAAACGAGTTCCAACCTATTAGAGGTGGAAGAGTAGATAATAGTACGTTCCAGATGTTTTTGAAAGCGTATAATATTCTAAGAAATACAGATAGGAAAGTAAGTTGTTTCTCGTGTGAAGGTAGGAGTATAGCAGGAATAGCAAATAGTATGTTCGACCAGTTTAAATCAGAAATAGAAAAAATATCAACTACAGATGCCCGCAGAAAGAAAACCAAAAAATAAAAATAGACAAAGATTAGATATCTACAGAAACCATCATGTTTGGGATACAACAAAAGGTAGAAGAACACTTGACCCCGAACGAGTTGATTATTATATTAACAACGACTTGGATTTGAACGAGTTATACGATGAGTTAAAATACTATGAGTATAAAGAACACAATATGAAACACAAACACAAAAATAAATAAATGGAAACTAAAGTATGCACTTGTTGTGGAACCGATTTACCCTTAAATCACTACCACTATAGTAATAAGTCTAAGGGTATTTTAAAATCAGTATGTAGAGATTGTAGTTATAAAAAAGCACAAGAACATATTGCTAAGGACCCTATAGCACATCACCACTATATGAAACGTTATTATAACGAGAATCCTGAGAAATACCCTGGTAATCATATAAGTAAAAAACTCCCGTCTAAAACAGGCGTCTATATAGTTGATTGCCTCCTTACCGAAGATAGTTATGTCGGTTGTACTACCAACCTAAGGAATAGAGAGTGGACACACTTTAACGCTAAAGGTAAAAGTAAGAATAAAAAGTTATCTAGATTAGTTAACGAATATGGTAGGGAGGCGTTCGAGTTTAGGGTGTTAGAATATTGTGATAAAGATGATATGTTTGAGTTAGAGACAAAATACATCCAGGAGTTAAACCCAAACTGTAATATAAATAAAAAACTAAAATAACGTGTCTTCCCCAAAGGAAGTTCGTATATTGATATTAACACAAAATAAGAGAGTATGAAGAAAATAATGAACCTAACGTATTACTGGGTAGACCCTATTACTGGTGAAAAGAGTGAACCACAACATATAGTTAATGGTGAGTTGGTCGTTGAGAACGATAATGAAGGAGTATGTTAGGGTATATAGGAGGAAAAAGTAGAATAGGTAAGTGGATTAAAGATTATATCCCCACAGACATCAAAACGTATGTAGAACCCTTTGGTGGTATGTTTTGGGTGTATTTTAATATGGATATGTCTTTGTATCCTAACCTAAACAATATAGTGTATAACGATGTAAACGAACTCAACTACAACTTATTTAAGTGTGTAAGTGAGAATCCGTCAAGATTACATACGTGTATGACTCAATATCCTAATCAAGAGAAAGGTAATCCTAATACTAATCCTGAGTGTAGAGTATTATTTAGTAAGTTCCAAGAGGAGATATACCAAACAGATAAGTGGGAATCCCCAGATTATGAGATAGCAAGTAAGTATGTTTATGTTATGGCTCAAATATTCAGTGGTGCTAATCCTCAAAAAGCAACGTTTATGGATATGAAGGGTAAATATACACCGAGGATGATAGGTTATACTAAGAAGATGGTTACTCCTAAGTGGGTAGATAAGTTTGATAAGATTAACGAGGTGGAGAATCTAGATTATAGTGATTTAATCAACAAATACGATTCACCAGATACGTTATTTTATTTAGACCCTCCTTATTTTAGTAAAGAACACTACTATTCAAACCACTCGTTTAATAAGGATTCACACGAACAACTTTGTAATCAAGTTAAGAATATTAAAGGTAAGTTTGTTATGTCATATTATGACTTTGAGGACTTAGAGAAATGGTTACCTAAAGACAAATATAGATGGGAGTATAAAGACTTCGCTAAGATATCATCTATCTCTAAAGGTAAAGAATCAAGTAAAGGAACAGAAGTATTAATAATGAACTATTAAATAAGATGGAGTTAAACAGAGAGGAAGCGATTTACCTATTACAGGATGATTTAGACAAACTACTTGAGGTATTTGTTGAAGGTGGAGGTGATAGAAGTTTAGGTAAAATAACTATTTATGAAAACTGGGATTATCACATCCAGTTATTACGTGACGGAGAGTTACCTAGTTATAGTGAAAATCCAAAAGACTGGTATGAGTACTTATTATCGTTAGATGATTACGAATATATGAGTGAGTGGATGTCGTATCAGTGGTTAGAAGACCAATCAGTATCACTTGATGTAATAGAGTTTACAGGTGAGTATTTACAGTGTTATATGGAGGAGACTATAAATCACTAAGTGTCAGATTACAAGACATATGGTGTTCACTATTTAGGTTCTAAGAAAAAACTTATACCTTATATCCTAAACATAACTAAAACACTATTACCTAAAGGTAGTAAGGTTATAGATGTGTTTACGGGTAGTGGTAGGGTAGCACAAGCGTTTAAACAAGAAGGTTATCTAACATATACAGGTGACTTGAACGATGCATCTCGTGTTTATTCAAACGCCTTGATTCATACAAACCCACTACCACATCTTCAAGAACATATAGATAAGATGAACGAGGTGGTGATAGAGGAGTATGATGGATGGATAGCTAAGAACTATAGTGGTGAAGGTGATGTTAACGCTAAGAGGGAACTACATCGTTATATCAAACCAGATAACGCACTTAAAGCAGATTGGTCTCGTGACTACGTAGAGGAACTATTCAATACAAATCAAATAAACGAATACGAACGAGATGTCCTAATATGTTCAATAATATTTGCTATAAACAAAGTAGATAACTCTGTAGGACAACAACACGCTTACTTAAAGGAGTGGAACGTAAGGAGTCATAAAGATATAAAGTTTGAGTTAGTAAAAACGTTTGATGGGTTAGTAGGTGGAGAACATATACACGGAGATTGTTTTAAGGTAGATTATCCTAAAGCAGACTTAGCGTATTTAGACCCTCCGTATACACCAAGTGTTCCGTATCACGAATACTATCATATTTGGGATTCAATCACTAAGTGGGATAAACCACAAACCAAACTCAAAGCACGTAGGAGAGTAGATAGGGTGAGGAGGAATAATAAGGACAACTACGACGAATCCTATAGAAACATACCTTGGTATGATACCAAATCCCAGCACAATATAGTCGATAATGGTGCATACCAATCGTTCGAGTTGATGGTAAACAAGTTAGATGTCAAATATATTATGATATCGTATTCAAACGAATCTATTGTATCAAAAAACCAACTAATAGATTTATTAGAGAAGTATGGTGAGGTAAGTATAATAGAGGTAGATCATAAACGAAACATAATGGGTGCTATTGGATTCTCTAAAGTAGGAGAACGTATACAAAAAAATAACCCAAACGTAACAGAGTATATATTTTTATTAAATAAAACAAAATAATATGGGACTAAAGTTTAAAATAGACGGACAAGAACAAGACACACCTCATCAAAGAGACAATAGTGATGTGGTGAAAGAGAATCAACTACTTAAGGCTAAGTTAGAGGCAATAAAGAAGCTACTATCCGAGTAATATGTATTACTATATGAGAATACACAAATAAAATACAAATGGCTGGGACTAAACTAACACATACTGAAGTAGACAAACGAGTAGACACTTGTTTAGAGTTAAGATACAACGTAGAAAAACCTATGTTACATAGGGAATGGTTAATATATTGTCATAAACACTACGGAGATAAAAGTGAAAAACAATATACAGCGTATTGGATGACTGCTAAGGGGAGATACGATGAGGGATGGAGACAAAAACTCAATAGTATGTTATCTCCAGCTATGGAATCGTTAGTGGAACTAATGTATAACGAGGATGCTAAAGTAAGACAACGTGCTATAGACCAAATAGTTAAGTACACGGGTAACGATATTGAGAAAATAGAAGCGAAGATAGAAGGTAGTATTACCTTAGATTGGGGAGATACAAATACAGAAGTAGATGAACGTAACACTATTTAATCCACACTTAGGACAACGTAAGGTAATAGATGGGTTCTCAAATAGTGAACATAAGTTCGGTATCGTGGCTTGTGGACGTCAGTTTGGTAAATCACTATTAGCACAAAACCTATTATTATATTGGGCACTATCCTCACCTAAACAAAAGTGTGGTTGGGTATCTCCTATATTTACACAATCAAGGAAGGTATTTAAGGAGTTAGAAGCAGCATCACATAAACTAATCAAATCGAGTAATAAAGCAGAACTAACGATAGAACTTATTAATGGTTCTACTATTCAGTTCTTAGGAGCAGAACGATACGATAGTATTAGGGGTTTTAGTTTTAACTATGTTATTGTTGATGAAGCAGCGTTTATTAAGGAATCCGCTATGAACGAGGCTATATTCCCTACACTATCTGCTTTAGGTAAGAAGTGTCTAATCATATCTACACCTAAGTCTAAAAACTGGTTTTATACGTACTACCTTAAGGGTATCGA
>PVMK01133893.1_pt1 | contig 13784 bp, 17 predicted proteins | sample 1853481 | NCBI WGS metagenome assembly PVMK01 (sample SAMN08533507, study PRJNA380276) | Marine sediment metagenome, whole genome shotgun sequencing project. | reverse complement strand
GATAAAAGACACCTAAAAACACCAGTATTTCGGTCTTAATCCATCAATTTTCATGCAAAAATTGGCCGATTAAGGATGGTGGTCGTCTATAGATCCTGAGCCAGTCGATGGGTTGATCCCATAAAGATATGTTTCCGGAATCCAGATTATTAGCTTTGCCATATGGCGGCAGCGCTTCCCGAAGTTCAAAGGTATCGTTAGCGCAAATTATCTTTCTACCTGTTGCTCTAAACCCAAGGGCTTCTTTCATCTTCTTAATATACGTTTTACTCCCGACCGCAATGCTTTGATGTATCCATATAATTTAACACAGTCAAACCGCTGTATCTTTTTTTTCCCTGGTATAGCCACTCAATCCATCTGCGCTGATCTCTTGGGAATTCAAAAGAAATTCTCGCTTATGGCATCAGTGGGTTATTTACCCCGTTAAACCTTTTCTTACTTTGTTTAACTGGGGTGTGCCAGACATGACCGGGTATATAATGTCTTTTTGCATGAGCCATTTTTCGTAGATTCTCTTAATAGGGTAGTTTTAGGGGGAAAATCGGTCGTTTAAGACCGTTTCAGAGACGTTTTTAAGGCATTTTATTGGCAATGTCAATTACTTAGCGTGGCCCGACCCCCATTCACAGTCTATCGTTGCCGGTGAGCAGCGGCCTAAATTATTTCTAAGCTTGCACGGCCTTTACGTAAAATCGCTATCTTCACGCCGTCTGCTCCAACGGCGTGGTTATACGCTGGCTCCATTGCAAAATTTAACTGCGGAATTCTATACCGAATTTATTGAAAAACTTTACAACGTCCTCATAAACATCGGTAATACTTGCCCCTTTAATTGAATGGCTTTCAGGCATATTAAACGCAAAAGGGTGTGTGCTTTCGGCAAGCGTGCGTAGCAAAAAATATTTTGGCATATCGAGATCGGTAGGGCACCGGGCCGGAGGCTCAAAACTACATTACTTGATGAAAAACTGATTTAATGCAGGAAGTGTTAAACAGCCGTCGAAGAATCTTTAGTGTTATAATTCCAGGGCAGCCATTTCTCAGGATGTTCGGCAAGGTCAGCGGAATTTTTTTGAAGTGCTATAAGGTAATCGAAGGGATTAACATCAGCCAGATTGCAGGTGTAGATCAGGCTCATAAACAGATCTCCAACGCGCGCACCATTTTCAGTTTTATAAAACAGTGCGTTTTTCCGATGCAGGATAGCTTTTTTAAGCGCTCGTTCGCAGATATTGTTATCCAGGGGCGCCTTTGGCACCCGCAAAAAGAGAGTAAGCGGCTTCCAGTGGTTGAGCATATAGGAAATGGCCTGACCTAAACCGGAGTTGGGTTCCACCTTTTTTTGATCTAGCTGATCATTCAGCCAGGTTTTAAGATCTTCCATTAATGGGCCGCTTTTGCTTTGATGAAAATATAATCGCTGATCGGCGGTCATGTTTTGATCTTTGGCAATCTCATCATTTTTATATACCTCTGCCAGAGTTTCGATCACATGCCGGCACTGTTCGGGGAAGTTTAGCGCCACCTCAACAAACTTGCGCCTACCATGGGCAAGACAGTTGGCCAGTATGGTCTTGAACGCATCGGACGTATTTCGGGAAAGCGCGTCACACATCTGGATGGGAGGGCTGCGATCCGATTGCCTTTGTTGCAGCAAATCGGCCAGATTTTCACCGGCATGTTTTCGACCGGTAAAAAACAGTGCTATTTTTTGGTTGTTGACAATAGACAGGATACCGGTGGTAAAAATCCCTTTTCGCTCTGATTGATCCTGCTGATCGTTTTGTTGCATCAGCGCCAGGACTTTCATAATCGTATCGTCATTATGAATGACATCGCCCTGGGCTGCCAGCCAATTAAGTTGTGGGTAAACCGGGTATATCCGCTCGGCCACCTTTTCAACGATTTCCCACTGGGTCGATGTCGGCAGGGGAACCCCGCAGCTGCCCTGAAGTTGTTCAAGCCGGTAAAAGGGCATCCCGCTGCCGTACTTTAAAAGAGCGATCATGGCGCCGGAAGCCGCATCATATTTTTCCTCCCCGATGCCGGCGGGGGTATCGGCGATGAAAATTTCGCCACACAGATTGCAGCGCAGTTTTTGCATCTGGTAAACCTTGGCACCCATAGGTGCTTTGCCGGTGATGCGCACGACAAGTTTGGGAATCTTCATTTCATAAAGGATGCCCTTTAAACAGCCAGGGCAGTTATCTTTGGGCTTTAAGGTTGCGTGATCCACTTTGATCTGCTCTGCTGCGGTATAGTCGGCCGCTGCGTTTCGGCCGTGTCCTTTTGGTTTTGGCTTGTTGGCTTTATCCGTCGTATTTTTTTGCCCGGATTTTGAAGAACCAGATTTTTCTTTCTGCTCGTCTTTGATCACATTTTTCAGTTTTTCAGTGCTGGGACCAAACAACATGCGCAAAAGCCGTCTAATCGACGTGGCCTTTTCATCCACACACTGGCTTAGCAGCTCAATGGTTTCGGCCATCGCTTTGATGATTTGATAATCACCGTCTTGAAGACAGCCTGATTCGACACGCTTTAAAAGCTCATCAACCTGCTCAAGGTTTAAATCTATACGTTCGGGGGCTTTCATGACGCCCCCTGTGATAACAGTGTGCGAAAGTGTTTATGCAGCGGATAGCCCCATACCGCTTTTATGGACCGGTTGGCTTTGTTGGTTTGATCATTTTTGCCCCGGCCGGTGGTATCACCCAGATAAATCCAGTTGGCGGCTTTATAGCAGGTTCCGGCAAAATGCTGTTTGTCCACAAAAGTTTCAAGAAAATAGATGCCATGGCTATAGATTCTCTGCCAGTCTTGGCAGACAATTTTGGCCATGCGAGCCAATATGTGGGAAGCAACGCAGTCAACCCGAACCCAGGGCAATATTAAAAACCGGGTATTGTACGCCAACAGATGAATATGTTCTTTTCGGCTGTGTGCCGACCAGCCGATGAAGCGGTCCCGGCAGCCGATATGACGCGGGGCTGAAGACCAGGCCAGACAGGCAATGGGTCTTTGCTGAGAATAGACGATATATTTAAGCTGTTCGCCTACCGGATGACAATAGCCCAGATAGTGGTAATGCTCGATGAGGCTGTTAAACAGTTTTTCCGATGCCGTGCGGCGAACCTGACAAAATTTCAGGGGTTTGATGTCAGACAGTTTTGCATCAACCGGGCTTTGATCAATTGTGACTTTCGCAGGCCTTTTGCGGTTGACAAACGGGTTGTTGACACAACACTTTTTGGCCGGCAGCCGGATATGCCCGGCCCGGTGAAGCTCAAGCATCAAGCCACGACACACCATATCCTTAAGCGTTCCGTTGGGCTGAACCCAATTCCAGGCGCGGCAAAGTTTTTTAGATAAAGCCCAGCGACTATCGCTGGGATTTTCATCGATTAATTGATTGATAAAAACGACATCATCGCTGGTGACCACCTTGCCCCGATATCTGAATTTCAAACTCATAAGGGCAAAATAGCACACTATCGACCAGAACGCAAGTGCAGCGTGTCATTTTTTTTAAGATTTCTCAGCGGGTTGCTCAATGGGTTTGAATAAAGGTGCCACCCGTGCTTTGCGCAGTTCGCCGTTCCAGATTAAAAGCTGCAACTCATGAACGGCAAGCTGCCTTAAACACGAGTTGCCGTCAGACGGCCACCAGTTAAACCGGCCCTTGGACAATCGCTTCTGACACAGCCAGAAGCCTTGCCCGTCATACATGAGCACCTTGATGGCCGTTGCCCTTTTGTTACGGAAAATGAAAACATATCCTGAAAACGGATCTTTTTTAAGGATTTGTCGGCATACTTGAGCCAACCCGTCGATGCCTTTTCTAAAATCCGCCGGCTGCACCGCTAAAAGTATCCGCATCTGCGGGGTGACTTGAATCATGATCGTTTGCTCCAAAATGCTTTGCCAAGCTCCAATAGATCAAGGACTGCTTCGCCCTTAAAATACATCCTCATGGTGGCGCCTTTTTGATCCGCCATCTCGATGATAGCCTCGGCTGGACGCATCGCATCGCTTAAGCCCAGTTCAATAAAGCCGGCTGTGCTGACATCGGATTGATCACAAGCTGATCGGTGCGCATTGACACGGTGTTTCAAATCGGTATAGTTAAGCCGCAAAGCTTTTGATATTCGATGCAGTCCATAATCGGGAAACAGCATTATCGCGGCTTGCCACAATGCATCCGGAATGGCTCCTCGTTTTGCTCTGCTTCGACGCCAGTGTGCAAATTGTTTTTGGACTTGTTCAACGGTGAGTTTCTTGTTTGCCGGGGCGGGTAGATCCATCGGTTATCCTCCTTCGTTATGATTTGATAACCAATGGTACATCATCACGGATTATTTTTCATGCACGCTTGCCGAAAGGACACGGTCATTTCAAGTGATACAGGATATTTTCCACCATCTTTTACCTTTAAAATGCTTTTATAATGAACCCAATCATACGCCTTGGGCACAATTCCGTAAATTTCTTCATTAGATTCAAATACAACATTGTATCGTGGCATAGTTTCAAACTTTTTTTTGCAAGCATATATGTGTGGTGTCTCGTATAACGAAAAGCTAAGGGGCCGGGAAACGATACCCGCAACCCATTGTAAATGTAGGTAAATTCGATATAAGCATGTCTTTCAAAGGTGGCACGGCTTTTCCCGGTCCCTCTTAAGCGCCATGTTCGGCAACATTGCTCATTTCATCCTTTGCTCGGAACAATTCGAAGTTTGTTCAACTCTGATTGAAGAAAGTCGGAGTCACAGTCAGGTGCATACAGTATCTGCTCAATCGTCTGGTCTGCGATAGCCGCTCGGAAATCAAAAAAAAGCTGCAAACTATCCGGAAATTGTATCGTGCTGCCGTTATTTAGCGCGAATTGCCCAATGCCTGGAGCGGACAGAGAAATACGCAGTTCCTTTTCCGCTGAAAATTTTTCCTTGTCCTTCAAATATGTGTATTTAATCAGATTTCAGACCTCGTAACTCTTGGCCAATTAGGTCCAATTTTTTGGACACTGATCAAATTGGGGATTCACCAACTTCAATTACCAGCCATTTTCCCATTTGGTGTTTGCGCTCCCAGGCTGGTTAGCTTACGACACAATTGCTCTTGAGCAAGGCGACGACTTTTTTGCTGTAACGGCTCTAAGCGGACAATTACTTCTTTGTTCGTGCTTTTGATCCAGCCGTGACAATAGGTAATCGTATAAAATAAATCTACCAGTTCGTTTTCTTGATTGAAAAATGGCCTTAGCCAATCTACCATTTGTTTGCGAGCATTCCATACTGAACTTGTCACAAAATCAAATAAATACTTTCCTTCATTATCAATCTCCTTAAAAGACCGATAATCTTCTAACTGCGATACATCTACTCTTTCGGGCAACTTGTTTTTGTCTTGCCTTAGTTGCTCCAACTTTGCTTCTTTATCAACTTTCTTTTTCTTTAATTGCTCCTGAGCACTGTTTTTTCGCAGACTCCCATCTTTATTAAGAACTTTGCCAACCTTGGACAGCTTTTTATATAACCTGTTCAATTCAGTTTTTACTTTTCTTATCTCCCTGTCTTTATCCTTGATTGCCGGGTTTTTTATCTCCTGATTTTTACTTTCAGTTAATTTAAATCCAGGATGATAATGAAACGGATGGCGTTCTTGGATGTGCTTAAATGCATTCTCTGATGCACCCCAGCGGCTCAATATCGCAAATGCGCATTCTTTGGCGCTCATTTCTGTGTCACCGGTAAAGGCCAATCCGCAGGTCCTGCGATTACTGCTTTTATTCCATATGTAAATACGCCTTAAGGTAAAAGTGTGGGTTTTCGATTCATTGCCCTCGTTGCCTTCTGAAGTATAAGTAAATTCCTTGCTCCCTTCAAATATACTATAACTTTTACCATTGAATTCAAAAGCCTCTATAAACAGATCCTCATCAAGCGCGGCTAACTTTTTAGAATCAATATTCTTTTCCCACGTCACAAACAAATCTTTGTTTGTGACCAATTTAAAGAAAAACTCTGCTCCGTGGCCCTCTCTATCAAAAACCTTGACAACGTCCCCTGGTATATATTCTTTCCACTTTTCGCCTAAGTTGCAGATATGACCCCGATAATCCCCCTTGCCTTCCTGGATCTCAAAATCCACAATACGTCCACTGCCATCACAAGTTACCATATTGGTGCGGCCAGGTTCGGGTTTTTGCCGCTGGGTATTAAAACTGAAATGAACTTTTTGCTTACCCGTATAAGGCAGCAGATGACCATCGATAAACCATAACCATATACCTACAAGCCCTGCGCTTATCTGGTAACGAAAATAGTCTAACAGTAATGGGCCGGCTTTGTGCAATTGAGCAACTGTGTAAAACCATTGCCAGACTTTCTGTTTGAAGGGTATGCGCTTGATCCCGAGAATAACTCCGGCCTCGCGTGATCGGATATTTTTTAAATGCTCGATAGAACGCAAATTGCAGGCTGACATTAACAAAAACACCATAAATATCTTGAAGTTGGAGCCAAAATAGCCCATCACTAATTGAAGCCATTTCCATTCGGTAATCAATGCAATCAAATAGGTAAATACCCCGGCATAACGAGTGGGCTCCCAGTCATGTTTTTCGGCAAAAGGTTGTTGATCTTTTTCAACTTTTTTAGCTTCGCCTTTATAACTGAAGTTAAAATCCAAGCTTCGTTGCTTCTTTTCGCGCTTCTCTTTAGCCTTTTTTCTTATCTGCGCAACCTGTTGGGCTTTGTTACCTCCTATACGACGTTCAGCATTTTGTTTTCGCTGTATTCGCCGGCTTTTGCTTTTGTTGAGCGTATATCCCTGAACTAAACCCTCTGAGCCGAAATGTTCTTTAATTTCACGATAATTGTGTATGCTTTGCCGACTAATATCTAAGGCCTTCGCTAGACGAGATTGAATCGCACCAAGTTCAACAGCTTCTACTACAAAAAAACGCTTTTCTACCTTGTCGGATAAATCGGCTTTTTTAATAAAAGTGCCGTGGCGCCATAGTGTGACAATTTTAGAATCGTTTTTGTCAATTTTGAGAATTAAACCGTTGCCGAGATTATATATATTCTTGTCTTTTGGCTGCGATATTTCAAATAATGGTTTTTGTCTCATAGCTTCCCTTCCTGCTAAATAATATTAAAAAGAAGCTACAATAGAACATATCATGTGTCAAGTTAATATTTACATATTTAGTGTTATTTTGTTTATAATTAATATGATATATTTTTATATGTCCAATTATTGATATTTTAATCTGTCTTTATCGTTGCGTATGAAAATTCGACGCACGCAAAGTGTGCGTCGCGAATATTCGTTGTTATAACAAATGGATACTCGAAACTACATATTTTGTAGGTAGATGTCTGAAGCTTTCCAATGTCCAAACTTTATGCAAAACTCGCTTACATCAATGGCTGAGGCCAATCACTGAACCCTAAACACCGAGGTCTGGATTTGGGAGATGCTCTGTGTTTGCTTGATGCGTATCCCATTCGACGTATTCGACGATTCCGTAATTCAACGAAAAACAACAAGTGTAAGTTCTTGCGCGAGATTGATCGTAATAGTCTGAGGCAGAAAAATTCGGGGCTTTTTCAAATCTCGCTCTGGTATTACCCTGCTGGTCTTTGGGCAACTGCTGCCCATCGTGTGGGTCTGCACCGGGGAAGTCAATATAGCTATCAACGCGATTAAAGTATAGGTAGTTACCAATAATCGAGTGCAGTAAGTTTTCTACGGTCATCATTTTGTACAGTGCCTGACTGTCAGGGGGGACATTCAACATAGGAGCATGTGGCTCAACGCTGCCTAAAGGCGAGGGAATGTTTCCGTGTGATGCTTTTTCGTCCATTTCACGACTCATTATAGCAATGACCTGTATCGTAATGCTGCCGCTAATCAGCCGCACGGCTTTTGGCGTCGGCTGAATTAGCCTGGTTAGCCGATCTTTTTTACCATAAGGGTTGATGATCTAAATGGGAACCTTACGAACAAACTCAACGGCCAGAGTGTTTGCGTCTTCATTACTTCAAAGCCGAGATGTTCATAAAGGGCCTTAGCCCTTGGATTCGTATCAATGACTTCAAGTGAAATCGTTCCGATTCTTTTTTTCGATGCAATCCGTTCCAGAAGATCGAACAAACGTGATCCGATACCTTTCCCCCTCATTTTATGCGCTACGGCGACACCATCGACATATAGATCATCAGTGTTGGTTGTATGGTGAATTATCAACAAGCCACCCATGCGAAGAATGCCACCAAGTATTCCGTATATCCTTACCATTGTTTTAAGACTTGGGTTCAAAAATCCACCCTTGTTTGTTTGAATGCCCATGATTCCAACAAGCTTCTCGTCGCAGATGGCAACAAGGCATTCATCTGTTGCAATATTGCTTTCCAGGACTTCTATTGCTCTGCCGTCACTGCCAAGAACGGGTTCAAGCTTTTCTTTGAGCGCGGTGAAATAAAGCCGTATCGCCGAAGCTCTGAATTCATAGGGTAAATAGTCTTTATAATCAACCTGCATTGTTTCCTTAGGCTAACGTCTGCCGGTGAGCAGCGGCTTAAAAAAATTTCAAGCCTGCACGGCTCTTACGTTAAACCGCAATCTTCACGCCGACTGCTCCACTGGTTTGTTTGACGATTCATGGGAAAAAGTGAGGCTCTTCCGTAATAATTTTGATACTTTCAAGCATGGATAATTCTTGATGTATTTCCCACCATTGTTCGGTATGCCGCATATACGAAATATTAAATTTTTCGTGACCTATATACTCCATCCTTGCAAATTTCGTCTCAAATGATGGCAAAATTGCATTTGGACCGGGACAGTTATATTTGGCGCAGAAGTAAAAATAATTTCGATACCATTTTGAGTATATATCAACGAGATAATTAAAGTCGTTGTCAGTAGGAGGCGGTTTTATATACACGGGTTTAAGAACATTTTCAATGATCTCATCCGCTTTTTCTTTAAGTCTAAGCTTGATGGAATCGGGTACCTGAGGTTTTTTATGTCTCTGAGAGGAAGGTCCCCACGTTTTTCTTTTATTTGCCATTTTATTTACAGGATTTTATACGGTTATGGTGCCGCTTTCGTCTAATGCGAAAGTCAGGGGCAGCCAGGGCTTCCACTGACCCCGATAAAGAGGTTGAATTTTTGATTACACAGCATAGTGCAAAAATGGCTCGGCCCTGGCTGTCACCTGAACTGACAGGTTCGGCGATGCTTAGCAAGTCACACCAAGCGATTGCGCCACTTCTGTGGGTCCCGGGATGCATGGAAGATGCAATAGACGGTCACCTTCCCACCAGTGTATTCGTAAAAGATGGCGTATGGAAATCGCCTCACCAATGCCCGACGATACTCCTCGTGAACTTTGGCGTGGAGTTCAGGCATGCGACAAATTGCCTGAATACAACCGTCCACACAGCCGAGAAACTCTTCCCCCAACCCAGGTCGACGATCTTCGTACCAACAATAGGCCTCATCGACGTCCTGTTGTGCTTCCGGCGCGATTATTAGTTCAGCGGCCATAGCGACTTCGAACCCTGCGTTTTACATCATCCCACGAAAGCCCCGAAGCAGGGTTGTTCATCAAGTTGGCCTTTCGACGGGCTAGCTCCTCCTTTTGCCATTCATAAACAGGAACCTCTGACGGGGTAGCCGCCAGATCGTCCCAGAGATCTTCCACCAGTTGTAGCTTTTCTGGTGGGCTTAGGTCGAATATGGAAACAGTATTTAAATTCATTGTTACCTCCTGATAATAGGGCAATCTCAACGTTCGAATTGATTGTTTCGGTTGCCAACCTGCAAGTTATATTTTGACCGCCGAACGCAAAGTTAACTGGCGCCGGGTTCGGGTTTAGGCCTTTGCATACCTAAAAAATGCAATACGTGCCTCACCCATTGAAAGCCGCACGGAATTAGGCGTCCATGTTCAACGATTTGTTCTAGCGATGCTAATTCAAATAGCGATTAACAAATTCCCGAGGTTTAAAAACAGTAATTCCTTGATATCCTGTTATTTTTAATAGATGCTCATCACCACTGACAATTATTTTAGTGTCGCTGGCTATTGCGCATTCTATGAATTTATTGTCGTCAGGATCTTCACATACTGTTATATCAAGATCTGTTGAATCGACGAACTGCCCGTGGACCGTCACTAATTCAATAATTTGAAAAATGTCTATTGTGGGGTATTTTGATGATAAAGACTCAGCAACACGATGGTATTCATCAAGGATATCATGCGAAAGTATGATCTGCAGCTTTTTATTTTTCCATGCTTGTAAAATTTGAGAAGGAGGGCCTCTGAAAAAAATGCCAGATATAAATACGTTGGTATCAAGGACAATTTTCATTTCTTTTTCCCGCGAGCGGTTCTCACAGCATCCAAAATGTCAGATTTTTTTAGACCGACTTTTTTTCCTTTCCTTCTAGCATCAGCAATTAAATCGTCAAATTCATTAAGGGCTGGAGGCGATATGCTTTTTAATATAACGACATCTTTATCCCCGACGACCACAAATTGAGAGCCGGCTTTCAAATTTAGCTGTTTCCTAATAATTTCAGGAATGACAATTTGACCTTTAGATGACATTTTTGTGGTTGAAACATTTGCCATGATGCACCTCCTGTTAAATGCGTTAATAATCTTACTGGTAAGATAATAGGGCAGTTTTCATCAAATTGCAAGGCTGAAGGCACATTTTCATTTTAAAAGCGAACGTTTTGCGTCAGTTGCCGCCGCCAATGACATTCGCTTCAAGAACCGCGCTTTTCCGGCGGTCAACTGCACACAATTGTTCGGTGTAAATCGTTTGTAAAATTCATCAACATTATTTGCCATGATCATTAAACAAAATCCCGCCAATATCCTTGGGGTTTATTCTCTCTTTGTCATGGACTTTTATCCAGTTAGTGATCTTTTCTTCAAAAATTTCCATCTGCTTTTGGTTCATGTCCGCAGGAACAAACTCCATTTCAAGCCATGTTAGAATACCTCTTTTTATATGTTCAATGTCTACATTGCTTTGTTTCTTTATCCGATTAGCAGTTTCATCGACAGTCAATCGTACGCCGTCTTTCCAGATAATTCTTCTATCATCAGTGTCAACATCGGCTCCTTCTAGAGCCTCATTAACATCATCCATTGATTGGCAAACCGCCTCATGATATTTATCATCAGGGTCATCAAAATAATTTGAATGATGGCTGTCATACTCTTCTATGAATTTGTTTTTATTTTTCATTTTTGTTGTTGGTGATCCCCCCGTTGTTCACAGATACATGGTGGCTTCTGTTAACTGGCTTTGACCAAGTTCGGTCAAAAGGACTTCATCCATTGTCTTCTCTCCACAGTGGGGACAGGCGATGGGTTTCTCGAAATTTTGACGCATGGTCGCCTCGTTAATTCCGATTGTTCCCATTTCACAATCGAATTCCTTCTTGCACCCTTTGCATTCAAAGTTTATTTTAATGTTGTCTCCATTTTATTTCTCTCACCGAACGTCGGGGCTGACCAGCGGTACCGCCATATGTTGTGCAACTAAGGCATTTCCGGAAAGCCGCGATTTTCACGGCGTCTGCTCCAGCCCTTTGTTCGGTGCTCCTATCGGAAATATTTTAGCACCTTTCGTTTATCATTTTTAGTGGTAATTTTTGCTATTGATATGTCCCTTCGTCTTCCTTCTGAATATTTTCCAATAACGGCTTCCGCTATATGCTGTCTTTTAAACAAGGTTGCCTTGTTTATATCATCGCACCACGTGTCATCTGAAATATTTAAAAATAACCGCCAACGTCCATTTGGAATGATTTCTGAATAGATCACATACCTGACTAAATTTTCAAGGTCTTTTATTCTTCTCTTAAGTTCATGGATTTGATCTTGAGTAAGCTCTATGTCTTGCTCGCTAATATCATTGAAATTTTTATCGGAGACTTTCATATAGTTTTCAATTACACCGAACGGAAAGCTGACCAGCGCCGTCGTATATTTGCGTGAACCACCAGCCTTTTACGAAAAACCGCGATTTCCTCGGCGTCTGGTCAAGCGTCTTGTTATGCCAAGCAATTGTTTATTCGACAGATATTGCATCAACGAACTTCGGCTTTGAATTCTTTCAATAGCTTTTCAGACTCTTTTTTTCCGTATTTTTGAACCATTTCATCCCATAAAGGTGAATTCCGAATCTGATTTTGATATTCTTTTGTCATTTTTTTTAATTGCTCTGGAGAAGGAGGAGAACCCGGACCAGCAAAATGGATACCATCATTATCTGCCCACGAAAAGGATTGATCCGATGTTTGTTGTAAAAGACAGCATTTTTTGTACTTTTTCCCGCTTCCACATGGACAAGGATCATTTCTCCTGATTTTTTTCATTAATGATCATCCTCTTTACTGCGGGGTTCGTCGCAAATCACCGGCAGTTAAAACTGGCGTGGCTGTAGCGTAGCGAAAGCCTCACCGCCTTTAACTGTCCGAGTGCATTTGCCTTGGTATGCATTTTGCCCATTATTTAGTTGCGGTCAAAAGAAATGATTCTATTTTCTTATACTTAGAGTCAGCTATTTGAAAACTAATATCAAAACTAATGTCGTTATTTAATACTACTTGAAGTGATTTTTGATCAATTTTTAAACTTTTAATAGTTTCACCACCATCGTATTCGTCACCATCAAACCATTCGACTTCTGGTATGAATGGCGGGAATTCGTGATTTACAGAAATATTGAGGCATAGTGTCGGGTTATTTATAGGATCTGAGGTGATGTCTTTTTTAAAAGATATTTGAACTATATCGCCACCAAGTGCTTCGATGTAGGTAACTTTTTTTGCTTCAAAAACTAGATGCATCATTTATTTCTCTATGCATAACGTCCGCCGGTGAGCAGCGGCCTAAATAAATTCCGAGCTTGCACGTCCTTTACGTAAAACCGCTATCTTCACGCCGTCTGCTCAACTAGCTTGTTGGGCAACATGCTCAGACCAAGGCTTAATTTTTAGTATTATATTATTCAAAGTACGTTCTGCAACTTCAGTATCGTGTGCTGCTTGAGCTCGCAGCCAGTACCCATTGGACAAACCGAAAAAACGACATAACCGTAAATCGGTATCGGCTGTGACCGAACGTTTTCCAGAGACAATTTCACTGATGCGCTGAGCAGGAACGTCAATTTCCTTGGCCAAACGATACTGGCTAATACCCATAGGTTTGAGAAACTCTTCCAAAAGAATTTCACCAGGGGTGATAGGTTTAAGTTGGTTCATAATAAAGCCTCCTCAGTGGTAATCAACTATTTCCACATCTTCCGCACCTGCATCCGTCCAACAAAAGCAGACACGCCACTGATTATTAATACGAATGCTGTGTTGGCCGGAACGGTCACCTTTAAGTGCTTCAAGATGATTTCCGGGCGGAACTTTTAAATCTTCAATTCGATTAGCGATCTCAAGCTGTCTGAGCTTACGCCGTGCAACATTTGTAATATTTACAAATTGCTTGACACGCTGGCCTTTTGAGAGCGCTTCTGTGTATTTGCATTTAAAAGATCTTATCATGTGACATAATAACGCATGGCGTGATTAACGTCAAGCGTGACTATTGATGCCCAACGAATTTTTCACCTGCTGGAGTGGAGCGCAGCGGAACACCTGTCAGGTGCAGAAAATTAAGGCCCTGGGGTCGGGCCACAGTAACATATTGAAAAATCGATAAAAGATACCTAAAAACACCAGTATTTCGGT
>PVMK01119476.1_pt1 | contig 13784 bp, 16 predicted proteins | sample 1853481 | NCBI WGS metagenome assembly PVMK01 (sample SAMN08533507, study PRJNA380276) | Marine sediment metagenome, whole genome shotgun sequencing project. | reverse complement strand
TTGATTCGCTTGTAGCGGATGGACTCTACATGTTCTTTTTGCTCAAGATCATTGCCGAGGAACCAAACGCGGGATTGCTCTGCTAAATGTCTCGAGATCACGGATCGGGCCAGGGTTTCACGGGTCTGAAAGATCACCTTGATATCATTCTCGAAGCACCAGGAAAGAATATTGATGTTGGCTTCCCTGGAAACCGTGTTCCAAACGTGTTTGATGCCGGTGAACACCCCATACAACTGTTCCAGATAGCTATGGCAACGATCCCTTTCAAGCGCAATGAAATGAAATCGATTGAAGTCATATTCACCGGCGGATTCCGGCAGGTCCTGTGGCAAGTAGCCGTTGGCTTCGAGGATGCGGGCAAATGCCGCATTGGCTGCAATATCTCCGGTTTCCGAAGTAAATGGTTCATGCACAACATTCTGGTCCACGTTCAGTGCAGAAATCAGGCTGGTGGTTCCAGACCGTCCAAGGCCGAAAATCAGAAATTTATCCACCTGGTGGGCTCGACAATGCTTTAACGCCCCAGTAAAACGAACGTGGCCAGGCCGATAAATGCCAAGATACCGATGACGTCCGTCACCGTCGTCAGCACCACGCCTCCGGCCAGCGCCGGGTCAATGGACATGCGTTTGAGTACCACCGGCACCAGCGCACCGGCCAGCGCACCGGCCAGCAGGTTCAGCAAGATGGCTGCCCCCATGACCAGCCCCAGGGGTACATCGTTGTACCAGATCATCGCGATCGCTGCGATCACGACGGAAAACACGATGCCGTTGAGCAAGCCTACGGCGAGTTCCTTGCGCAGTAATGCCGGAGTGTTGCTCACGCTGACCTGGCCGGTCGCCATTCCGCGTATCATCAGGGTCAGTGTCTGGGTGCCGGCGATGCCGCCCATGCTCATCACGATGGGAAACAACACGGCTGTCGCCACGATCTGGTCCAGTGTCGGTTCGAATGTATAGAGCACGAATGCAGCCACGAAAGCGGTTACCAGGTTGACTCCCAGCCAGACCCAGCGCCGCAGGGCAGTCTGCACAATCGGAGCGAACATATCGTCCTCTTCATCGAGGCCGGCCATGGTCAATACCGTGTGTTCGGCTTCATCCCTGATCACGTCCACCACGTCATCGACCGAGATCCAGCCCAGCAGGTGCCGGTCAGAGTCAATCACCGGCGCCGTCACCAGGTCGTGATGTTCGAACTCCATCGCCACCTGGCTTTCGTGCATATCGACGGGAATCGTAATCGCGGAGGTGTCCATCAGGTCACTGACCATGCTTGCCAGGTCCCTGGTCAGCAGGTCAGAAAGTTTCAGGCTGCCGAGGTAGCGGCCTTGCCGGTCGATAACGAACAGCAGGTCGAAAACTTCGGGCAGTTCGCCCCGGACCCGCAGATACCGCAGCACAACATCGAGCGTCACGTCCGGCCGGATCGTAAGCACATCGGGGTCCATCAGGCCACCGGCCGAATCTTCCGGGTAGGACAGGACCCGGTCCAGCCGTTCCCGGTCCTGACGGTCCAGGCTATGCAGCACTTCGCTGGTCACTGCATCCGGCAGATCGTCGAGGATATCGGCCAGGTCGTCCAGGTCCAGGTCGTCTACAGCTGCGACCAGGTCTTCGGGTGAGGTGTCACGGATCAGGCTGGCGCGAACTTCGTCGTTTACCTCGACCAGCACATCGCCTTCGAGTTCCGGGTCGGTCATCTCCCACACAGCGAGCCGCCTGGAGAGGGGCAGAGACTCCAGCAGGTCGCCGATTTCGGAGGCCGAAAGGCTGTTCAGCAAGTGCCGGACCTGGACCTGGGTACCCGAGTCCAGCGCCTCGGACAAGCGGTCCAGGTGGCGTGCTGTTTTTTCTTCGTGCAAAGTTTCCGCCATGGGAGACTCCCCGGAAATTCTGCAGGCATTATAAGGGAAACGGAAAGAAAACGTTATGACTGGGAGGTCTGCGCCTGATCCAAAAGCTGGAGTAATGAGGTTTCCGCCTGCAGTACCGGATCATCCAACCAGTGCTTGATGGCTTCCCGGGCTTCCGCCACGTGCGTGTTGCGCACCACCTGTTTTACTTCCAGCAGGCGGGCAGGGTGCATACTGAACTCGCGCAGTCCCAGGGCGAGCAGCAGGCGCGTATAGCGCAGGTCGCCGGCAGCTTCACCACAAACGGCAACCGGTATGCCCAGCTTGTCCGCCTCTTTGAAGATATGTTTCAGCAGGAAAACAACGCCGGGATGCTGCAGATCGTAGAGATCGGCCAGTTGCTCATCGCCACGGTCTGCCGCCAGTGCGTATTGCAGCAGGTCATTGGTTCCCACCGAGATGAAATCCAGGTAGCGTCCCAGTTGATCAAGCGCCAGCGCGGCTGCCGGGACCTCGATCATGCCGCCAAGTTGAAGATCCGGGTCATAACGCTGATTGCGTTCATCCAGTTCCTTTCTTGCTTCCGCGAGCAGTTCGTGGACCCGCTGAATTTCCTGCACATTGGTGATCATCGGAATCAGGCAGCGTACCGGTCCAACCGCACTGGCGCGCAAGATTGCACGCAACTGGGTTTTGAATAGTTGGGTGTCGCGCAGACAAAGACGGATGGCGCGCAGGCCCAGGGCCGGGTTGGCGGACCGCCTGAGCTGGGAAAAATCCAGTGCATCGGTGGACTTGTCCGCGCCAAGATCGAGGGTCCGGATGGTCAGCGGTATTCCGTTCAGCATTTCTATTGCCGAGGTGTATTCGGCCAGTTGCGTCTCTTCATCAGGTGGCGCTCCGCGCAGATAAAGAAACTCGGTCCGGTAAAGGCCGATGCCGAGGGCGCCATAAGCAATCGATTGTTGCAGTTCCCGGGAAAGTTCTGCATTGGCTTGCAGGCTGACCTGCTCGCCGTCGAAGCTGGTAGCGGAACGGTCACGCAAGGATTCCAGTGATTGCCTGGCCCGCTCAGCTTCGCGCTGGACTCCCTGGTAATGCTCCAGCGTAGCCGCGTCCGGATCTGTATAAATTACACCCTGGTTGCCATCCAGTATTATGGTGCTGTCTTCTTTGAGCAGGCTGCGGGCGTTATGCACACCCAGTACAGCCGGAATGCCCAGGCTGTTGGCGAGAATCGCGGTGTGGCTTTGCGGACCGCCATGTTCCGTTACGATTCCGGCCACACCACGTTTGTGCAATATGGCCAGCTCTCCCGGTGTCAGTTCCATCGCAATGACCAGGGTATCGGCCAACCGGTCGGGGAAATGGTCAAACGATTTACCTGCCGTTTCGTCACTGAGTTTGCTCTGAATCAGCCGGACTACCTGGGTGACATCTTCTCCCCGGGTCCGGATGTATTCGTCATCCATGGCGCGGAATTCGGACAGGATTTTTTCCAACTGGGACTGGAGCGCCCACTCGGCATTATTTAGTTCTCTCCGAATGTGCTCCTCGGTGCTCTCTTTTATCATCGAGTCGCCGAGCATCAGTACATGCGACTGGATGATTTCGACGGCAGGCACGGCGACCCTGGGATCAATACCTGCGGCCAGTTCCACCAGTTGCTCACGGGCTGCGTCCACAGCGTTCCGGTAGCGCTGGATTTCGTTCTCTACATCGTCCTGGCCGATGCGGTATTCAACAATATCGAGTTCGTTGCGCTCAGCAAGATGGATACGCCCGATCGCGATTCCCGGCGCCACACCATGTCCTTTCAGGGTCAGGCTCATTCGTCCTCTCCAAAACGGTTGCTGATCAGCGTGATCACTGCCTCGAGCGCCTGTTGTTCGTCGTCGCCACTTGCCTCGATAGTGAGATCCGTACCCGTGGCTGCGGCCAGGGTCAGCACGCCCATGATGGATTTTCCATTGACCGAGCGGGCGCCTTTTTTCACAATGATTTCTGCAACAAAATCCGACGCACAGTTGACCAACCGGGTCGCAGCACGGGCATGCAGGCCGAGCCGGTTGATGATGGTTACGTTCCTGGAAATCATTTCTGAAAGATCTTCACGGCGCGTCTGCCGCCTTCCACGGCCATTCGGACCACCAATTCCAGCGTCTTGTCGCGATAATTGCATACGCGGATCAGCATACCGAGGTTAACGCCGGTCACCATTACCGCTTGATATTCTTCCAGCACGTCTGCAACCCGGTTCGACGGGCTCGCGCCCATCAGGTCGGTGAGCACGATCACGCCGTTGCCGGAGTCTGCCCTGGCAATGGAGGAACGAATTTCCGATAGGTTGTCACTCAAGTCTTCCGCGCGGTTAAATTCAACGAAAAAGATCTCGTCCAGTGTCTTGCCAAGGACAAAGCCAGCCTCCTGGATCAAGGATTCGCCGGTCTTTCCGTGCGTGACAATGACAATTCCCACGCTCATGTCTGCAGTTCCCTGTGGTGGATAAGGATACGCCCAAAATCCGCTCCCAGGCCCGTGGCAAGCCGGTCGACCAGGTAAACGGAGCGGTGCCGGCCGCCGGTGCAGCCAATGCCACGGTCACATAGCTTCTCTGGCTGTGTTGAAATTCAGGCAGCCAGGTCTTTAGAAAATTGAGAATATCGTTCAGCATGCCACCTACGGCCTCGTCCTGTTCCAGCCATTCCCTGACCGGTTGATCCAGGCCGCTGTGTTCTCGCAAATTTTCTACCCAGTGAGGATTGGGCAGGATCCGCGCGTCAAATATGAAATCCACATCCTGCGGAACCCCTTGTTTGAATGCGAAGGATTCCAGCACAATGGTCATTGTGTCGTTATCATCCCCCGCGCACTTCCAGACCTGGCGCCGGAGTTGGTGGATATTGGTATCTGAGGTGTCGATAACCCAGTCGGCTTTCTGGCGCAGGACATCGAGCAGTTCTTTTTCCTGCTCGATCGCCTGCGGCAGGGAATGCTGATCGCTGGTGAGCGGATGGCGCCGCCGGGTTTCGCTGAAACGCTTGATGATTGCCTTGGCATCCGCCGTAAGGAACAACAACTGGCAGTTCAGCCCGGCCTCTGTCAGTTCGTCCAGCCACGATGGAATTTCATCCAGGTCGCATCCGGGCGACCGGGCGTCCACACCCAGTGCGGCCCTGGAATATCGTTTTGGATTATTTTTTATTTGCTGTGCGAATTCCTTGAGCAGCGCCGCCGGAAGGTTGTCCACGCAATAACAGCCCAGGTCTTCCAGTGCGCGCAGAGCCGTAGATTTACCACCGCCGGACAAGCCGGTGACCAGGACCAGTTTTTGTCCGGTAGCGGCCATCTTCAGGTGTTTATTTCCCGATTTTGCCGCTGCAGTATCATCGAGTGCCGCTCGATAAAAGCCGATGCTGCGTCATAGCCTTTCATCTTGAGCATGAAATCACGCACGGCGGCTTCAGCGATAATCGAAAGGTTTCTGCCGGCCATCACGGGCAGCGTAATCCTGGGAATATCCAGCTCCAGTACCTCCATTGTGCTGGTGTTGCCGCGGAGGCGGTCCACGCTGTCCGGGTGGCCCGGATCATCCGGTATTTCAAGGTGGATGATTAGCCGCAGGAACTTGTTCAGCTTGACTGCGGCATCTCCGAACATGTGCCGGACATTGAGTACTCCGAGGCCACGGACTTCCAGGCAATCCTGGAGCGCCTCCGGGCAGGTTCCATCGATAATTTCGGGTGAAATCCGGATGAACTCGGGAGCGTCATCTGCGATCAGGCGATGGCCCCGGTTCAATAATTCCAAGGCGAGTTCGCTTTTGCCGCTGCCGGGGTCGCCGGTGAACAGCACGCCGATCGTGAAGACCTCCATGAACACACCGTGCAGAGTCATCCGCCGCGCCAGGGTGGTGGCGATGTAGTATTGCAGGTAATTGGCCAGTTCGTGCGCGCGGATATCGGAACGGATCAGGGCCGTGGGTTGGCCGGCAGATTCCGCTACGATTACCCCGGGTAGATCGAGCCCGTCTCCGACCACGATCGCCAGTGGTTGCGCATCAAAAACCCGGGTGACCGTGGCGTGTTTTTCATCACCCTGCAGTGAATCCAGGAAACGGATTTCTTCCGCACCAAGCACCTGCACTTTATTTGGGTGAATGAGGTTGAGAAAGCCCGCCATTGCGGGGCGTGAAGTCAGGTCGTCCGATGAAATCGAGGACCCGTCCGGCTCCTCGCCACCGGATACCCAGTGCAGCTTCAACCTTTTTTGCAGGTCGTCAAAAAGAGTTCGAGCTGTTATCGAGCGAGTCACGCCCAACAGTATTGCAGATCGATGCGAAACACATCAATGCCTGGAACTGGAAAGCAGTTTCAAAAGTCCTCCCGAATTTTCCGCTGTGCGCAGTTCCTGCAGCAATTCCGGATCGCTGAATAACTCGGCCACCTGGGCCAGCAGTTTCAGGTGATCTTCGCCGCAGGTTTCCGGCACCGCGAGTGCGAATAAGAGGTCGACCGGTTCACCGTCAACGGCGTCAAAGGGCAGTGGTTTTTTCAGGCGAATGAACGAAACCTCTACATGCTCGGTGCCTTTTACCCGCCCGTGAGGAATAGCCACGCCGTTGCCGAGGCCGGTGCTTCCGAGTCGCTCACGGGCGCACAGGCTCTCGAATATTTCCCTTTGGCTCAGATTTTCGCTGTTGCGGGCCAGTTCTTCACTGATCAGTTCGAGCAGCCGCTTTTTGCTGCTGCTGTGGACGTCACAGTGAATTCTTTCCGGGCTTAGCAGGTCACTTATTAACATTTATAAGGATGCCGCCCTCTTGGCTGCGCTGGCGTGGTGACCGCGCACGCGATCCTTGTGGCGCCTGACCTGTTTATCCAGCTTGTCGGCCAGTCCATCGATGGCGGCATACATGTCGGTATTTGCATCCTGGGCGAACAGGGATTTACCAGCGGTATGCACCGTTCCTTCGGCTTCTTGCTGCAGTGGTTGTTCTACTTTGAGAATGACATTAATGGATATCACGTGATCGAAGTGTCTTGAAATTCGTTGCAGTTTTTCGGTGACGTAAGCTCTTAATGCTGGCGTAACTTCGACGTGATGTCCGGTAACGTTAATCTGCATGTCAATCTCCATTTAATGACAACCTACCCGGCTGATATCCTACTCGCAGCCCGGTTCTGGTCTGGTTAGTGCGGAGGGTATGTCTGGCGTTTCTGTCCCTTGCGGCCATACTCTAATCTTATACCTGATTTCAAAAGTTGCCTAGTGCATGCGTTGACGCGGGTCAAATAAGCTTCATTCATGCGTTAGCCGACTTGTAGTGATAAAGCCGCCGGCGTTCATTCGACGACCCGATTCCCAGTGACTCGCGGTACTTGGCAACGGTCCTCCTGGCCACGATTATTCCGGTTTGGCGCAACAACTCGGACAGGTCCTGGTCGCTCAGCGGGCTGCCGGGTGGTTCCTTCTCCAATAGCAGGTGCAGCCTGGCCTTCACGGCTGTCGCGCTGATCGTGCCGCCGCGGTCTGTCTGCACGTGGCTGGAAAAGAAATATTTGAGCTCGAACAGGCCGCGCGGGGTCAGCATGTATTTCCGGGTAGTGGCGCGGGACACGGTTGATTCGTGTACTCCAATCGCCTCGGAAATTTCTTTGAGGACCAGGGGTTTCATGGCCATTTCCCCTTGTTCCAGGAAATCTTCCTGGAACTCGACAATGCTCTGTGAAACCCGGATCAGGGTCTGGTTGCGCAATTCCAGGCTGGACATGAGCCAGCGCGCTTCCTGCAGGCGTCCGCGCAGGTAGTCGGCATCCTTGCCGCCTGATTTGCGCAACAGGTCGATGTAATAATTGTTGAGCTTAAGGCCTGGCTCGTTTTCCGGATTCAGTGTTACGCGCCATTCGTTGTCGATCCGGGTGGCATAAACATCAGGCACCAGGTATTCGTCCCGGCGGTTATCGTAGCGGGAGCCGGGTCTGGGCTCGAGTGACTGGATCAGGTCCAGCGCTGCGGCGATGGCTTCGTCGTTTGCGCCTGTCCGTTTTCTGAGTTCATCGATATCGTGCCGGGCAACCTGTTCCAGGTAATCCTTTGAGATGCGCAGGGCGAGGTCCCGTACTTTGGTATCCGAGGGTAGTGCGGAAAGCTGTACCCGGATGCATTCCGCTGCATTCCGGGTTGCTACGCCTACCGGCTCCAGGCGTTGTACCCGGTGCAGTACCGCCAGTACCTCATCCTCTTCAACCAGTAGTTCCGGCGCCAGGCTGGCCCGGACAGTTTCGATGTTGTCGTGCAGGTAGCCATCTTCATCCAGATCGTAGACGATGGCCTGCGCGATCGCTGCATCCTCATCACTGAAGTGCGCCAGGTTAATTTGCCACAGCAGGTGCTCGCGCAGGGAATCGGCGCTGGTATCGGCAATCTGCGTTTCACCCGAATAGCCTTCGAAGCCGCTGCTTTCCATCCACTGCTCGTTACCGAAGCTTTCAACTTCCCAGTCCTGTTGCTCAGTGGTCTCCGTTCGTTCGGCTGCTGCTTCCGGCTCTGATTGTTCGAATTCGGAGCTTTCCCCGCTCTCATCGCCTTCGATGCGTTCCAGGATCGGATTGGAGTCGAGGGCATCCTGGATGTATTCGCGAAGTTCGAGCCGGTTTAGCTGCAATAAGCGAATGGCCTGCTGCAACTGTGGCGACAGCGCAAGTTTTTGAGTGAGTCTGAGTTGGAGTGAAGGTTGGGCCATGGCGCGATCAGAGGCTGAAATCTTTGCCGAGATAGACTTGTCTTACTTCGTCGTTGGCGATGATGGTCTCCGGGTTACCTTCAGCCAGAACCTGCCCCTCGTTGAGAATGTAGGCATGATCACAAATTCCCAGCGTCTCGCGCACATTGTGATCGGTGATCAGCACACCGATATCCAGGTCGGTAAGGTGCGCTACGATTTTCTGGATTTCGATCACTGAGATGGGGTCCACGCCGGCAAACGGTTCGTCCAGCAGAATAAAGCGGGGACCGGCCGCCAGCGCCCGGGCTATTTCGGCCCGGCGCCGCTCACCCCCCGAAAGGCTGATGCCCTTTTGGTCGGCGAGGTGGGCAATACCGAGATCCTCCAGCAGTTGTTGCTGTATTTCCTTCCGGTCCGTCGAATCCAGGTTCTTGCGGATTTCAAGGATAGCCATGATGTTGTCTGCGACAGAAAGTTTCCGGAAGATCGATGCATCCTGGGGCAGGTAACCGACGCCCATGCCGGAACGGACGTTGACGGGTTGATGGGTCACATCCACCTCATCAACCAGAATCTGGCCTTCGCCTACCGGCACCAGTCCGACGATCATGTAAAAACAGGTCGTTTTTCCGGCGCCGTTCGGCCCCAGCAGTCCGACCACTTCACCCCGTTTCACCTGCATCGTCACACCCCGGACGACTTCCCGTTTGCCAAATGACTTGTGCAGGTTGATTGCCTTGAGCATGTGCTTATCCCGTCTCGCCGCTGTCATCAACTTGCTGGTCGTTGCCGGGTACGACTTCAGGCTCCAGGCGAATGCGGATGCGGCCATTGCCGTCCCCGCCGCTACCCTGGAAGTGCTGCGTATTCATGTCGTATTCGAGTACTTCGCCACTGATGTGGTACTGGGGATGAATCACGTCGGCTTCGCCGGTCAGTGTCACGATTCCGGTCGCCACGATGTAAACGACTTTTTTGGCTTCCGCTGTGACCACTCCCTCATCTTCGATTTCCTGCTGCAAGTGCACCGGGCTGCCAGTCAGTTCAAATTTGCGCACGCGGCCATCTACTTTTTCCACTTCTGCGATATCGGATCGAACCAGCAGGGTTCCCTGGCGGATCTCCACATTTCCCCGCAGCGTTGCGATCCCGTCACCCAGGCTGCCCTCGGTTGAATCGGCATTGACTTCCAGTGGTTGCTCGCGGTCGGTTTTGAGTGCGAGCAGGGGGCCTGGCAGCGCCAGCAGGAGAAAAGCCGCCGTTAACAAAGTCCAGCTATGGAGTTTCATAATGTGCCCGTACGTCGTTATGTAGTTCAAAACTGTTGGAAATCATGTCGAGCCTCATTCCGATGGCATCCAGGGAGTCGTTATCCTGTTTGATACTGACTGCGGAATCACCACTCGCGGTCCGGGGTGTAATATTCAACATGACGTCTTTTGTCGAAATTTCCAGTAATTGCCCGGTGAGTTCATTCCGTCTCGCCAGGTAAACGTCACCGATCAGTGACACATGCTCCCGGTCGGCCGTGATGATTGCAGACTCTGCTGTAATGTACCACTGTTCATCTTCCTGCTGAATCCGAATTTCGGGGTTTTCAACCGTGCCCACTCCGGTCTTGGCATCGCTGCGCAGAACGGGCGCCTGAATTTCCAGGTTGACTGTTCCATCATCCCGTAGCAGGCGGCCCTCGAAGTCATACAGCGCATAATTCAGTCGCGTATCGAGTTTGCTGAAAGGCCGTTCCGTTACTTCATTCTGTTCCGGGGCCAGTATCCACGACAGGGTGGCCAGCAGAGCCAACAGGATAATTCCCCGCCGGGTTCTGCGCTGAATCACTGGTTCAGAATTCCGTCCAGTACCTGTCGATCCAGACCACGGGCCGCCAGGATCAGGTCACAGATTTCGCGCACTGCTCCGTGTCCACCGCAACGGGATGTGACCCAGTGAACCCGGTTTTTGACAACAGAATCAGCATCGGCCACGGTGACTGCAAGCCCGACCCGCTCGAGTACCGGAAGGTCAATCCAGTCATCGCCTGCGTAACAGATTTGCTGTTCATCCATACCCGTATCAGAAAGCAGTTCATTGAAAGCGTTCAGTTTGTCAATGCGTCCCTGGTAGACATGCTCCACGCCAAGCTGGGCCGCCCGGTGGGTAACAATCTCCGATTGCTGGCCAGTGATGAAGGCCAGGATGGTTCCCTGGCTTTGCAGCGCTCTCATTCCCAGTCCGTCGCGGGTGCAGAAAGCCTTCATTTCGTTACCCTGGTTGTCAAAATACAGGCGCCCGTCGGTTAACACGCCATCGACGTCAAGGACCAGCATCCTGATCCGTGCGGCCCGCTCGACCAACAGCTTGTCTGTTCCGGACAGGTCAATTACTGACATTCAAACAACTCCAGCTCGTAACAGGTCCTGAAAATTCAGGGCCCCGACCAGTTTCCCGTCATCGTCGATCACCAGAAGTCCCTGGATCGAATATTCCTGCATGCTTTGCATGGCCTCCATGGCCAGGGCATCGGGTGAAATACTACGCCCACCGCTGGTCATTGCTTCGCTTACGGGCGTGAGGTGCGGGTCCAGACCTGAATTCAGCGTGCGCCGCAAATCGCCATCGGTATAGATTCCGGCCACTTTGCCCCCGGCATCGAGAACAGCGGTCATGCCCAACCGTTTGGCGGTCATTTCCACGATCGCCTGGCTGATGGAAGCATCCAGCGGAACACTCGGGATTTCCTCGCCACTGTGCATGATGTCCCGGGTGTGCAGCAGCAGGCGCCGGCCAAGCCGCCCGGCCGGATGGGACAGCGCGAAGTCTTCGCGGGAAAACCCGCGCGTTTCCAGCAGAGAAACCGCCAGCGCATCCCCCATGACCAGTGCAGCGGTGGTGCTGGAGGTTGGCGCCAGGCCCAGCGGGCAGGCTTCTTTTTCCACGCTGACATCGATATGGACGTCAGCGTGTTGGGCAAGCGTAGAAGCGGGGTTTCCAGTCACCGCCACGATTTTCACGCCGCTACGCTTCAACAGCGGAAGAATGATGTTTACCTCGCTGGTCTCACCTGAATTGGACAGCGCCAGTACCACATCCTGCGATTTGATCATCCCCAGGTCGCCGTGACTGGCTTCGGCCGGATGAACAAAAAAAGCCGGGGTTCCGGTGCTGGCCAGCGTTGCTGCAATCTTGCTGCCAATATGACCTGATTTACCCATGCCGATCACAACCACCCGGCCGGTGCACTCCAACAGGTATTTGCAGGCGGTCAGGAATTGCTCATCAACCCGCTCCAGCAGGCCGGTTACGGCGCTGGCTTCGGTTTCAATGACCGCTCTTGCCAGGGCCTGGATGGCTTTTTTGTTCATGCCGGCACCACCCGGGTTGCAGTGGACCAGACCAGTATCTGGTAAGCAACGAACATGGAAAGCAGCAGGATCCCCGATTTTCTGCTGATCCTGCCGGGGCCCTGAATCCCGTAAGCCATGAAAAACAACAGCACGGTAAACAGGAACATGACCGGAAAATCCCGTTTCAACATGACGATGTCAACATCCACCGGATGAATCACGGCGGCTATGCCCAGTACGCCCAGTATGTTGAACATGTTGGAGCCGATCACATTGCCGATCGCCAGGTCATCCTCTTCACGCAGTGCGCTGGTCAATGCTGCCGCGAGTTCCGGCAGGCTGGTGCCGAACGCCACGATGGTGAGGCCGATTACCGCTTCGGAAACCTCCATGGTGCGGGCAATGAAAATGGCCCCGTCAACCAGGAATTTTGAACTGATGGGCAAAATAATCAGGCCTACCGTGAGCCAGAAAACGGCATAGCGGGTAGGCATATCGGTCGGGATTTCAGCGGCGAACTCATCAGCGAGGGGATCGCCGGTGCCGCGCCTCAAGCCGAAGCTGATCATCCACAGGACCAGGGCAACGAGACCGGTCAGCAGGAGCCAGCCTTCAGTGCGGTCATAGATCAGATCTGCGGCCATAATCAGGCTGGCAATCATAATCAGCATGAGTAAGGGGTATTCGCGTTTGAGTATCTCCGATTCCACCCGTAGTGGATAGACCACGGCGGTCAGGCCAAGGATCAATCCTATGTTGGCAATATTGGAACCAATGGCGTTGCCGACAGCCAGGCCTGGATTGCCGCGGAAGGCCGCCACGCCCGAGACAACCAGTTCCGGGGCGGAGGTTCCGAAAGCCACGATGGTCAGGCCGATAATGAGTGGCGATACCCCGAGGTTACGCGCCAGCGACGATGCGCCGGCGACCAGGCGGTCTGCGCCCCACACGAGCAGGATGAATCCACCAGCCAGTTGTACAATGGCAATCAGCATCAAGGAGTCTCGCTTACCCAACCGGATTCGGCGGGTCGCGTGCGGCTCCATGTACAATATTCTTTCAGTATCAGTTCTGGTTCCATTATGATGTCGGGCGTCCGCAGCAGCACAGCTGAAGATGTCAGGAGATGAGGAAACATAGTCTATGGATACAACAAGTATAGAGCAAATGATTCAAGCCGGATTACCTGATGCAAAGGTGACCGTGACGGGAGATGATGGCGTGCATTTCGAGGCCCACGTCGTCAGCCCGTCTTTTTCCGGCAAATCGACCTTACAGCGGCACCGCCTGGTGTACGCGACCCTTGGAACACTGATGGGGAATGAAATTCACGCCCTTGGACTGCACACCAAAGCACCGGAAGAGACCAGTTGAAATGGCGCAAATCCAGATAAATGGCGGTATTCCCTTAGGCGGTGAAGTCAGGATCTCCGGGGCCAAGAACGCGGTCTTGCCGATCCTGGTCGCCAGCCTGTTGGGCGAGGGTCCCTCGCAGGTAAGCAACGTTCCTCACTTGCAGGATGTTACAACCACCATGGAATTGCTCGGGCGCATGGGCGCCGAACTGAGCATCGATAGCCGCATGCAAGTTGAAATTGATCCGCGCAGCATGCGGCATTACGAGGCGCCTTACGACCTGGTGAAAACCATGAGGGCCTCGATCCTGGTGCTGGGCCCCCTGGTCGCCAGGTATGGACGCGCCCGCGTTTCACTACCCGGAGGTTGTGCGATTGGTTCGCGGCCGGTGGATTTGCACCTGCATGGCTTACGCGTGCTGGGTGCGCAGGTTGAAGTTATTAATGGCAATATTGAAGCCCGTGCAGAACGCCTGGAAGGGGGCAGGGTCATCATG
>PVMK01147726.1_pt1 | contig 13786 bp, 17 predicted proteins | sample 1853481 | NCBI WGS metagenome assembly PVMK01 (sample SAMN08533507, study PRJNA380276) | Marine sediment metagenome, whole genome shotgun sequencing project. | reverse complement strand
TCAGAGATGACTTGGGTCGCACGAGCAGCCACCCCGAACTTCGAACAAAGATCGACGAGTTTTTGTCGCCGGCGAGCCCAGTAACGGCGCAGGGGATCGTCGAAGCGATGAAAACGATTGGGGTCTAGAGCCTCAAGTGAGGCGTTTCTCAAGCCCGGTGATAGGGTGCCCGGCGAGGATCGTTGCCGCGCGATATAGCTGCTCAGCGAGCACGACGCGGGCGAGCCCGTGCGGCAGCGTCATCGTGCCGAGCGAAAGTTTAAGCGTGGCGGCTTGAGCGCCGCTTCGCCATGGCCGTCCGGGCCCCCGATCAATAAAGCTAACGTCTTGGCCCCGCCGTCTCGCCGCTCCGCTATCCATTGCGCAAATGCCTCGCTCGATAACGAGCGCCCACGCTCTTCGAGCGCGACGGTCACGTCCGCGGAGCGCGTCGCCTTCAGCAGACGTTGAGCTTCGTCGGCTTTTCGCAATTGGGGTGTTGCCGCGCGTGCTTCGCCGATCTCAGCGAGCTTGATGGGCCCCAAACCCAATGCGCGCCCGGCGGCATCAAAGCGCGCAGCGTAGCGATCATAAAGATCGCGTTCGGCACCATCCTTCAGGCGCCCGACGGCTGCAATGATGAGGCGCATGAGCGCCACCTCCCGCTCGCTCTGCGGGACGCCGAAGGTCGCCAGCGCAGCCCTAGGGCAAGAACGTGAATCTTGCTCTAGGGTCTAGACCCTAAAGCAAAAGTGTAGAGACGTGATTCACGTTTCACTCGGACGCTATTAGCGCTTCCAAGTGAAACGATCAGGCTCTGGTCAGTGCGCGACGTGCTCGGCGGGCCGGTCCGCAGACCACATTTTCTCGAGGTTATAGAACTCGCGCACCTCGGGCCGGAACACGTGCACGATGATGTCGCCGGTATCGAGCAGCACCCAGTCGCAGGTTTCCTGGCCCTCGATACGCACCCGGCCGAAACCCTTTTCTCTAAGCTTGCGCTGGAGCTGTTCGGCGATCGCGCCAACGTGCCGGTTAGATCGACCCGATGCGATCACCATGAAATCACCGATGGAAGACTTTCCTGCCAAGTCAATCGTGACCGCTTCCTCGGCTTTTGCTTCGTCGAGCCAGTGGACGATCTCCTTGAGCAGTGCGGCCGGTTTTTGCCCTTCAGACAAAAGCTCGGCGGGAGGCGTACCCGATTGGGCACCCTCAAGTGCGGTTCGCATCGTGTGCTGGTTGTCCTTTCCTCATCCACCCCTGAAGGGCTGACGCTCAGGCACCGGTATCGCCCGGCACATCTGGCGCATGTTTCGGCAGGCGCTTGGCCACCAAATCCTGCCGGTAGGCAGCATCATAGTTCATCCGAGGCTGCATCAACAGTCCTCAGCACCCAAATTCGAGGCAGTTTAGGGGCCACCTGTCTCAAACATGTGACATTTTGGCTCTGGATCAGGCGCCAAAACGCGCCCGAAGTGCGGTCGAAGACTGCTCCGACAACTGTGTACTGAGAAACGCCCAGGCCGGTGGTTTGCGATTCGGCAGTAGAGATGCGGCCTCTTCAGGCAGGCGCCGGCCAGCCATCCAGCGGGCCGCAGGCGAGGCAAGCGCCTTCAATCGCCAACCGGGCCGATCGACCACGGCAATCGGCACTAAGCATGTCATCTCGCGCCAATGGCGCCAGTGGTGAAACGTAGCGAGGTTGTCGGCGCCCATGATCCACACGAAGCGGACACGAGGAAAACGCTGCTTGAGATAGAGCAGCGTCGCTACGGTGTAGGGACTGCCAAGAGCCGCCTCAAAGCCGGTTACGGGCATGGCCCGGCCTTTGGCGAAGGTACGCGCCGACGCCGTGCGCTGTGCCAGGGGCGGCAATCCGGCGGAGGGTTTTAATGGGTTTTCCGGCGTCACCATCCACCACACCGCATCAAGGCGCAGCCGGCGCATTGCGGTACGCGCGCCAATCGCGTGACCCTCGTGCGCAGGATTGAACGAGCCGCCCATGAGCCCAATGCGCTGGCCCGGATTGGCCAAGGGAGGCCGCGCCTTGAGGGAGGCGAAGCTATGAAGTGCGGATCGGTGCAACGGGACGACCACCGGTGTTTTGGTTTCGGCCACGAATAGTATGCGGTCGGGCGTCCGCGGGCGAGGCGATAACATGGTCAATTCGGAACGAAAGGCTTAGCAGATGCAACCCGAGAGCGGCCGGGCAGCCAATGTTCGGCCCCCGTTCATTTCAATCACTGTAGGACGCGTGCCGGGAAAGCGATCGTTTCCCCGTTAAACTTGGTCCTAAGAAAAGTGTTGTCATGCCCAAGCTTGGCCGCGCTGAGAACGTGGGCTTGGTGAACAGCCAGCTCCCCGCGAGTGATACGACCGGCTCTACACTGGCTTCGCCGCCGGTTGAGGAATCGACCCCTTGAGCGCTTCGCCGCCGCTGCGTTGCTCGGCGGGTTTGATCGCCCGCGTGAGATTGTGCGCGGTATTGATAATCGCGATGTGCGAAAATGCCTGCGGAAAATTGCCGACGAGGCGTTTGGTTTTCGGGTCATATTCCTCCGACAGCAGGCCAACATCGTTGCGCAACGCCAACAGCCGCTCATAAATCTTCTTGGCGTCGGCGTGCCGTCCCAAGAGAATGAGGTTATCGGCAAGCCAAAAGCTGCAGGCAAGGAACGCGCCCTCGCCGACGGGCAGCCCGTCGCTTCCGTTCCGCGTGTCATAGCGCAACACAAAGCCGTCGGCGGTCAGTTTGCGCTCTATCGCTTCGACGGTATTGCGTATGCGCGGATCGCTGGAGGGCAGGAATCCCACCAGAGCCATAAGCAAGGTGCTCGCGTCGAGCTCTTGACCACCGTAGTGCGCCACGAAGGCGCCGATGTCTTTGTTGAAGGCGTGCTCACACACCTCTTGGTGAATCTGGTCGCGAATCTTGCGCCAACGATCCAGCGGTCCCTTTAGTCCGAATTGCTCCGCGCTCTTGATCGATCGATCAAAGGCAACCCAGGCCATAACCTTCGAATATGTAAACTTCTGCCGACCGCCGCGGGTTTCCCAGATGCCGTCATCGGGACGCTCCCAAATTCCTTCCAGATGCTTGACGAGGGCAATTTGCAGTTCCCAGCCGGCGTCGCTGGTCATAAGCCCCGCCATGCGGCCGTGATGTATGGCATCCATGATCTCGCCATAGATATCGAGCTGCAATTGGCCCGCTGCCGCATTGCCAATGCGCACAGGCCTGGCGCCTTCGTATCCGCTAAGCCATGGCACCTCCCATTCGGTGAGGCGGCGCTCGCCGGCGATGCCGTACATGATCTGAATCTGCTCTGGCGATCCGGCGATGGCGCGGATGAGCCAGTCACGCCACGCCAGCCCTTCCTCGATATGGCCGGAGTTCATGAGTGCAAGCAGCGTGAATGTCGTGTCGCGCAGCCAGCAAAACCGGTAGTCCCAATTGCGTTGGCCGGTGAGTTCTTCGGGCAGTGACGTTGTCGGTGCCGCAACGATGCCGCCAGTGGGGCGATAGGTCAGTGCTTTGAGAGTGATCAGCGATCGCGTAACGGCATCCTCATAGCCCGCGACCGGCTTCGATTTCTTGCACCAGTCGCGCCAGAAGGTCTCGGTTTTTTCCAGCGCCTTGTGTGGATCAATAGCCGGAGGCGGCGGGCGATAGGACCTGGAGTAGCTGAGCACGAACGGTATCGTTTGGCCGGCCGAGACGGTGAATTCAGCGACTGTCTTCATGTCTTTGCCGATCAGCGGCACAGGCGTTCGCAACAAGGCCTGATCCGGACCGGCGACCGCTCTCAGCGTCGTATCGTCAATCCGGCTCACCCAGGGGACGAGAGAGCCGTAGTCGAAGCGCAAGATCATTTCGGTGCGCATTGCGACCTGACCGCGTTTGCCGATCACGAGACGAACGACATCCGATGACCGATCGCGCAGCGGCATGAAGTCAAGGACGCTGACCTCCCCGTCCTCGGTCTTATGGATCGTCTCCAGGACAAGGGTGTTCTTGCGATAGGATCTTGTGGTCTTCACGTTGGGGTCGACAGGAGCGAGACTCCAGTGGCCGTTTTCCGGCTTGCCAAGAAGCGCGGAGAAGCATGCGCCGCCATCGAACCGCGGCCAGCACAGCCAATCGATGGAGCCGTCCTTTGAGACAAGCGCCGCCGTTTCACAGTCGCCTATCAGGGCGTAGTCTTTAATCAGGGAAGGCGTGGCCGTATCTCCTCGTCCTTGTCTTTTGATTGCCGGGCTTGCAGTCAGAATGCAAGTGCTGCCGCTATTTCGGACGCACCTGACCGGTGCCGCGAACGAGGTATTTGAAAGTCGTCAGTTGCTCTACGCCGACGGGTCCGCGTGCGTGCAGCTTGCCTGTCGCAATGCCGATCTCGGCGCCGAAACCGAACTCGCCTCCGTCAGCGAACTGCGTCGACGCATTGTGCAATACGATTGCCGAGTCGACAGATCTTAAGAAGTGCTCCGCGGTCTTTGCGTTGCCCGTGATAATCGCATCGGTGTGCTGAGTGCCGTATCCATTAATGTGTGCGATCGCCGCGTCGACGCCATCCACGGTTTTCACCGCGATGATGGCATCAAGATACTCGGTTCCCCAATCGGCCTCCGTCGCTAGCTTCACGCGTGCGTCCACGTTCTGGGTGGCCGCATCACCGCGCACCTCACAGCCAGCGTCCAAAAGCGCTTTGGTGAGCGCCGGCAGGAAGCCAGGCGGCGCAGCACCATCGACGAGCAGCGTCTCCGTCGCCCCGCAAATGCCAGGACGGCGAAGCTTTGCGTTGATGACAACGGAAACGGCCATGTCGAGATCGGCGTCGCGATCGACATAGGTGTGGCAGACGCCTTCCAGATGGGCGAACACCGGGACGCGGGTTTCCTTCTGTACGCGTTCTACGAGGTTCTTGCCGCCGCGCGGGACGATCACATCGATGGCGCCGTCGAGACCGCTGAGCATCAGCCCGACAGCTTCGCGGTCCGTGGTTGGTACGAGCTGGATTGAGGCTTCAGGCAGCTTTGCGGCTTTCAGTCCTTCGACGAGACACGCATGAATCGCCTGGCTCGAATGATGGCTTTCGGAACCGCCGCGGAGGATCGCGGCGTTGCCGGCTTTCAAAGCCAGCGCGCCGGCATCCGCAGTGACGTTGGGCCGGCTCTCGTAAATGATGCCGATGACGCCCGAGCGGCACGCGTACGCGTTCGAAGGCGAGGCCACTGGGGCGCGTCCACTCCGCAAGAACGGTGCCGACCGGATCGGCTAGCGCTGCAATGTCTTCCATCCCTTTGGCGATGCCGGCGACGCGGTCTTCGTCGAGCATGAGCCGGTCGACAAATGCGGCCGGACGCCCTGCCTCTTTTGCGGCGTGGGTATCTTTGGCGTTGGCGGCAAGGATGGTGGGCGTTGCCTTTCTTAGTGCGCCAGCAGCGGCCTTGAGTGCAGCGTTCTTCATCTCCGTCGGCGCAAGTGCTAGCTCACGTGCGGCCGCGCGGGCGCGCTGCCCGATGGCGTGCATGATTTGCGCATTTTCGGTGGGCTGAATACGCTCCGGCTTATTCATGTCATCTCAACTCAGTTCTGTGCGGCGACCTTGTGCAGGGCCATGTCATTGCGGTGTATGAGCTCATCGCAGCGTGACACTCCCAAGATTTCGATTATTTCGCTGCTCTTGCGTCCAATGATACGCGCCGCATCCACCTTCGCATAGGCGATGAGCCCGCGCCCCAGCTCGCGGCCGTCTGCCGCCCGGATGACAACCGCATCACCGCGGTCGAAGCTGCCTTCCAGGCGCACAACTCCCGCGGGCAAAAGGCTTTTGCCGGCCGCAAGCGCCTTTTCCGCGCCGGCGTCGACAAAGACGTTGCCCTTGGGCTCAAGCTGACCAGCGAGCCAGCGCTTTTTTGCCGTCAGCGGGTCGGACGACGCCAGAAACCACGTGCACGCGCAGCCTTCGGAAATCTCTCTTAAGGGATTTAGAACTTTGCCGCTCGCGATCACCATGTGGATGCCGGCGCTGAACGCGATCTTGCCGGCTTCCAGCTTGGTTTTCATCCCGCCCTTGGAAAGCTCGGTTCCAGCATCACCTGCCATCGCCTCGATCTCTGAAGTGATTGCAGTGACGACGTCGAGCCTCTTGGTGGAATGGGCAACGCCGGGGGGCGCGGTGTAGAGCCCATCGACATCCGACAACAGCACGAGGCAATCGGCTGCAACCATCGAGGCGACGCGCGCCGATAGCCGGTCGTTGTCCCCATAGCGGATTTCGGTCGTCGCCACTGTGTCATTCTCATTGACGACGGGGATCGCACCAAGCTCAAGCAGTGTTTCGATCGTGTAACGTGCATTGAGGTAGCGGCGGCGCTCTTCGGTGTCGCCCAGCGTTAGCAGGATTTGCGCAGCCGTCAGTTTGCGCTCCCGGGCGAGCTCTTGATAGGCATGAGCAAGACTAATCTGGCCGACGGCGGCAGCGGCTTGGCTCTGCGCTAACTCAAGCGGGCCTTTGGGGAGCTGCAACTTGTGACGCCCAAGTGCGATCGCCCCGGAGGACACGAGCACGATCTGCTTTCCATCGGCGACGAGCTGCGCCACGTCGTCCATCAGAGACTTGAGCCAATCTGATTTGAGCGCACCGGTGTCTTTGTCGGATAGCAACGACGAACCGATTTTGACAACGATGCGCCGCGCCGTCGTCCACTCGGGACGGGCGGCGTTACGGACATCAGGGGCGTTGCGCTTCGATGCAGACATGAGGCGAGATGTGGCAGCAACAGGAGTTAAGAGGCGAATAATGCGCCGTTCGCATAGCAGAAAATGGGGTGAAGGGGGCAGAAGTTCAGTGAGTTTGGTGTGTATCGCCTGTCGTCGCCCTAAGGTGAGGCCGCGAAGGCGGCGCACGCTTCGCTAACGAACCGCCGGCTGAGATCGGGTGATTTGCGGCCATCTTCGGCCTCGATGCCGGTGTGAACGTCTACGCCGGCGGGACGAACGGCAGCGATCGCCGTGCGGACGTTATCGGCGTTAAGGCCGCCAGCCAAGATGACCGGGACGGGTGAGATTTCGACAATCTTGCGGCTAATATCCCAATCGTGGGTCTTGCCGGTAGCGCCGCGCGCGCCGGTGAGCGGATCGAACGTATCTGTGATGAAGGCATCCACCAGCGGTGCGAACCGCGCCAACTCATCGCGCAAGTCTTTGAAATTATCGTCGCGCACGATGAGGCTCTTGATGATCCGCAGGGCAGGCGTTGCGCTACGCAGGTGTTGCAACTCGGCTACGCTCACATCACCGTGCAGTTGGACCGTGCCCACGCCAAGCTGACGGCACAGATCGATGATCGCTGAAGCCTTGCTCAAATAGGTGATGAGAAAAAATGTGGAACGATTGTCGAACTCGGCAACGATCGCGGACGCGTTCTTAATGCTCAGATCCTCTTTGTGGTGATCGAGCACCAACGGAAATCCGAGAAACTCAAACCCAGAGGCGATAAGCATATTGGCTTCTGCCAAGTCAATAATGCCAGCGACGTGAAGGAGGCCTTTTTCTGTTGTGTTCATTGGATTGTTCCAGCGCGGTGCGATCAATGCGGCGGTACCTTTGTCGGCACGAGTTAAGGCCGCCAGGGCTCGTGCGCATCAGACGACTCGGCGGCTTCCCGTTTGTCTGCGCTGCCGATGTCGCGGGCGAGCGCGAAGAGCGCATCCCTGACGCCCGCGCCCGATACCGCGGACAAGACGAGCGGCGTTTTCTTTGCCGCTTTCTTGAGCGCCTCTAAGCGTTGCGTAAGCGTTTCCTCATCGACGGCGTCGCACTTCGACAGGGCGACGATCTCCTTCTTTTCTTCGAGCCCGCCCCCATAGGCTTTGAGCTCTTGCCGCACGGTGCGGTAGGCGCTCCCCACATCTTCCTCAGTGGCATCGACCAGGTGCAGCAGCACCTTCGTACGCTCCACGTGGCCGAGGAAGCGTGTGCCGAGGCCGGCGCCTTCGCTTGCACCTTCGATGAGGCCTGGGATGTCGGCGAGAACGAAGTCGACCTCGCCCGCGCGCACGACGCCGAGATTGGGGTGCAGGGTCGTGAAGGGGTAGTCGGCAATTTTTGGCTTCGCCGCACTGACGGTTGCCAGGAAAGTGGATTTGCCAGCATTCGGGAGACCAACAAGACCCGCATCCGCAATCATCTTGAGCCGCAGCCAAATGGTGAGTTCTTCTCCCGGCAGGCCGGGATTGGCGTGACGTGGCGTCTGGTTTGTCGACGATTTGAAGTGCGCGTTGCCAAATCCGCCGTTGCCACCTTTGGCCAGAAGTGAGCGATCACCTGGATTTTCCATATCGGCGAGAAGCGTCTTTTGGTCTTCTGCGAAGATCTGCGTGCCGGGCGGCACCTTGATGACGCGGTCGGCGCCCTTTGCACCTGAACGATCGCGGCCCATGCCGTGGCCACCCGTCTTGGCTTTGAAGTGCTGCTGGTAGCGGTAGTCGATCAGAGTGTTGAGGTTCTGCACGCACTCAGCCCAAACGTCGCCGCCCCTGCCGCCGTTGCCGCCGTCGGGACCGCCAAACTCGATGAACTTCTCGCGCCGAAAGCTGATGCAGCCTGCGCCGCCGTCGCCCGAAGAGATGTAGATCTTGGCTTGGTCCAGAAATCTCATTGCGCGCTCCGCCACCAGGCCGCCATGAAGGGGCGCCGCCGGGCGTATTTTATCGTCTCGACCTTACTCTTTCGCGCCTCGCACCATTGCGTGCTTGTGCCCACGCGGCGAAACCCGAGTTTGGCAATAACGCGTGCTGAGGCCGCGTTGTCGGCGAAGTGCCCACACGTTATGCGTCGAATGCCGCAGTCCCTAAAACAATAGTCCATCATGGCGCGTGCCGCTTCCGTGGCAAATCCGTTGCCCCACCAGGGCTTACCAATCCAATAACCCATCTCTGCCTGGGCACGCTCGCCCTCGATAAAGCCAACCGCCCCAATGAGATTGCCGTCGTGCTCAACGCCGCGCACAAACTCGTCATTGGCGATCGAGGCGATCCAAAGATCGGCGTCGAGGAGCGAGTAGGGGTGCGGGATACGCGACGTCATGCGTGCCACGTCCCAGTCGCTCGCCAGCTCCGTAATGCGGCTTGCATCGCGCGATTGGATAATCCGGTAGGTCAAACGCCGCGAGCGCATTTTTCACCGCGCTCCAATCCTGCATCACTCACTAAGGGCTAAAGATACGAAAAAGGGGATGCCGCGACATCCCCCGTTAAACTTCGTTGGGCAATGCCTGGCATCTGTGCGCTATTTTGTGGCGCCGGTATCCTCGGAGTGAACAGACACGAACACGCGGCCTTTTCGCTTGGTCTTAAACACGACTGCCCCCTCGATCACGGCAAAGATCGTATGGTCCGTTCCCATTCCGACGCCTGATCCGGGATGCCACTGTGTGCCGCGCTGGCGCACGAGGATGTTGCCGGGAATGACACGCTCCCCACCGAAGCGCTTCACGCCGAGACGTTTGGACTGCGAGTCGCGGCCGTTCTTGGACGAGCCGCCTGCTTTCTTTTGTGCCATTGATCAGATCCTATTGCGAGTTGGCGGCTCGTTAAGCGCCGACGATGTTCTTGATGCGGACCTTGGATAGGTCCTGCCGGTGGCCGCGCTTGCGGCGTGAATTCTTGCGGCGGCGCTTTTTGAAGGCGATGACTTTCGGCCCCCGTGTCTGCTCCACAAGCTCGGCAACGACCTTGGCGCCAGAGATGAATGGTGTGCCAAACTTTGGCGTCTCAGACCCGCCGATCATCAGCACCTCGGCGAACTCGATCTTCGCGCCGGCGTCGCCTTTAACTTTTTCGATGGTCAGAACGTCGTCAGTGGCGACGCGATATTGCTTGCCGCCCGTCTTGATGACAGCGTACATGGCATTTTCCTTCGCATTATCCGCGCCCTACGGCGCCACAGGGGTCCTGTGGGCTTTGAGGATCGCCAACTTGCAGCGGCGAACGGAGCCTCGGGCAGCGCATCTTGCGCGTCCGGACGAGTGCCGAACGCGATCGGGCCGCTTTATCGACGAGACGCGCAGAATTGTCAATTGGCCCCGCATCTTGGGGCGCGTTTGATCGAAATCAAGGACAGGTGCGCCCTGGACCCAAATATATGCGCTGCTCAACACGTTGCCATGGTGCCGTGTAGTCGCCGAGCTGGCCGGCGCGTGGCGATTGGTTGAGCGCCCCCCGCAAGAATGCCGCCTTTTTGGGCGCCGGTCCTGACCGGTTGGGCGCCATTCCCCCTATCTGCCAATTTTTCCTATTTGGCCGCCGATTGGCCCATCGGCGGTCTCTTTTTTTGGGCGCGCCTTTGGATGGCCGCCCAAACACCGTTTGGAATTGCGGCCTGCTATGCACAAATGTCGAGTGGTAGGGAGAGCGTCTTGGAAGGCAGATAGATAGATGGTGCAAGTGGCGCAAAGGGCGAGGCTTGGTCAAATCCCAGTGCATGACGTTGGGCCCGACTTTCCTTTGGCGACGCTTAAGTTGGAGGAGGCGCGTGCCCATGCCCTCATCGATGGCGCCACCCGCCATGTGCCGCGCGCCGCTCTCAAGTCGCTCGATGCCGTGTCGCGCCGCTGGCTTGAAAAACAAAATAGCGTCCACCTTGCAGAAATCGATGCGGTAGCAGACCGCCTGCGCCGTCCTGGCGCCTACTTCCTTTCGGTCAACTACGAGTGGGGCTGTACGTGCCGGGTCGCTCCCGCACCCGACCACAAAAGTGCGCGCCTTGTGCGTGTTCTCGACTGGCGAACGCCGGGGCTCGGCCGCTACATCATTGCTGCGCGCGTTGCCGGCGAAGCGGGCCCGTTCGTGACGTTCACATGGCCCGGTTACACAGGCATTCTGCAGGCGATGGCGCCTGGCCGTTTTAGTGCAGCGCTCAATCAGGCGCCGATGAGCAAGCCACTGGGGCGGTTTTATCTCGATTGGGCCGTCAACCGGGCGCGCGTTTGGCGCATGCCGCATCTGACACCTGCGCACCTTTTACGCGAGGTGTTCGAGACCGCCGCGTCGTTCGCCGAGGCCAAACAATTGCTGATCGAGCGTCCGATCTCGACGCCGGGAATCTATTCGCTCGCCGGTACAAAGCCGGGCGACACCGTCATCATCGAGCGTTCCGAGACGGAGGCGCGTGTGCACGAGGGCGCAAACGTCACGGCGAACCAATGGCAGGCTGCGGGCTGGCACGGACATGCGCGCGGGAAGGACAATGCCGGCCGTTCGCGCCAGATGCATAGTGTCTCGACTGACCTCGACGCGGACTTTCCCTGGCTGGCGCCGCCGATCCTCAACGACAACACGCGCTTTGTCATGATCGCGGATGCGGCACGGGGACGGATTGTGGCGCAAGGTATCGAAGCGCGACACGCGGCGACCGAGCCGCTTGAGGTGGTCGCCTAACCGCGTGCGGGGTTCTCGCGCCCGGACCACTCGCCCCCGCAGGGTGGAGAACATCACAACCGCCAATGTCAGGAAGCCTAAGAGCGCGCCGGCGGGCTGCGCTTAGGCCTCAAGCCGGAGGATGAGATAAAACAGTCCATAGAGGACAGCGTGAACGATCCCGCAGATGAGGAAGAACTTGAAGCCGGGACTGCCAAAAAACGCCAGAGCGCGGTTCCTATGGCACCCATAACTTGTTCTCCTCATGGCTCTGGCCGGCTGCGGGTCCTACCGGCGCGTGATGGCGGGAAGCACACGTCATTTGGGCGGGATATCCGGCAAATTGCGGCAAACTTCCGCGCTCCAGCGCTGCATTCGGATTGACATCTGTTTCATATTGTCAGATATTTCTGTAATGACAGAAATAACTGTACATAGAAATCGGATGCCCGCGGCGATCGAGCGCTTCGTGCTGCATTGGGGCGAGATGGGTGCCGTTTGGAGCGTCAACCGCTCGGTCGCGCAGATCCATGCCCTGCTGTACGTCTCAGACAATCCAATGACTGCTGAGGACATCGCCGAGCGCCTGGCGATGGCGCGCTCCAACGTTTCAACGAGCCTGCGTGAGCTGATTGGCTGGGGCCTTATTCGCCGCGTCCACGTCATGGGCGATCGGCGCGATCACTACGAGGCCGAGGGCGATATGTTCGAAATGGTACGGCGTATCGCGCTGGGCCGAAAGGCGCGGGAAATCGACCCGACGCTTGGCATTTTGCGCGCGTGCGTGGCCGACGCCAAGAAAGATGCCCGCGTTCCAGCAAGCGTGCGCAAGCGACTTAGCGCCATGCTCGAATTCACGGAAACCGTCGACAAGAGCTTTGGCGAGATCATGCAACTGCCGGCCCCGACGCTGTTAGCGCTGTTGAAGATGGGCGGTGCCGTGGCGCGCCTTGCGGTTGGCCGCGGCAAGAGGAGCGCGAAACGTGCCCGTTCGGCCTAAGCGCAGGGACACAGAGGGAGATTTTGTCGTGGCAGCGCATGAACCGCTTCAAGTCGTAGGGGATCAAGAGCGTACAGAGGGTACGGCGGGCTCGTCCACGTCCGCGACGAATCGACAAAAAACGCTGCCCGCACTCGCCGACCTGCGCTTTCGCGCACTCATCGGTGAGACAGCCTGGAATGAGCTGCCCGAGCCTGTCCAACGCCGCTTCTCCAAATGCCTCGCGCCAAACGAAAGCGTGCTCTACCGAGGTAATGTCGTGGCGACCGAACTGTCGTTTGCGGGGCGCGTGCTGGCGTATCTCACCCGCGCCATCGGCTCACCCTTGCCGCTCACCAATGGCGCTACCGGCCCGGCCCTCGTCTGCGTCACCGAGGATGAGCACCTCGGCGGACAGACCTGGACACGCATCTACACTCGGCCCGGCCGCCTTCCCCAAGCCATCTCGTCGGCCAAGCGGTTTCGCGGGCCAACGGGATTGGAGGAGTACGTCGGCTTTGGTATCGGCATGACGCTCAAAGTTACCGTGGAGGAGGGCGCGCTCATCTTTCGTTCGTCCAGCTACTTTTTCGAGGCCGGCCGTTGGCAGTGGCGTATTCCCGAAGCGCTTGAGCCCGGACGCATGGAGATCACCCACCGCGAGGAAGGCAACGGGACGTTTTCCTTTCGCTTGGATCTGACGCACCCGATCCTCGGCCGTCTCGTTCATCAGTTGGCCTATTTCTGCGATGACTGATCGTATCGCGTGCCCTTCCGCTCGAATACCCTAGCCTGGAAATGCGATAGTTACGCTTTCCGGCGTTTCAGCCGCACGGGTGCCCCATGACCCGATGGGCAGTGCGCATCGTTTGGGTTTTGACCGGCCTATGTCTTGCCGTGGGCGCGATCGCCAGCGTTATCATTTTGGTTGGTGACGCTGAACGACCCTGGCAGCACAATCTGCGCGACCTATCCGCGCTCGTGGACATTCTCGCATTGCTGCTTTGGATTGGCATCTTCGCCATCTATTGGGCCGGCCGTCAGCGCAAGAAGCAGCGCGAATTCAAGACGCACGAGGGCGTCCCGCGCCATCGGCTCATGCGCCTTGCGTGGCGGGGAGGTGCACGATAAGAAGCCTGCCTCTGCGAACCACGCCTTTGCGCCCTGGAGAGGTGGCTGAGTGGTCGAAAGCACCGCACTCGAAATGCGGCATACTCGCAAGGGTATCGTGGGTTCGAATCCCACCCTCTCCGCCATCACGCGCCCATAAGTCATTGTTTTTATGAAATTATCTGTTTCTCGTTGTCTGGTCACCCCACATTTTACCCCACATTCTGTTTCAGTCTACCCCAGACCATATCGGACTATTCGGGACACTGAAGACGTGCTCAACGTGCGGAAACA
>PVMK01142273.1_pt1 | contig 13787 bp, 11 predicted proteins | sample 1853481 | NCBI WGS metagenome assembly PVMK01 (sample SAMN08533507, study PRJNA380276) | Marine sediment metagenome, whole genome shotgun sequencing project. | reverse complement strand
CGCACAACGTTGTACCCCTTGTTGAGGCAATGGAAAATATGGCGTTCTCTGCCCGAGATCTTAACAACGCTGCAAAGATTTACGACAAAATGATAGGAGATAATGACTGCACTATCATATTAACATTAGCAGGAAGTCTGTTCAGTGCAGGATTAAAAAGAATTGTTTACGACATGATAATGAATAACATGGTTGATGCTATTGTTTCCACTGGCGCAATTATGATCGACCAGGATTTTTTTGAAGCGCTCGGATTCAAGCATTATAAGGGAACACCTTTTGTTGATGACAACGAACTTCGCGATTTGCATATAGATAGAATCTACGATACTTACATTGATGAAGATGAACTAAGAATTTGTGATGACACTTGCGCAAAAATATTTAACAGCATGGTTCCAAAACCATATTCCTCCCGCGAATTTATAGTTGAGTTCGGTAAATATCTTGAGAAAAACGGCGGACCAATAGTTGATGATTCGGTTATCTTGGCTGCATATAAAAAGAACGTGCCTGTTTTTATTCCGGCTTTTTCAGATTGCTCTGCAGGATTTGGTTTTATTGTTCATCAAACCGAAAATCCCAATTCACATGTTTCAGTTGATTCGGCAAAGGATTTTCTTGAATTAACAAAAATAAAACTCGCTTCAAAAGAAACAGGTATTTTTATGGTTGGCGGCGGAGTGCCGAAAAATTTCACGCAGGATATTGTAGTTGCGGCAGATATATTAAAAGAAGATGCACCGATGCATAAATATGCAATTCAAATTACAGTTGCAGATGAAAGAGACGGTGCACTTTCAAGTTCTACATTAAAGGAAGCAAGCAGTTGGGGAAAAGTGGAAACAACTTACGAACAAATGGTTTATTCAGAAGCTACAATTGCTCTGCCTTTGGTAGCGGGATATGCTTATCATAAAGGAAACTGGAAAAACCGGGAAGCAAAAGAATTGCAGAAAATCTTTAACACGTCGGATGTACCCGCCTGATTGAATGATTTGACAGATATGGGTTTGTTTTAAAAGTAATTTTACAAGTTTGTCATTCCCACTAAAGTGGGAATCCATTATATTTTGTGTATTTTAGATTCCCGTTTACACGGGAATGACAACAAATTTCAGCACTTTTGAGACAATCTTATTTTAAGCTATACATTTTTTTTATTCCATAAAGCCCACAGCTTAAAATATTTTATAGCCGGATATAAAGAAGAAAAGAGCGCCCACAAAAATCCCTGCATACCATTTAAAAAGTTTCGATAAATAAAATAATTTTTGAAAAAATAAACCGGGAAACCTAAAACAATTGCAACAACGCTCCTTCCTTTATTACCTTCATCAAATAAAACCTGTGCTGCTTTTGTTGTATATGAGTTGAACTTATTAAAATATTGTTCAATGTTTGTATAACTGTAATGATGGAGTGTGCCATTCAATTTTTGTGTATCCCCTTTCAGCTTAACTTTTTCGTGTACTTTAGCCGAAGAAAAATTCCCGTAATTTTTATTGAACAATCTTATGTAATATTCTTTGCTTTCCCTGCCGTATTTAAAATGTTTCCCCAAAAAGATGAGCGAACGTGGAAGAAAAAAACCATTGAATTTTATTTCATCATCATTTAATATATTTTTTATTTCATTACAAAGCTCATCGGAAACAACTTCATCGGCATCGATACTTAAAATCCAATCGTTCTCTGCCAAAGAAACTGCATATCTTTTTTGTTCACCGTAGCCGTTAAATTCTTTATTGTAGATCCTGCAGTTATACTCTTCACAAATTTCAATTGTTTTATCCGTACTCCTGGAATCAACAACAACAATTTCATCGCACCACTTAACGGAATTTAAAGCTCTGCGAATATTTTTTTCTTCGTTAAAAGTAATTATAACGCAACTAATTTTATATGGCATTACCTAACTTCTTGTTTTTTCACAACAGAAACTAATAAATTATTTATGTTGATAGAAGTGGAGTATGATTTAATAAAGCAAGAAGATTACTTTCCTTGATTCTCAATCCGTTCCAGGTATGATTCAGCTAAACTATGAGAGTTTCCGAACTCTCTCATATCCAGCACTCTTTCATAATACATTTTTGCAGCAGCATATTCTTTACTCATCTCTTTTATCATTCCAAGGTAAAGTGTTGAGTTAATTAAGAATCCCGATTCTTCATCTTTATCTAATTTAAGTGAATAGTTCATACACTTTTCCAAATATACTTGCGCAGAATCATACGTTCCTTGATTGCGGTAATTATATCCAACATAATAATTTGCTTCGCGCTTAGCTCTGAATGTATTGTAGCCGGGATACCTTTTTTCACCTTTCCATAAAATACTTTTGAATACTGAATCGGCTAAAATCAGATCCACTTTTTTCATTGCAATCCGCCCACGCCACCTTTCAAATACAGGATTGTTCGGAAAATCATCGTTAAGCATTTTGGAGTATTCTTCGGCAGCATCATAGTTTTTTTCAAACCTGTAATAGAGTGTCATCAAAAAATAACGTGCTTCGTATTTTGTGTACTTTCCATTTTGTGCAACATCTTTCAATTGTTTTAGCCCCAATCCTTTATCACCCGAAGGCAAAAATATCATCAACGGTTTTACAATTGGATATTGTTCCGGAATAACAGATGCATAGTAATTATAAATTCCGAAGCCAAGCTTTACATCTACATTATCCGGGTCAAGCTCTCCTGCTTCCTCAACTAAAGGAAGTGCTCCCCTCCCGTCATCAGCAGCACTTAACCAGCTTTCGCGCAGTGCGCTCAGCCGACCTCTGAAACCAATTGCACCGCCTTTAAAAAACAATGCATTAATATTTTCAGGGTCTTCATCAAGAATTTTATCGCAATGTTCAATTACTTCTTCAATTTTTTCAAAGAATAATTCATCGCGCTGTTCAGTGGAAGTATCGAGAAGAATCCGCCACCAGTCAATCATTGCAAGAAAAAATTTTCCTGCTGGATGTTTTGGGTAATCGGCGATTAATTTGTTAAAAGTTTTATCGGCTTGTTTAAGTTCAATACTGTAGATCTGCCGGATTCCCTTAACAACAATCGAATCAAACTTAGCATTTTGCCCCTTTACTTGCAGAGTGATGATCAAAAAGAAAATCAGAAGTGCTGCATATTTATTCATCTGTTTATTTTTCTAACCTCTGCATTGGCTAAGAATGATTGCATGGTTGTATGAATGCATGGTTATATGATTGAATACAATAAAATTTAAATACATATAGATACTTTTTATAAATCACTTCTCATTCATCCATACCTTCATACGGCCATACGGATTCCCAATTCAAAACTGCCTATGTATGAAGTTTACTTAAAATATATCCAGTAAGCTGATCCATTGCAATGCGTACCTGCTCCATCGAATCTCTTTCACGAACGGTTACGGTTTTATCATCAAGAGTTTGATTATCAACCGTAATGCAGTAGGGCGTTCCAGCTTCATCCTGCCGGCGGTATCGTCTTCCCACCGCGCCTTTGTCATCATAAAAAACTTTTAAACTTTTGCGAAGATCAGTTTCTAACTCTCGCGCAATTTCAGGCATTCCATCTTTATTAACAAGTGGAAAAATAGCTGCTTTAATCGGAGCTAACTTTGGATGGAATTTAAGCACTGCACGTTTTTCTCCTTTTACTTCCTCTTCGTAATATGCATCGATGAGAATTGCCATAAACGATCTGCTTGCACCTGCAGACGTTTCGATTATGAAGGGAATATATTTTTCTTTTGCAGCTTCGTCAAAATACTTTAATGACTTACCAGAAAATTCTTCGTGCCGGCTTAAATCAAAATCTGTCCGGTTGTGGATTCCTTCAATCTCTCCCCAGCCAAATGGAAATTCGTATTCAATATCGGTTGCTACTTTTGCGTAATGTGCAAGCTTATCTGCCGGATGATCGTGGTAACGAAGTTTTGAAGGTGTAATGCCCATTGATTTATACCATTCCATTCTTTTTTCTTTCCAGTATGCATACCACTTTGTATCTTCACTTGGATTTACAAAAAACTGCATTTCCATTTGTTCAAATTCTCTTGTGCGGAAAAGAAAATTTTTAGTGTTTATCTCATTACGAAATGCTTTACCAACTTGTGCAATACCGAAAGGCAGCTTTTGACGGGAAGCATTCTGCACGTTCAGAAAGTTAACAAAAATTCCCTGTGCAGTTTCTGGTCTTAAAAACACCACCGATCCACTGTCTTCAACAGGACCGACAAAAGTTTTAAACATTAGGTTGAATTTACGTGCTTCGGTAAATGTGTTTTTATTTCCGCATTGCGGACAGTTTAATTCCTCCAATAACATCATACCAAGATCTTTATCTTCCAATAACGTATCGAACGGGTTTTCATCGCCGGGGTTTGCATAAATATCATCTATTTTATTAATTAATTCATCTTTCTCATTTAGTTTACTCTTTAATTTTTCAATTGCTTTCTTTTGTTTTTTATCGTTAAAGGAATCAGCCCAAAACATCGAGACGAAATCTTGATTTACATTGTTTACAGTCAATCATCGGGTCGGTAAAATTCTCAACGTGTCCTGATGCTTCCCAGACTTTTGGATGCATTAGTATCGAAGAATCAATTCCTTCAATATCGTCGCGGTAGGTCATCGCCTTCCACCATTCTTCCTTTATATTTTTCAGAAGTTCAACCCCAAGCGGACCGTAATCCCAGCAGCCGTTCAAACCGCCGTAGATTTCACTAGATTGAAAAACAAATCCCTTTCTCTTTGCTAATGAAACAATATTCTCAACGGTTGTATTATTTATTTTTTCGATGATCTTAACTCCTTAAATTGTACTTTCTGAAATTAAAGGGACAAATATAGTAATAATGATTAAATAGATTTTTCAACATTACTCAATTCCCGTACCAATAATTTTCTAATATCTTGATGTGATTGATTCAGTTCACCATGCTTTTCTTCAACTAAATTTATGAGGTTTAACGATTGAACAATGTAATTTTTAAGCAGTAAAGAGAAGTAATCGCCTTTGGATTTTTTAGACTTCATTTTAAGTGAAGAGATATGTTTCCGGATAGTTTTAATATCGGCGCGATCAACCGGGCCCGATAATGCTTTAGCCGGACCAACCGTTTTAATATTTTTTAATGTTGATTGAATAGTAGCACTGAGAATATCAAAATATTTTTGCTCTTCAATATAATTTAGTGATAAAAGCTTTTGCGTATTAAAAAGATTTCCTGCCAAAAAGTTGGATGCAAAAACCCCGGCAAGATGATAATAAGTTTTATTCCTTGAATCAATTCTGAATGGGATTAGCTGCAAGTTGCTGCAAAGCTGCAGTAAAAATTTATACACCGAATCATCATTTGTTTCAATTGCTGAGTTAACATTTTTAATATTAACAATTTTCTTTGATGGAAATGTCTGCATTAAATGGAGTGAACCGGTTTTCCCATCTTTTAATTTTAAAGGATTCAAAACGCTTATATCCTCTGCACCCGAAAAATGAATGAAAAAAGCCATGTTGAAATTTAATTTTAGTTTTGATAGTTGAACAGCGGTTTTTTTAATTTCACTGTCAGGAACGGTTAGAAAAAAAACATTTACCGATTTTGAAATTAGACTTTTATCATCAGAATACTTTTTTACTCCAAATTTTTCTGCAAGTGCTTTGGCTGATTTATTCTTTTTGCTAATTATTGCATCAACAATATATCCTTCCTTTAATAATGCCGAAGTGAGAGAGTATGCAATTCTTCCCGCACCAATTATAGCAATTTTAGTTTTCATATCTCAATTTAAGCAAAGAAAGGATTTAAATTGCTTTGCATTCTTTGCGGATTCCAACTTCGCGAACTTCGCGTGAAACAAGGAGCCAATTAGTTCACGCAAAGTAGAAACGCTGAGTTCGCAAAGATTTTTATCGTACTTTCCTGTCTTTGAAATTCTTATCGTCTAATCATAAAATATATTTCAGTCTCCATATACAACAGCAGAAAGATAACCTACGACTTCCCTGTTATCACCGGAGACATCCCCGGAATCGCTGCGATGAACAACTAAAGCGTGATTTTTATCTTTTAATGCTGCTGCTTTCATCATTGCAACAATCGGTCCGCCTCCGCAAGCTTCGGTGTTATGATTATCCAAATCTTTTTGCAAACCATCAAAATCAAAACTGCTAATTCTTTTTTCAACTATTGAATCTAATTTATCTGCTTCTGCTTTAGAGTGAAAGTGAGACATATCGGAACTTGAAACGATAAGTGTTTCGTCATCAGTAACTGCACTAAGTTTTTTAGCAAGCTCATCAACATACATTCTGCCCTGCTCTCCCATTACAACCGGTACTATCTTAAAATTGCTTAACACCGATTGTAAAAATGGAAGTTGAACTTCGAGAGCGTGTTCATTACGATGACCTTCGACACCTTTGAAAATAGTTTTGCTGTTTTCAACAAATTTGTTCACAAACTCTTTATCCACTTCCAATAATCCTAATGGAGTTTCATAAGCATCTCCAATGTAAACTGAGATGCCGGAAAAGTATTCGCTGTGACTTGGTGATATTATAACAACACGTTTATAATTTTTTCCTTTTATAAGATTATAAACATACGCTGCAGTCTTACCCGAATAAACATAACCTGCGTGAGGAGATACAATCCCGAAAATATTTTCTATATCGTTTACCGGTTTTGTGGTTTCCAAAAAAACATTTATTTCGCTGCGTAATAGCTGCGGATCAGCCGGATAAAAAGATCCCGCAACATTTGCAGAGCGTATATTTTCCATCTTTTGCCTCCTTTATTTTTCGGAAAAAACAGTTGCTGTAAATACTTTTATTTTCAGCATTCTTTCTTTCCAGTATTCACCATACAGTCCTGCTTTATGACAAAGTGCAGTCAAGAATTGTTCTCTCGTATAATTATTTTCTGTTGCTACTTGTGGTAATAAAACCCCCCGACCTCCTTCATCCAGCAAAAGACCGTGTTTACCAATTTCAATTTCATCGTAACTTTTTATTGGTTCAAACGTTGATAAAACCGAAATTTCTATTTTTATTTTTTTAAACTCTTCGCGGGTTAATTCTTGAAATCTCGGATCGTTAAATGCGGCTGCCTGTGCTGATTCCCAAACCGTATCGAACAAAGGACTGATTGCAATTATGTAACCGATGCAGCCCCTTAATTCTTCATCAATTTTAAGTGTGACAAATGCACCCATCTGTTGTTTTAATATTGGATAAGCCGTGTAATTTATTTCAGGTTTTTCGGCTTCACCGAATACAGATAGAATTGATTGACTGGCAGCTTTTAATAATATTTCTTTTTCATCGTTTGTCAGTTCCATCGTTGCTTCTCTCTAAATCAATTTTTAATTTTGTAAACTTCAAGTTTGGTTCTTTCAATCAACAAGAATAGAAGATTATCTTTTACAAAAAAAGAATCCGGCGCAAACGCATTAGTCCGGGAGTTTAACGTTACTTCTAAAATATATTTTCCTCTCGATAAATCAATAGCTTTGAAAATATTTTTCAGCGTATTACCGGAATTAACTTCATGAAAATTAAACAATAATAAGTCGTCCATCAAAACATATTCAATCCCGCCGGTGATTATATGTTCTTCGCGGAGTTTACTTAATATTTCATTCTCTCTCTGTTCAACAAAGGAATTTGTACCAAACGAACTGGGAAAACGGTAATTGCTGAAGTCTTCCGAATTGATAGCGTCTTCACGTAGTAAATTAATTGCATTCGAATCAATTCCCAATTCATCAATCACTTCACCTGTTAAATAATTCAGGGTTACAAATTCTCTGTCTTCAAACCTTTGCTGGAAGGCATAGATTTTTTCATCTTTAACAAATAAAAAAGAACGGTTTTTATCTTCCCAAATTGTTAGTTTATTATTAATATCGTAAGCAATTATTCCGTTGTGCTGTGGGAGATCGGGTTTAACAAATTTATGAAAGAATATCACATCATTGTAAATTGCTTCTATCCCCAACCAGAATTTTTCATCAAGCTGCAGATGTTTAAATATCTTTTTCCCACTATCAATATGAAGACAATTGAAATATGCCAGTTTCTTTTCAGTATCTCTTTCTTCAATAATTATTTTACCAGTGTCCGTTGGGATTAACCTGAATATCTGCCGCTTATTGTTATGTGAATATTTTTTTTTAAGTTTCATCTGCTTATACCTGTCCGCCTTAGGCGGAATTTCTTATTAAGGCCAGATGCAACGCGCATTATAATCATTATCTTGTGTGTAAATAGATTTTTCATGCTCGTTTCATAAATTATTTAAGCGGTTCAAACCTTGCTGTAAAATGTCTTAGCATTGGTGCTTCATAAGTAATTTTATAACCTTTAAGTTTTTCGCGGGTATTAAACACTTCGAGAATAATTTCAATTAAGTAATCAATATGACTTTGAGTGTAAACCCTTCGCGGAATTGCCATTCTTACAAGTTCCATCATTGAAGGTATCAACTTACCGTTATCATCATATTTGCCGAACATAACGCTGCCAATCTCTACTGCGCGTATTCCGCCTTCAAGATATAATTCGCAAACAATTGATTGTCCGGGATATTGTTTGGGCAGAATATTAGGGAGGAATCTTTTAGCATCAATGTAAATTGCATGTCCGCCAGGTGGTTCAATTATCGGTACACCTGCTTCAACGAGTTTACTGCCCAGGTACTCAACACTTTTAATTCTGTATTCAAGATAATGTTCATCAACAACTTCCTCCAAACCTTGAGCAACTGCTTCTAAATCTCTTCCAGCAAGCCCGCCGTAAGTAGGAAAACCCTCTGTTACTATTAAAAGATTTCTGCACTCCATTGCAAGTTCATCATCGTTTAATGCAAGAAAGCCGCCAATGTTAACCAGCGCATCTTTTTTTGCACTCATTGTTGCACCATCAGCATAGGAAAACATTTCCTGTGCAATTTCTAAAACCGATTTATCCTGATATCCTTTTTCACGTAATTTTATGAAGTAAGCATTCTCCGCAAAACGGCATGCATCAAGAAAGAGCGGGATGTTATATTTTTTACATACTTCTTTCACTCCACGAATGTTCTGCATAGATACCGGTTGACCACCTCCCGAGTTATTGGTAACGGTAATCATACAAAGTGGAATATTCTCAATCCCTTTTTCAGTCATGAATGCTTCAAGTTTTTCAATATCCATATTACCTTTAAAATCAGCTCTCTTCTCCGGGTGTTTTCCAATTTCGGTTAACAAGTCGTTTGCTTCTGCTCCAGTAAATTCAATGTTTGCCCTTGTTGTATCGAAGTGTGTATTGTTGGGAAAGAATTTGCCGGGTCCGCCAACAACTGAAAACAATATCTTTTCTGCAGCTCTTCCCTGGTGTGTGGGAATGATATGCTTCATATGTGTTATCTTGTTAACAGCACTTTCAAATTTATAAAAACTTTTTGAACCGGCATAAGATTCATCGCCTTCCATTATTCCAGCCCACTGTTTTGCACTCATCGCCGATGTTCCGCTGTCGGTAAGCAAATCAATCAGCACATCATCGGCATGCAGCATAAACGGATTATACCCAGCATCTTTTAAAAGTTTTTCTCTTTCCTCCCTGGTTGTAAATCTAATTGGTTCAACTGATTTTATTTTGAATGGTTCGATTATTGTTTTCGGCTTCATATTCTCTTTCTGTTTATTAAAGTCTAACTGAATATTGTTAGTACAAATTTAATAAATGGTTGGAGACTTTTCTCTATCCAAATTTAACTTCTCCAAATAAATTCAGGCATCAATCACATTTTTGTTTGCCTTTTCGTAAAAGATTAGATAATTTTTCATTGTTCAATCAAAAACAAAATACGAGGAGAGACAAATGGACCCCACAGATACAAATGAGATCAACGAACAATTTAACAGTCCGGAATCACCTCAGCAGGAGGAACTTAACCATTCCGATAAAATGATTGGGGTGTTTACAGAACCGGGGAAAATGTTCGAGCAAACCGCAAAGCTTCCACCGAAGAACAAAGATTGGGTTGTTCCCATATTAATTCTTTTTATTCTTATTGGAATTACAAGAACAATTTCAATGATGAACCAAGAAGTTTTTCTTGAGGCAAAGCAGGAGCAGATTGAGAGAATTGAGAAGATGGTAGAAGATGGAACTTTAACACAAGAACAGGGAGAAAATGCTCGTGAAGGGATTGATACACAGATGGAAATGATGAGAGGACCACTCGGTTGGGTTATCAATATTGCTTCTGTATTAATTTTCGGATTCATTTTCTTCTTTATAGTGGCAGGAATTTATTTCTTGTTTGTAAAATTCCTGTTAAAAGGAGACGGTTCGTATGCATCGGTACTTGTAGCTAACGGATTAACTGCATATATAACCATAATACAGATTATCGTTGCTGCCATACTGACGATGGCATTTGGAACTGTTGTACGCGATACCAGTCTTGCTTCATTATTAAGTTCAGATAAATCAACTTTGGTAGGATGGTTATTTGCAAAAGTTGACCCAATATCTATTTGGGCTTATACGGTCTTGAGTATTGGATTTGCAAAAATGTTTAAATCCGAATCAACAGGAAAGTATTATGCCCTTGTTTTCGGGTTATGGATTATTGGCGGATTACTCATATTTCTACTTGCACAGGCAGTTCCGTTTTTAAGTTTTCTAAATATGTAAAGTGAATTAAATTTTTGAAACGTCATCTCAATCTTTGAGATGACGTTATTATAGTTTTTGCTACTCTGATCTTCTATATCTATTTTTTACCTTATTAATAGAATCATTTATTATAGCCAAATAAATTACTATTTAACTTTTATATGATAAAAAGAAATTTTATCCCCAAATGGCTATTGCCAATTTTGTTTTTAATTTTCTTGATTAGTTTAATTGCATATTATTTAATATCGAAATCACCAAGGATAGAGGACTTGTTTATTAATCTTGCAGCAACCATTTTAGGAATTCTACTTACATTATTCGTTATTGATAATGCAAAAAGATATTATGAGAATAAGGAGTGGGCAGAATTTGAGAAAATAATAACAAATCAAATAATAGATATTCTTTTCACATTGTGTAATTATTTGAGATTAAATCCTTCCCTTATGGAACAATGAATGCAAATATTTAATACGGATATTGATAAAAAAGAGAAGGTAAATCAACTTTTAGTTTTTTCACAACATTCAAAGATGGATGCAGATTATATTGGAAAGATCATCTTAGATGATCATTTAATCAATTTTTTTTCGAATGGATATGGAGGTGTTTTCCAAAGACTAGATGATCTTTTCAAATCATATCATTATAGATTACCCGCAAACATATCTACGCAAATTATAAATCTGAAACTGAGCTTATCCGAATTAATTGGTAATATGAGCAGATTCCAAATGTTGAACATAGCAATCAAAGATTTTAATGGTCGCATAGAACCTGGCTACCTGAGTGAGTTTTCTGAGAATGTAGCCAAAACGATAAATAATTCTAAAATGCTATTTGATTCAGTTTAGCTTTACATTATACTCTGTGGATCAATATCATAAAAGAGTTTTACATCTTTATAGCGTGACTTCCTGTTAAACTCAACAAACGAATCGAGTATTGCCTTGCGTAATACAGCTCCGCCCGGATCATCATCTTTACCGCTTTTTATTAATATGTGAAACCGGTAATGACCTTTTAATCTTGCTATTACTGCATAAGCGGGAGAAGAAATATTAAGCCACTTTTTATATTTTTTCAATTCGTTGTAAAAATCATAAATAGCTCCCCTCGCATTTTTTTCGGATTGATCTTTTGTTTCAATTAATGCGATTCGTGTAAATGGAGGATAACCCAATTTTTGTCTGTCTGCTAATTCTTTATTGTAAAACCCATAATAATCATTCTTTAAAACCATTTGTAAAGCAAAGTGTTTTTCATTTTGTGTTTGTATAATCACTTCACCCGGAACCTGGCTTCTTCCAGCTCTTCCTGAAACCTGTGTAAGCAGCTGGAACGTTCTCTCATCTGCTCTGAAATCCGGCAGCCATAAAGTTGTTTCTGCAGCTATCACACCAACCAAAGTCACTCTCGAAAAATCCAACCCTTTAGAAACCATTTGAGTACCGACAAGAATATCAATATCACCTTTACTAAAGGATAGAAGTATTTTACTAAGCACTGCTTTTCGCGAAATAGAATCCGAATCTACTCTTGTTATATTTGCCGAAGAATAATAAAAAGCAAGTTCATCTTCTACACGCTCGGTCCCCGTTCCAAAATATTTAATCGCCAGCGAACCACAGTTTGTGCATGCACCCGGAACGTCCTTCACCAATCCGCAGTAATGACATTGTATGATATTTTTATTTATGTGAAAAACCATCGGGACGGAACAGTTATCGCACGTTTCAACTTCACTGCAATCTTCGCAGTAAATTTGTGTAGAAAATCCTCTCCTGTTTTGAAGAATGATTGTTCCTTCCTTTTTCTTCAAACGGTCTTCAATTTTATCTGAAAGAGTTCTGGAGAAAACATTCTCCATTTTTTTCTTCTTTCGTTCGATACTAATATTTACAAATTTTATATGGGGAAGTTTTGCACCATCAATTCTTTCAGGAAGTTCTAGCAACTGATACTTGCCGGATTTTGCATTGTACATGCTCTCTATAGAAGGTGTTGCAGAACCAAGCACCACAGGGCAATTATTAAGATTACCCAAATAAACAGCAGCATCTCTTGCATTATAACGGGGAATCAAATCAGCTTGTTTATAACTTGCGTCATGTTCTTCATCAACTACAATTAATCCTATATTTCTTAAAGGAGCAAACAATGCTGAGCGTGCGCCAATCACAACTCTGGATTTTCCGCTTAACACTCTTCGCCAGGAATCGAAGCGCTGCCCGGCAGACATACGACTGTGAATGACTGTTACAGTGTCTCCAAAATTGTTAAAGAGCCGCGACGTCATCTGCGGTGTAAGTGAAATTTCCGGGACTAAAATTAAAACTGTTTTCTTTTGTTTCAGTGCTTCTTTTGTTAGTTCTATATAAACCTGCGTTTTACCGCTTCCGGTTACCCCGTGAATAAGGAAGGTATGAAATTTTTCTTTTTTAATTAATGGAGCTACACTCTTAATAATAGCTGCTTGCTGAACAGTTGCTTTTAATTCCTGATGAAGTTCTTTGTATGCTTCAGAGTATCTTCTTTCCACTTCTTTATCGAAAACAGTAACAAACCCTTTTTTCTGTAAAGAGTCAATTGATGATTTTGATGATTCGGTTTTGTGAAGAAGTTCAGCAACGGGAAGCGATTTCTCTTCTGATTTTACTGCAATTAATTCTAATAAAATTTTAACCTGCTTTGGAGAGCGTGATTCAAGTTCAGGGAAAGCCGCATAAACCTCTCCAATAGTTTTGCTGAGTTTAGCGTACTTAACCTTTTTCGGTTTCACCTTTGCTTTCTCAACATCATCCGTAATAGTTATTGCACCTTGCTTTTGAAGCGTTCTTATTTGGGAGTAAATGTTTTTCTTCCCAACTAATTTGCTTAAATGCGATTGTGTGATTTGTGTGCGTGTTGTAAGCTCTTGTAAAATCTTTGCACGTACAGATGTTTTCTTCTTTTCTTTAGATAATAACTTTTTACAGTATTCAGGATCAATCAAAATTTTTCTTTTTGATGCAACATCAGTCCCCAGCGGAACAGCTAATCTTAATGCCTCACCAAGCGAGGATAAATAATAATCGGATAACCATTCGTAAAATTTTAAAC
>PVMK01184358.1_pt1 | contig 13789 bp, 13 predicted proteins | sample 1853481 | NCBI WGS metagenome assembly PVMK01 (sample SAMN08533507, study PRJNA380276) | Marine sediment metagenome, whole genome shotgun sequencing project. | reverse complement strand
AACAGCTTCTCTTTGTTCAAAACGCTTGATCAATGGGCCAAAGTAGCCAACCATCGCAACTTTTGTTCCCTTTGTGATTTTAAACTTTTCGAACATGATTTCGTTATTTTCATCTTCTGGCGACTGCAGCGCATTTTGATAGTTAAGCGCATTGACCAGGGCCAGCGCCATGCTTCTTTCAATGGTTGCGTCACTTTTTATTTTTTCCAGCAGTTCGCTTGCCGGCCGGCCTTCATAATCGACGGTTTCATTTAACAGCATGCAGGATTTTTTATCTTCAAAATAGGTATAGGCGATGCCCGATACCGCCATCCGAAGTAACAGCAGCCGTGTATCCGAGGCCGAGACACAGCAGGTCCACATGTACTTTTTGAGCTTTATCCCTAAATAGGTTGAATAGTTTGTCGTTGAGGATCATTGCTTTCATTTTTATTCAAACTCCATTACCGAGTCCAACCCGCGTTTCAGACCGGTGAATGTGCTCACCTTGCGGATGGCGAGCATTGCACCGGATACATAAGGCTCCGAACTGGCACCCGCTTCGTGGCGCAAAATAAGTTTTTGATCCGGCATCCCAAATATGACTTCGGTCGAAATCACATATCCGGGAAGGCGGATTGAGTGAACCTGTGTCCCGTTTAGGCTCGCACCGCGAGTTTCCCTGGGGCCCTGTATTTCCTCCAGGGGAATGTCCAACGCCGAATGACGAATTTGACCCAGTCGATGCGATAGTTCGCGGGCCGTCCCGCTGGGGACATCCACTTTACCGGAGTGCGCATAATCCACAATTTCCCAGTGGGGAATGTGTCTGGCCGCCATTTCCGCAAATTTTTGCAGCAACACAACGGTCAATGCAAAATTGCCGCAGGCCAGGACACCCCGTTCCTTAGATTTAGCGGTTTCATCAATTTTTGAATAGGCATCATCGGTTAAACCGGAGGTTCCAACGACAACGTGAGCACCGGCTTCCAATGCAAGCAGGATGTTATGTTTGGCGATATCGGGCTTGGTGTATTCCACGAAAACGTCACATGTCTCTGACAGCGCGTCTTCAGCGGTGCTGCTGACGGGCATGGAAATTTCAGGCATATGCAGTGCATCGCCCAGTGATTTGCCCGCATGCGTACGCGATATGGCAGCAACGATTTCCATATCATCGGCTTGATGAATTGCCCTGGCCAGTGATGAACCGGCCCAACCGGTGGCTCCTGCCAGGCAAACTCTGATTGACATATTATGGCCTCCTCAGGAAATATGATTTCGGATTCATGATTTGAATTTCAATGATTTCACCGGCGATCCATTCCTCCCAGCCCTCAGGAATGATAATCAAAGCGTCTTTGCGAGCCATGGAGATGAGCCGGCTTTTGAGTTTGGCGGGCTTAACGATGAGCTCATGATTTTCTTTTTCAAGGCGGGCGTGAATAAATTGGGTCCAGTCCTTATGGCCGCGAACAGTTTCGGCTAATTGCGCACGAACAACTGGAAAAGAAAAGGCGGTTTCCCCTTTCATTTTCATGATCGCCGGAAGTGCCAGCTGCAGGAAAGCCATCTCATTGGACGGCGGCCCGCCGGGTAAAATGAAAAACGGTTTTTGTTCTAAAAGGCCAAATCCCACCGGTTTTCCGGGGCCCATTCTGACCCGGCGATAAATTCCCTGCCAGTCCAGCTTCTCTACCACGTCTAAAATCAGATCGTGTTCACTGCCCCAGGCCCCGCCGCTGGTCACAATGGCATCTGCTTCGGTAAGCTGGGTGGTGATGGCGTATTGAATTTCCTGCTGGCTGTCGCCGACAAGCACGGCCGAATACGAAAGGCCGTAAAAAGTCAGCCAGGAACAAATCTCGATCATATTGCTGGCATACAGTTTTCCGTCGGTCAACGGTTTTCCGGGAGCCACCACTTCATCTCCGCTGGCAATGACCGCCACTTTCGGCACTTTATGGACAGGGGCGCTATCCAGACCGGCTGAAGCGACTAACCCGATAAATGCGGGAGACAGTTTTTCGCCTTTTGCGGCAATCGTTTCTGCCCGGCGGATGTCGGTTCCGCCTTCCAGAATATTGCGGCCTTCTTCAGCGATATGGTGTGCGGTTATCTCGTCTGCAGACGGTTCGCAGAATTCTTCGGAAAGGACGGCATTGGCACCTTCAGGTAATGGGGCACCGGTGGTGACGCGAACCGCCTGCCCGCCGGTAATTTGCAGATTCGCTACATCCCCGGCCGCAAGTTTCCCGACCACTTTCAATTTCACGGGATTTTCTTCGGTGGCGCCGGCCAGATCCGATGAAATCACTGCATACCCGTCTTTGCGGGACGAGGTGCTGGATGGGCTGTCAACTCTGGCGACAATATCTTCGGCAAGAATTTTACCGGTCAGTTGATCCAGGGGAAGCATTTCGGTTTCGCCGGCAGATACATTGGCCAGTGTCAGTTCGAGCGCTTCTTCAAAACTGATGAATGTTTTCATGTGCTGGTTATTGGTTATGTTTTTTGTATCTAATTAACCGGGAATTCGCCCCAATAGGCACAAGGCCTATAGTGGCGGGTTTCAGGTGTCAGTGTTCAGGTGTCAGGCTCCTGGTCGCTGTCATCGGTCATCTGTCCTCTGTTTTCTGTCTTCTGACACCTGAATGATTGTTTAATGATCTTATATTATGTGAATCGTTCTCGTCGTCGTCCTCGTACTCGTCCTCGATTGGAGTCCGATAATTCAGATCGTCAACTTGAGCTTTTCGATTACGAGCACGAGGACGAGTACGAGGACGATGGCCGATTATCCGACTCGTACTCGTGTTCGATTAAAGTCACGATAGCGCTGCATCATCCGTGATCTTAACCACCACCAGGGTAACGTCGTCTTCGGGCTCGAGGCCCTGCCGGAAACGCGCTAAAGCCGTCAGTATTTCATTCATTATTTCATCGGCACTCGCGGCGGCGTTACGGCGAATAATATCTTTTGCAGGTTCCTTGCCGAAAGGTTCGCGGGTTGAGTTGAATGTCTCCCAGATTCCATCTGTTCCTATAAAAATGACCTGGCCCTCGGTCAGATCCGGGTGTTCGTTTTCTTCATATTGGTAGTTTTCATCCCAGCCCAGCGCCAGGCCGGAGCCGTACAGATCTTCAAACCCGTCGCTGGCCGGATCGTACAGAAGGGCGGCATCATGACCGGCACGTACCCATTTCAGCCGATGATTTTGCGGATCGACCATCAGGTAAAATAGGGTGGTAAACCGGCCGGTATCATAGACATCCAGCGTGAGGTCGCGGTTGACGTCGCTGACGATTTGAGAAAGCGTTCCCGGCTGGGCCGATCGGCTGCGAATCAGCGCCCGGGCCGTCGCCATCAAAAGACCGGCGGCAATACCGTGACCGGAAACATCGCCGACGACAAGATTGAATTTGCCATCAGGCGTTTGCGAAATATTGAGAAAATCATAAAAATCACCGCCGGTCTTGTTGCAATAGATGCTTTTGGCGGCAATATCGAGACCGTTTATGGCCGGAATTTCTTTGGGAAGCAGGTTTTGCTGGACTTCTTCAGCAACTTCCAGGGCACTGAGCATGCGGTTGTTGCCGATCGCCAGATCGATCAGGTGCGTAACGGATCTGGCGGTATTGACGACGGTATTAATGACCTCCGAATCAAATTTTTTGATTCCGTCTTGCTTGTTAAAAGCAATGATCGACACATCGCCTTCAGCGTAATTAATGTAGTTCGTGATCGCAAAGTCTAAAAACGCTTTAACGCGCTCATTAAACGGGTGCTTGTTTTCAAACTCGGCCTGGGGCATGGATTGCGGTTTGGTGGCCGATGCCACACAGCCGTAAATATCGCATTCTGCTTTTCGCGAATCCCAGACCGGCGCCGAGGAATTTTCAGGGACCTGGATCAGTTCGGATTTTATCAGACCATCGGGTTTGCCTTTAAATGCATATCCGGAAAGGTTTCCTTCTTTATCTTCTCGGGTGATGAAAACTCCCTGGTAACCTTGTCTTAATATGAGCAGGGCCAGTCTATCGAATATATCATTTTTAACGGCAAGCTCGTTAATTGAGTTGATAATTTCACGGCTAAATCCTCGAATCGCCGAGAAGCTGACGTCCATTGCTTTACGTGATGATATTTCATCCAACCATATCAGAATGTGATCGCCTGCTCCGATCTTTGTCTTGGCCTGATACCATTTGCCGGTAATTTTCGAATATAATTCCAGGGGCTCCGTCTGCCAATCTTCAATAATTTCTTCGGTGGCTTTTAAAATAATTTTGGCATCGGGATTTCCAAACAAATCATGTATTTTTTTGATTTTATTTTTCTTAAAAAGCGTTCTGGTATTGCCTGCGGCCGCGACTATGCGGCCGTCTTTGTCGATTACAAACGCAGGATCCTGGCGCTCTGCCGGAAGTTGACAAAGGATATCCATGTCCCTGTTTTTAAACTTGATTGAGGCCTTGGCGAAGCCCTGTACAAAGAGGGGCACGACATAGGGAACTGCTGAAAAAAAAATGCTGTCGCCCTGGAAGACATTGATGATGGCACCGATCAAAAAAGCGACCAGATAGGTGATCGGGTTGATTAATTCTTTGCCGAGAAGCTTCAGGAAAACCGATATGCTTATTGGCATGCGACGAACCCTCCGGGGGATGACCCTTCAGCCGACCATTCGGCAAGGTCTATTGCCTGTAAGGCGCGATTGGGAATCGTTTGTCAAGCGGTGTGCAGGCTGAAAAACAGTGTTTGATTTGGATGCGTGTTATTCGTCGGTGTGTTCCTCGATGCTGATCTGATCACCGCATCGTATTTTACCCTCCTCCAGCACCCGCGCAAAAACACCTTCCCGCGGCATTATGCAATCGCCGGCTTTGTAGTAAATGGCGCACCGGTTGTGGCACTCTTTGCCGATCTGGGTAATTTCAACCAGGGCCTTCGGTCCCAATCGGATACGGGAGCCCACCGGTATGTTTTTCCAGTCAACACCGGTGGTGGCGATGTTTTCAGCAAAATCGCCAAAAGTTACCTCAAGGCCTTTTTCACGGGCTTTATTTATTTCTTCGGAGGCCAGAAAACTGACCTGTCGATGCCAGGTGCCGGCATGGGCATCGCCCTCGAGACCATGCTCCTTTTTTAAAAAGGCTTCCTCAACCGTAACTTTCTGGGTTCCCTTTTTCTTGCTGGTTGCTATAGATACGATTTTCATTATTTTTGAGTTCCTATATTCTTAGCTCAATTGGCCATGTGCGGCTCGTGATTTGCACAATTTAGGGTAACTTAAAGTGCCTTAAATGACTAAAATGAGCTAAAATGCCTAAAATTAAGGTGTCGCCGAGCTCCGTCATATATTATAAAAATGATATAATCCTCAACTTTATGCATTTTAGTCACTTTAAACTTTAGTCACTTTTATTCGCAATATCAATAGGCCCCGGTTTTTAAGTGTAAATTTTAATCGTTTTCTGGATCACGCTTGTTTGTTGCCAATTAAAAAAATGCCATATGTCGCCCTAATATTGGGCAAAAACTTGATAATCTTGCCGTATCTGTCCCGCGAATGGGTATTAATGGCGGCTTCATTTAGAATTTTCAAACCGACATCTTGAATGAATTTTCTAAAATCCTTGATAGTAATCACCCGGATATTGGGCGTGTTATACCATTGATAGGGCAGCTGTTTGGTGACCGGCGCATATCCGGAGTACAGCAGCTGCATGCGACAGGCCCAATGACTGAAATTCGGAAAACTGACGATCCCCTTTTTGCCGATGCGCATTATCGCCCGAATCAGTGTATCCGGCTCATAGACCTGCTGCAGCGTCTGGCTCAAAATGACATAATCAAAAGTTTGATCGGGATAATCAAGGACTTCCTCATTGATGTCTCCCTGCAGAACTGTTAATCCTTTTTCAATGCATGCGGCGACCTTGTCTTCTTCCAGTTCAATGCCCGAACCGGTCACCTTTTTTTTATTCATTAAATATCGCAGCAGTTCGCCGTTGCCACAGCCCAGATCGAGAACATGGGATCCCGGGTCTATCCAGGTAGCGATAATCTGAAGATCATAGCGCATGCTGTTATTTTGTGTTTTCACGGCAGACACGTTCTAAAAATCCTTTGATCAAAGTCGTCAATCGCACGTTGGGTATTAAAAAGGCGTCGTGGCCCCACTCGGCTTCGATTTCACAAAAGCTTACATCCAATCCGTTTTTCTTCATGGCTTTGACCATGGCTTTGGATTGATAGGTCGGGTACAGCCAGTCGGAAGTAAAGGATACCACCAGAAATTTGGCTTTGGCCTTTGAAAAGGCTTTTACCGCAGAACCTTCACCGTATTGTTTTTCCATGTCAAAATAATCGCCGGCCTTGGTTATGTAGAGAAAGGAGTTGGCATCGAAACGATCCACAAATTTTTTGCCCTGATAACGCAGATAACTTTCCACCTGAAAATCGGCGTCGAAGTTAAATGAAAAATCGCTTTTGTCCTGCAAGCGCCGCCCGAACTTCAGACGCATGGATTCATCCGATAAATAGGTAATATGAGCGATCATGCGGGCCACCGCCAGTCCCAGATTCGGTTTGGGCCCGTAATAGTAGTTCCCGCTGTTCCAGTTGGGGTCGGCCATGATCGCCTGTCTGCCCACCTCGTTAAAAGCAATGGCCAGGGCCGAGTGTTTGGTGGTGGTGGCCAGCGGAATGGCTGAAACCACCATGTCCGGGTACCTTGCCGTCCACTCCAGCACCTGCATGCCGCCGATAGAGCCGCCCACCACGCACAAAATTTTTTCGATTCCCAGATGGCCCATCAATTTTTTTTGGGCTGCAACCATGTCTCCGATGGTGACCACCGGAAAGTCAAGTGCATAGGGCTGGACGTTTTTCGGGTTGGTGCTGCAAGGCCCGGTAGATCCCATACAGCTGCCGATAATATTGGAGCTGACCACAAAATATTTGCGGGTATCGATTCCCTTGCCGGGTCCGACCATAATATCCCACCAGCCGGGCTTTTCGTCTTCTTCCTTATAATAGCCGGCGGCGTGGGAATCTCCGGAAAGGGCATGCAGAATCAAAACGACATTGTTTTTGTCCGCATTTAATTCGCCGTAGGTTTCGTAGGCCAGGGTTAGCGGTCCGAGTCTGGCGCCGTTTTCCAGTACCATTTCGTCGGGCGGCTCGGCAAAAGTGAAGAATTTCTTCTCCACAATACCCACGGAAATACCTTCTTGGTCGTGTTCGATATATTCACTCATAACCGAAAAACCGTTAAATCTGAATATAATCAATCAAAATGTAAACGCCATTTTATCCGCCTTTCTCCTCCCTTGATCCCTCCCGCCAGGGGGTGGGAAATAGAACGCCTCCCCCTTGAAGGGGGAGGTCCGGGTGGAGGTGAAATAAGATGGGGGCGGAAAAAGGGCCATCAAATTTTGTTACTTGATTTTTTTGACGAGGGCAAGAGAAATCAGGTTTGGGCAAATGCCTGTTCTAAATCCTGCTTGATATCATCGATGTTCTCTAGACCGATTGACAGGCGTACGAGGTCCGGTGTCAGTCCCCCGGCTTTTTGCTGTTCTTCACTTAACTGGGAATGGGACGTGCTGGATGGATGAAGAACAAGGCTTTTGGCATCTCCCACGTTGGCCAGGTGGGAAAACAGCTTCAAGCTGTCCACGAATTTTTGGCCGGCTTGCAGACCGCCTTTAATTCCGAAAACCACCATACCGCCAAAGCCGTTTTTAAGGTATTTGCCGGCAACCGGGTAGGTTGGATCATCTGCCAGACCGGGATAACGCACCCATTCAACCTTTGGGTGTTCCTTTAAAAAGCGGGCCACCTCGGCTGCATTTTCACAATGCCGCTGCATCCGCAAAGGAAGGGTTTCCAAACCCTGCAAAAACATCCAGGCATTATCCGGGGAAATACATGCTCCCAGGTTGCGCAGGGGCACCAGCCGCATTCGAAGGATAAAGGCGATGGGATTCATATCGCCGAGATCATGGGCGTAACGGATATCGTGGTAACTGGGATCGGGCTCGTTGTAAAGTTTAAATTTTGGATCCTGCCAGTCGAAATTTCCGGCATCAACGACAATACCGCCGATACCGGTGCCGTGTCCCCCCATCCATTTGGTGAGGGAATTCACCACGATGTCGGCCCCGTGCTCGATCGTTTTGAGCAAATAAGGCGTGGTAAAGGTTGCATCGACAATCAACGGCAGATTGTGACTGTGAGCAATTTCAGCGACCGCGCTGATGTCCGTAAAATCCAGCACCGGGTTGCCGATGGTCTCGATAAATAAGGCCCGGGTTTTTTCGGTGATCGCTTTGGCAAAATTGTCCGGATCTCTGGCATCGGCAAAATTTACCTGGATGCCGAATTGCGGAAGAATGCCATCAAACATCGTATAGGTGCCGCCATATAAAGTTGGTGGCAGATACGATTTCATCCCCGGCCTGACAGATATTGATAATCGAATAATACACCGCCGATGTTCCGGAAGCTAAAGCCAGGGCTGCTGCGCCGCCTTCCAGTGCCGCAATCCGCTGCTCGAGTACATCCTGGGTGGGATTCATGATTCGGGTGTAAATATTGCCCATTTCTTTGAGTGCAAAAAGATTGGCGGCATGTTCGGTGCTGTTGAATACGTAAGAAGAAGTGCGGTGCACCGGCACCCCTCTGGCGGTTGTAGCCGGATCCGGTTGCTGACCGGCATGCAGGCACTGTGTTTCAAATTTATAATTGTTATTCATTTTTCAGGCCCTATTTTTTTTAAAGGTTGGAATTACCAGGTGCGCTGACGGTCAGCCGGCGCGGCGGATTATTTTAAGTGAAGTGGTTTATGGTTTGCTGCAGGAAGCTTATTTTATCAGGGGCCCAAATACTTCACAGGTCTTGCATATCTTCATTTTTTCTTTCCAGTTTTTTTGAGGCGTACCGTCGCAAATGGTTCCATTGATAAACCAGCAAAGCTCACCCGCGCCGAACTCCCAGGCCGGGCATTGGATTTTTTGTTCCGGGCTGCATTTTTTAACCTGCCAGCATGCTTTCAACTTGCCTTTTTTGGTATTTTGCTTAACCGCTAAAAAATACATCTGGCGTTCAACAGCTGGCGGTATGCGGCGCCATCCCTGCTCATAGCTGTGCACGGCCTTGAGCGATACGCCCAACAGCTGGGCCATTTGAGCCTGAGTTTTGTTTAATTTTTTTCGAAACTCTTTAAACTCCGTACTTTCCATAAGATTCTTCCTTTAACTATAGCGGTTGTCATAAATATGTTCCGTTTGCCAGATATTCTAACAGGCGAAAATGCAAGGTGTAGACCCCTGAAATTATAATCAACATGACAACCGCTATATTATTTTTTTTATAGAAAAAAAGCTAGAATTTTACGCAACGCTGTGCCATAGCTTAATCAATGGCACGGCCGTTACTGATTGCCGATGCGCAAAACGCAACCATCGAAAGAAACTAAAGAACGTACTTACCACCCGATTCGCCCGACTTAAATCCGATCGTGCGAATCCGGCTGACGATTAACGCACGCGGGTTCAATAACGATGTCTGCAAAAATGAAAAAAATTACTAGAGCGTTTCGACCCACTATACTATGCGGTTATGAATAACCCAAAAATGACTCAGAAAACTGCCTGTATCGGAACGTTATTATGACAAACGCTCTAAATGCCTATTTTTTGGAAGCAACTCTACAATTTGATACATTGTGGCAGTTGTGTCAACAAAAAAAGATGCAATCACAGAGCGGCGGAGATAATGCCGCCACCCAATACCGTATCGTCGGCGTAGATCACCGCGGACTGCCCGGGGGTCACCGACATCTGCGGTTCCTTAAAAATTATGCGGGTTTGATCGACAACCGACGGATAAACTGTTGCGTCGGTTGCTTTGTGACGGAGGCGGATTTTGACCTGCACGTCCAGTGGCCGGTCGATGCGATCGACGGCAATCAAATTTAAATCGGTGGCAACCAGACCCTTTGAGCGACGCTCATGATGGCTGACTACAATGCGGTTGCCGGCAGCATCGATTCGGCTGACATACAGCGGCTGATGAGAAGCGATGCCAAGGCCGCGGCGCTGGCCGATGGTATAATGGATGATCCCCCGATGTTCCCCGAGGACCTGACCTTTTTCATCCACGATTTCGCCGGTTTTAATTTCGTTTTCAGCAAACAGAATGGAATAATCCCCGCCGTCTATAAAATCCTGGCTTTCTTCACGATCTGCGGTTTCCAGCCCGAGCGCGCGCGCCATCTCCCGGACCTGCTGCTTGGTATGATCTCCCACCGGAAACAGCGTGCTCGCCAGCTGCTGCGGTGTGAGGCCGTAAAGAAAATAGGTCTGATCTTTTGAGCGGTCTGCTGCGCGTTTCAACAAAAAGCGGTTGCCCGATTTTACAATCCGGGCGTAATGGCCGGTGGCAAAATAATCAAAATCCACACCGGCCTGTCGGGCCTTTTCCAGAAGAAATCCGAACTTGAGTTTCTGGTTGCAAACCACGCACGGGTTCGGGGTTTTCCCTTCCAGGTATTCGTTTCGGAAGTAATCGATGACATGATTTTTATATTCCTGTCGCAGATCAATTGCCTGAAACGGAATCTTGAGCTTTTCGCAAATGGCGGCAGCAGATTCAACGTCTTCTTTTTCGCCGGGACCGTAACAGGCATGTTTGGCAGATTCATCTAGATGAACGGACCCGTCATAAATTTCCATGGTGATACCGCAAACCTCATAATCCTGTTTGCACAGTAAAGCCGCGGCAACCGAGGAATCCACGCCACCACTCAGTCCCACAGCCACCTTAGTTCTTTCTTTCTTCATGCCAGCCCTATCCTGGAGAATTATCTTATCTTTAAATTTTAGCTTGAGTCATAAAAATTCTAATTTCGAATATCGAAATACGAAACAAATTTTAATATCAAATGACCCAAATTCAAAAAGTTTTTGACATTTGAATTTATGATTTTGAAAATTGTTTAGAATTTCGTGCTTCGTGCTTCGGATTTATTAATGCAAGCGAATATCAAAAGCTATTTTGATACTCGCAGTTTAAGCAAAATATTAAATATTTTTACTTTCTGCGCAGGGCGGCATTTAGCGAACCGCTTTTAAAGCCGTCTAAATCCAAGGTGACATACAAGAAGCCTAATCGGTGAAGCTTTTGGCTGATGGTCTCTCGATGCTGCATGGCCAACTCGAAATCTTCAGGTGCGATTTCGATCCTGGCCGTATCGCCATGATGCCGGACTCTGAGCACCTTAAAGCCGAGATCGCCCAGAAAATCTTCTGCAGCCTCAATCTGTTTGAGCTTCTCCACACTGATCTCCTGGCCGTAGGCAACTCGGCTGGCCATGCAGGGCATGGCGGGTTTGTCGGCAACTTCGAGGCCCAAAAAGTTGCAGACTGTGCGGATCACCTGTTTATCCATTTTCAATTCCAGATATGGAGCCAGAATGGCGGCCTCGTCAGCGGCCTGTATGCCCGGGCGGTAATCGCCAAGATCATCAAGATTAACACCGTAAAAAATCGGCCAGGCTGAGTTGCTGAAGGGATTGCCCGGCTGCCTACGCAGTTCATTGATCCTTTCAAACAGGGCTTTCTTGCAATGGTAACAGCGATCGCCCTGGTTAGCCGCATAAAACGGATTTTGCATTTCGCGGGTATCAATAATTTGAAGGGGAATGTCGTGGTCCTTTGCAAAAGCCAGGGCATGGCGATATTCCCTGCGCGAAAGCGAGGGGCTGTCTGCCAGAGCGGCCAGCATATTGTTTCCCAAAGCCAGGTAGGCGGCATAGGCCAGCAGGGCACTGTCAACCCCGCCACTGTATGCGATGATGGCCCCTGCATGGCTGGAAAAATACGCTTTTAATTTCGTCGCCCATGCTTCAGGGGATAGATTTTGTTTTACGGTTTCCTGCATCTTAGAGTATGTTCAGGAAAAAATTGCACCACAAAGGCACAAAGAACACAAAGGAAAAAAATTAATCAAAACTTACCCATCCCTTTGTGAACTTTGTGCCCTTTGTGGTTGTATAATGGTAAATGGTGAACGGTAAAATTATTCCCCTTGTATAATTGAGACATAAAATGTGGATTTTGTTACATTGTGGCATTTTAGTCAATAAAAAAAACAACTTGGATGGCAATGGGAATTCGGAAGGGTCATACAAACGGGGAAAAATTGGTTAAAGCATGAAAAACAAGTGATCTTCTACCCCCCGCAAAAAGTGGCTAAAGAAATGACGTTGCCGCCTTTATAAAAAATGTACAACATTTTTTAAAAAAGTGTTTGGCTGCAAAACCGCATCACTCTGTTTACACGCTGGCCGGTTTTTACCAGATCGATTCCACCTCATCGATCGTGTATCTTATCTTTTTGACTGCTTTGAGCATACGGGTATAAATCATGGCCAAACCAATGTTTCTTGCCAGCACCGACAGCGAGTCCACATCTTTTTCCGAAATATCCCAAACCGCATGATGATAGAGCCGCAGGGCCCCGATGACTTTATCATAAAATTTGATTGGAATAGATATGATGGCCCCAATGCCTTCTTTTTTGGCATCATCAGGGTATTGCAGGCGATCGGATTTATTTATATCTCGAATGATAATTGGCTCTCCCTTTAATGTCGCACCAATGCTTTTATCTTTTAGAATCGGACCCTTATGGACGTAACCCATGCTCAACCCAAAGCTTGCCAATACTTCCAGCTCTCCTGTTTCCGGATTTATCACAAAAATCGTACATCCCTTCATTTCAAGAGCTGCTACCAGCAACTGCGTCAGATGATCGGCCATAATTTCCAGGTTATCCGATTGGGCCATTGCTTTGAAGACGATTTTAAAAAGATCAATATCTATTTTTTCTTCGGCTGGCATGAAATCCCTCCTTTGCTGGTTAGACCCGGTTTCAAACCCTTGGCTGGGTATCGATATCTTCAAGTTAAAACAGATTCTAAGACACAATACAAACGGTTATATCTTTAAGGGTCATTACAACCTTATGCGAAATACTTCCTGAGAAAAAACGGGTTACCCGCGCATGTTTTCGATTGAGAACAATGATATCAAACTTATCGCTGGTGGCCAGGTCAATAATTTCGGAGGCGATATCCTTTTTTCTGGGTCTGAAGTTACAATTAACCCGGTCTTCAGAGAAACCGCCTTCAATGAGTTTATCTTTGACCTCATCAAGAAGGGTCTCATTTTCATTAATTTTCTGGGAAAGATAACCTAAACTTCCCTTGAGTTTGCCTGTTACAGAAAATGCATCCGTCTCAATTTCAGGAATCGGTGTGTACGCATTAAATACGGTAACTGCAATGTTCTCCAACTTCCCGAAGGTGTTGATCACGAAATTCAGCGCTTTTTGATCAAGCTGGGTAAAATGATAAGGCAGCAATAGTTTTTGAGTGGCCATTGGTTTCCCCCCTTAAGGCTTATTCGGGTTTGACAGATATAGGCATATACTTCGCGGCCAGAATAAGAGATATCAAAAGAACGACTCGAGTTATATTAATGCCCTACCCCTGATTTTCATTTTGTTTACGATATATTAGGGTATAGCACCCGTGTGCCGTATATAAGGACAATTGGAGTGGGTGGCTGCATTCGGGTCCGGCGCTGCTGCAGTATCAAGATGGCTTATCTGCGAGGGTGAGGTACCCGGTGCCCATGATTGGTTATCCGTTTGTAGTGAAAAAATCTCACAAAGTGGTGACTTGTGTCAATAAAAAAGTTTGTTTTAAAATGGGTTCGCGTTCCCCCAATTTTT
>PVMK01120333.1_pt1 | contig 13790 bp, 15 predicted proteins | sample 1853481 | NCBI WGS metagenome assembly PVMK01 (sample SAMN08533507, study PRJNA380276) | Marine sediment metagenome, whole genome shotgun sequencing project. | reverse complement strand
TTCTCTTTGGAGCTGCTTTACGTTTTAGCTGCTTTTCTCTTTGGAGCTGCTTTACGTTTTGTTGCCATTGCTGAGTTCGGCATTTTCATTGTTTTTCAGTGGTTAAACTAAACAAAAATTACACAAATTGATAACAATTAATCAAGTGATTTTTTTTCATAAATTTTCTTTTGATCGTAAAATTTTTCAATAAACACTTTCTGCAGATGGTCTTCTACCTTGTAACCAACTAGTTTTACCACAAATTGTGCATTTGTATTTTCGTCTACGCTTGTATGTTGCCATTTTTGGGAAGAAAAATTAATTCTTGTTTTGTTTTTGTCATACAAAATGTGCACCATCTGTGCTCAATTTCTTGATTCATGTTATCTTTTTTTGTATTATGTTCCACGTTTCTTGATTATTGTTAATACGTCTTCATCTAGTAGAATATGACTCAAACCCTACTCTTTGCCCTCCAAACTTTACACTTTTGCCCCCAAACCAAACTATATCTAAATTCTCTTCTTAATCTTCGATGTAGTTTATTGCAAATATCTTCAACTGTATCTCCTTCTCTTGCAATTAATGGTTCTTTGAAATCAGTTTCCCCTCCTTTTGGCCTCATGTAAATTCTAATAAATTTTAATTTTTCATAGATCTTCTCTTTGAGTAATTCAATGTTAATGTCTGAATTTGCAGATACTTCAATAACTTCTGCTTTTATTTTCTTCTTTAACTCTTTTAGAAATTTTTTATCTACTAAATCAATTTTGTTTAAAACAGTAATAGCTTTTGAATAACTAATATTTCCAGCAACATGATCTGCTAATTGTTCTGATGTGATGTTTTCTCTTACGACAACACGAGCACTAACTATCCCATAAAGATGTAAAATATCTTTGAGGTGTTTCTCTGTAATTTTTGTGAGTTTTACCTGTTGAGCAATTGCAATTCCACCCATTGGCGCTTTTTCGATTGTGATGTTTGGTGGTAGCTGATTGAGTCTGATTCCAATATTTCCTAACTCATTTACTAATACGTCTTCATGATATGGTTGAAATACATCTAACAGAAGTATTACAAGATCTGCTGTTCTTGCAACAGATAAAATTCTCTTCCCTAGTCCTTTACCTGTAGATGCTCCTTTAATGATTCCTGGAAGGTCTAAGACTTGGATTTTTGCACCTCTATAGTCCATCATGCCAGGAACTACGGTAAGCGTTGTAAATGTGAAAGCACCAACAGTGGATTTTGCCCCTGTCATTTTATTCAACAATGTGGATTTTCCAACACTCGGCAATCCAATAAACACAATTGTTGCATCACCTGTTCTTCTGACATCAAACCCATCTTGTTTCATGCCTGATTTTTTAATGATGTTATCTTCCTGCTCTCTTTTCAATTTTGCAATCTTTGCTTTTAGTAGACCTATGTGATGCTCTGTTGCTTTGTTGATCTGAGTTTTTGCCATTTCATCTTGAATGGCTTTAATTTTTTCAGGAATTCCCAATACTGTTCATCTCCTGCAACATTTCCTTCAAATAAAACCGTACTACTTTACTTACGCAGCAAATATTATTCGGTTTGTAAAACAATTTGTATGAAAAAGAGAACGTTTGCAGTGGATATTGATGGCACGATAACTGAAAATGGTGGAGGAAGAATACATTTGGATGCGCTTGAAGCATTAAGACATCTAACTAACATGGGGCATAATGTGATTTTTGTAACTGGTCGCTCTTCTGTTGAAGGATTCTTGCTATCTGTGTTTGGTGGAACTACAAAAATTTCTGTTGGTGAAAATGGTGGTTGTATTGCCCTGGATTCAAATGAGCATATTCTGTTAGGAAAAATTGAAGAATGCAAAAATGCATTCCAAGTCATCAAAAATAATATTGAAAATGTCAAAGAAAAACCTGTTTTACTAGAATGACTGAAGTTGTTTTAGAAAGGACATTTGATCTAGATCTTGCAAGAAAGATAGGTTCTGAAAATAATCTTGATGTGGAACTATCTGATAGTCAGTATGCTTATCATATCAATTCATCTGGAATTGATAAGGGTTCGGGATTCAGTGAAATCATGAAGAGATTGTCTATTTTACGTGATGATGTAATAGCCATTGGAGATAGTGCAACAGATATTCCATTGTTTAAGGTAGCAAAAACAAGTGTTGCCCTGGGAAATGCTTCTGAACAAGTAAAATCTGAGGCCACCATGGTAGTCTCTGCAAAGGCCGGCGATGGTGTTCTTGAGGCATTAGATAAACTCGCCTTTACGGATTTGAACAAATAGATATTTTTTATTACTAAAAATGACCTGATGATATTTCCCTTACAGAAATTTCATGTTTTTGTAGAGTTTTTAATTTCCAAATAGTGTATTGTTTTAGTTTTATTTTACTATTTCTCCTGACAATCTGAACAGACCATCGTATGATTTGAAGTCTTAACCTCTTTGCATCTAATACACAACAGTAGTTCATTCATGAATTATTCCTCTATTTGAGAGCCTTTCTAAGTTCATCGTTAACTGTTCCTGAAAAACTGATAGCTTTTTCTGATTTAGCAATCTTCTTTGATTGAATGATTCTTAGTTTTTTGACAAGAACATCGTCTAATACTATAGTTACTCTTTTAGACATGATGACAAAGACATTCACATAAAGAATTATCACAAAAATCGTGTTTGTTCATTACGCACTTGAAGCCAAATTTAGAAAGAGGTGTTTCTATCCAAGTTGAAGTATGATTTTCTATTTGGCTCATACTTCTTTTTAGTCATTTTTCAATTTAAAGAAATAGTCAAATTTCCATACATGGAAATATCTTTTTCATTGATTTATGAATGCAATTTCATACTTGTAGATAGTATGATAATGAAAATTTGGAAATGTTACAAATTCTAGTCCGTTAAAGGGTACTAGAGTTTAGTTCAAGACTCTAACAATTAGAAATTTTTCATTTACTTTTCAAATTCGGAACTAAAGGAGACACTCATACTGTTATGATATCTATCCATTTGAGACTCATTATTTTTAAAATCTATAGTAAACTAGTTAGAAGGTAAAGGAGACGTGCCTGTTTTGTGTACACTTTCAGGGATTCTCTCAATACCTGTAATGATGTATTATCTGATCTTTTTAACTTGATCGGTTCTTTGGATTAAATGTGTAACATTTTCAATTTACACGCCTCTTTCTATCTACAAGTATATTCTAATTTCTCATGAGTTTATCATAAAGTGTTCTAAGCTTTGGTAAAAGCATTTTTTACCAACAACAGGTAATCAGTGGAAATGATTTTCATAAAATAATATTTAAATAACTTATTTAGATATTATTTTTTGGAATCTAACATAGGTCTAGTAGTTTCGTATTCCTAGAATTTAACCATACTTTGTTAGATTCCGATTATTTTATTTGAAAATGTTACAAATTCTAGTCCTTCAAAGGATCTTTGTGTTTTAGTTCAAGGTCATTATAGGCTTAGGTGTGAAAATAGTGGGATGAAAATAAAAAAAATTATAGAGTACGGATTGCAGTACCTCTTGCAGAGATAATTCTCGTTCCAACAGGTATTGGTTTACGTCTTGATTTAAGATATCCTGATAATCGTATTCCGGCAGTACCACGTTTTGTTGAAATTATGGTGTATGTTGGTATTGAAGCCATCTGTTCTTCTTGATATGTTTTGAAGAGTTCGCCTGACCAATTTGGAAGGCCAACTTCAAGTTGAAGACTCTGAGTGCCTTTGTTCATGGTAATTTGTGATTTCATTACGAATTTATGAAAATTATAATTATTATGTCTGTGTTTGTGATAAAAATAACTTGCTGATTTCATAGTTTCACTTTTGATTAATATTATACTTTATTCAAATTAACTTGTGTATTTTATCACTATTGTAAAAAATTCTACTTGTTTTTCATGAATACAGTCATAACTATGCAAAACTTGTGAAATATCACTAATTGACATGATTTTCAAGCCTAAATTTGTAACATAATTATTTCAAGGATTTACGAAGTGTTTCATTCAACATTTTAGAAAAACTGCATGTGGAATTCTCTTGTTGAATTCTTTTTGCTTGCCGAATTCTAAGTTTTTTATCAAGATCATCATCAATCATTATGGTGACTCGTATGCTCATAATATTATATTATATGAAAACTAGGTTATAAGATTATATGAATTTCATTAATTAATCATTTTTTGATCGCAACATCAACGCAAATGAACACAAGTGATTACTGGGTGTTTATATGAAGTTAATAATCTCATCATTTAATGACAATAGAATTTGCACAAATAATCAGTACCTTAGACCAAAGACCCGAAACAACAGATCCAGTGCCTGTTTTTATGGACCAGAATGATGCAATATCAGGAATAGAACACAGTGCAGATCATCCTGCAGATATTAGAATTGCAGAGTCTGGAACCTATGTGGTAATAGCTGCCCCACAAGTAGGAAGATTATCAGGAAACAGTACTTGTCATGTCGACTTTTGGTTACGAAAAAACAACCAGGACATACCAAATTCCAATGTACGTGCAACCATTACAACAAATGAAGACAAAGATGTCATAATTAATCAAACCATGATGTCTTTCAGCGCAGGAGATGTCCTCAATGTGATGATGGCAGTATCAAAGGCAGGAGAAGGTTTGGGAGTAGAGGCAATTAAAACAGAAGGAAGACCACTAATTCCAAGCATCATATTCTCTATGCATAAGATAAAAGATGCAGTAGAAGGCCATTGGGTCAGCACACAAAAAGGTACAAAGAAAATCTGGATAGAAAGCTAACTATCTTTTTAATTTTTTTTATGATGTTATAGTGTAGACTAGTGACAAAGACATTTGCATTTTAAATCATTACATAATTCATGTTTATTTGCAATACACTTGAAACCAAATTCACCTAACGGTGTTTCTGTCCAGAAATTACTTTTCATGTGGTTTTTCTGACTTGAATCATCTCCTCATGGAGACATGATTGTCAGATTTCATATAATGACAAAGTAAACAATGCATCTAATTGCAATACATTTACGAGTATGAAAACCTCTTACTTTTCAAATTCTATACTAAAGGATACATGTAGGTATAGGTAGAATATCATTTCTTTTGAGTCTCATAATTTTTTAAAATCCCTTGATACACAATTAGGTTTGCACGCCAACAAACCAGAGAGTAACAGCATTCGTGTTGTGCACTCTCTGGGATATTACATTCTATCAGGTGCAACTATACCAAGAAGATCTAGTGCCTTTACAAGTGTAATTTTAAATGAATTTACAATACAAAGACGAGAATTCTCTAATGCTTCATTACCCAATTCTAAAACCTTGACATTCTCATAAAATGAATTGAATGTAACAGCTAAATCATGACAGTATCTTGCAATAACTTTTGGTGACAAATTATTTGCAGCATCACGAACTTGCATATCAAACAGACCAATTGTTTTAATCAAATTTTGTTCGGATTGTTCTTTTAGCAAAGAAAAATCAACATCAATAGAAGGAGTACGTTTAGATTTTTCCAATATTCTTGCAGCCCTAGCATGAGTATATTGTATGTATGGTGCAGTATCACCATCCAAACTAAGAGATTTTGTTAAATCAAAAGCGATTATTTTATCCAGATCTTGTTTTATCATTTCATAACGTAGAGTTCCAACTGCTACAATATGAGCAATTTTTTCAATATCAGAAGAATCCATTTCAGGATGTCTCTTCTTTGTCTCTTCCTTTGTTTTTTCTTTTAGCATGTCATATACAGAATCAGCATTTACATAGAATCCCTTTCTTCCAGACATTTGTGCTTGTTTTCCATCAGTATCCAATCCAAGAATTTTTGCAGTTTCAGAACTAAGAGTTACTGATTCATAACCAAGATGGACATATGCATCTGGAATTGATTTGAATTTTCCCATCAGAGAGGTGATAATTTTTTGTAATCTTGTTTGTCTAGAGTCAATTACAGTAATTACTTTTTGGCCAGTAAAGTTTGGGGCAGATTCGTTGTTTGATTCTAAAGTTGTTTGCCACAAAACTCGTGAATGTGGTTGTTCTTTGTCATATTTCTGATAATGGAAAGGATCCTCAACTAATCCCAATTTCCATGCAGCATATGGGATGTCTTTAGCTATGTACGTTGCAGTTCCATTACTTCTAACAATTACCTTGTCTTCTTCTTTATCTTCACCACGGATTACCCAACATCCTTTATTCTTACCTTCATTTTCAAATTCTATTAGGTTCATTTCTTTGATCTTTTCAAAAATTTTACTCCATAATCCTGAACGGATTATCTGAGATTCAAAATTAAGGCAATCATAAGAAACTGACAAATTCCAACATGTTTCTAGTTGATTTGCCAAAACCTTTCGTGTAATTTTATCTGCAAATTTAGCAGTTTCAGAATTACCGTCTTCAAGTTCTTTGAGAACATTTTTTCTAATCTCTTCAAGGCTAGGATCTGACTCATATTTTTCCGTGGTTTTGACATATACGTCATCACCACAATAATGATCAAATTTCTTTCCATCAGGAGATTCTTGATCAAACCCAAGATGTTTGAATCCAACTATAATATCAGCAACTTGAAGGCCAGAATCATCAATATAGTTTAGAACATTAACTTTGTAGTTTACTTTTTCTAGAATTCTAGAGACAGTATCACCAATGATAATATTTCTGATATGTCCTATGTGAAGAGCTTTGTTAGGATTTACACTGGTATGCTCAACTACAATTGTAGAATTTTTTCCAATATCAACATCACCATACTCATCGAGATGAGATTCTAACAAAATTAATTGGCTTAATTTTTCCCAGTCTGCAAAGAAATTCAAATATCCTGATGGATGTGCTTCAGTTTTTAAAACAAGTGTATTAGAGCAATGTTGGTATTTTTCAGATAGCATTTCAGCAATATCTTTAGGACTTTTTTTGAGTTGCTTTGCAAGTAAAAATGAGACATTAGAGCTAACATCACCAAAACCAGGTTTTGCAGGTTCAACAGTAAATTTTACATCAGATATTGAAAGATCATCGAGTATCTTTTTGAGATTATTTTCAATTTCATCAATGATTGATTTGAATGTCATCTTATATCTCAGATAATTTAGGTGCTAATTTATCTAACTATTAGAGCCTTGAACTAAATCACAAAGACCTTTTTGAGGATTAGATATTTTTAAATCTAGATCTATTTGAGGATACACATGGAGACATATCAGATAGCTATAATTGTAATTGCCATTATTGGAGTAATCATAATCCTCTCAGGTCTAAAAATTATCCGACCCACACATAGAGCAGCAGTAGAAACATTAGGAAAATTTACAGCGTTTAAAAGTTCAGGAATTATTTTTGTAATTCCAATTTTTCAAAAATTGTATTCTGTAAATATTACTGATACATTAGTAGATGTTGAAAAACAATTTGTCATCACAAGAGATAATCTAAATTGTTCAGTAGACGCACAAATTTATTACAAAGTAGGAGCTGATGAAGCAAGTCTAAAGAAATCACTTTATTCTGTAAATGATTATGAATATCAGATTGTGCAGTTAGCAAAAACAACTCTTAGAAGTATTATAGGTGACAAGGAGTTTAAGGTTGTAAATTCTGACCGTACATCATTGAATCTAGCAGTTTTTGATTCTATGAGTAAAGAGGCTGAAAAATGGGGACTTAAAATTGTCAGAGTAGAAGTCAAAGAAATTACCCCTCCACCAGATGTCCAAGATACACAGAATATGGTAATTAAAGCAGAAAATGACAAACAAAGTGCAGTTAACTTTGCAATTGCAACCGAAACAAAAGCAGATGGCGAGAAAAAAGCCAATATCAAAATGGCTGAGGGAAGACGAGAGGCAATGATACTTGAAGCAAGAGGGAGAAAAGAATCTCAAGAATTAGTTGCAGAGGGAGAAGCAAAAGCCATTGAACTTGTAAACAATGCTGCAAATGAATTCTTTATTGAGAATGCACAAATTTTGAAAAAACTACAAGTCACAGAAGAATCATTAAAGAATAATTCCAAAATTATCGTGACAAAGGATGGGATTGATCCAACACTTGTTATTAATGAGACTAATGATTCAGTGATTCCTATACCACAAAAAGAAAAAAGTAGGTATAGGAATGAATAGCGAATAAACAACTAGTCATATACTATAGGTTTTAAAAAATAATGAGTCTCAAGTGTAGAGATATACTAACAGTATGAGTGTCTCCTTTAGTGCCGAATTTAAAAAGTAATGAGATTCCAAATCATAACGGATTCAACCCTTTAATTATGGAAAATATTTTCCAAAATCATGAAAATTCTATTATTTTTAATTAGTATCTTAATTGTAGGAACAATTAGTGTTTCTACACAAGTATTTGCAGCTGAGCATAATCAAATATGCATTGACAAAGTTTGGATTGAAAGTACCAAAGGAAAGATTGCATGTGTGACATCATCTACTGCATCTGCACTAGTTGAACGTGGTTGGGGAACAGTTCTAGAAGATTCTACTAACATGCAAGTCCTAGCATCGATGTTTGAGGTTCATCCTGAGAAAATGAGAACTGCAGCACCACTTCCAGAAACTTCAATGGGTCCTCAAATTGATTACTCTAAAGGATATTTAGTTGAGGAAATCAAAGACGGACTTTACTGGGTAACTGATGGTGCATATCAAGCAATGTTTCTAACAACTGGTCAAGGGGTAATTGCAGTTGATGCTCCTCCATCTATTGGAGAGAATTATCTTAAAGCAATAGCAGAAGTTACTGAAGAACCTGTAACTCATGTAATTTACAGTCATACTCACATTGATCATGTTGGTTCAATCAGCATGTTCCCTGATGATGCAGTATACATTGCACATCAAGAAATAGCAGATACTCTATCAAAAAGAAATGATCCTAATAGACCAGTACCATCTGTAACATTTGAAGACAAATACACACTAGAAGTTGGAAATCAAAAATTAGAATTAGAATATTATGGACCAATGCATGAACCAGGAAATATTTTTATTTATGCTCCAAACCAAAAAGTTCTGATGCTAGTTGATGTGATATTTCCTGGATGGACTCCATTCAAAGATTTAGCAATGGCACAAGATGTTCCAGAATTTCTTGCAGCACATGACAAAGTTCTAGAATATGATTTTGATACATACATTGGTGGGCATCTCACACGTCTAGGAACTACAGAAGATGTACAAATCCAAAAGGAATATTTTTCAGACATTCAAGCAAGTGCAGCTAAAGCCAATCAAGAAGTATCCTTTATGGCAATAGGACAAGAAGTTGGATTCTCCAATCCTTGGTTAGTTTTCCAAATCTATGCTGATACCATAACACAACAATGTGCTGATGAGGTTGTTCCAAAATGGATTGATAGACTTGGGGGGGTTGATTTGTTCACCTATGATCACTGCTGGAAAATTTCAGAAGCTCAAAGAATCGACTAAAACGGTTCAAGCCTCTGTAGATTTAATCAAGAGTATTAAGCGAATGCCATTCCTATGTTGATTAGTTTTGAAGCAGTATTTGGAGTTGAACAAATTGGAGAGTTGTCAGTGTATTTGAAAAGTAGTTCATATCCATTTTTACAATAATTATCATCAGATATGTCCCCTTTAGGATTCACAGTGATTTCAATATCTGCTATTTGTGAAACAGAGTTCACTCCAATACCTGCAGAAATGGTTGCTCTAAATTGACCAGTTTCTTTTGGAATCCACGACAAACCAACATTAAGAGTCTGTTTTGAGTTTAATGTGCCAGTTATCCATTTTGCAGGCTGAACTATGATGTTTTCATTATTTTTTACTTCAACCAGGTATATGAAATTCTGTGAGTAATCATCAGAGTTTGTAATGTCTGCAGCAACTTGCAAAACTTGTTCAGATTTAATCTCATCAAACTTTTGACCAAACGAGTTGACCAGATCAATGTTATCTAGATGTATTTTATTGGAATTATTTTCACTTAATGATAATATTTTGATTGGGCTTGGTTGATCTTCTTTTGATGTAATTACATTAGTTGTAGTATCAACGAGTTCATTTAGATAAATCCAATCTACATTTATGTCGGGATTATTTTCATACCCTTTCACTATTTCTAATATTGTATTTTTTAGTTCCAATTCAAGTTTGTTTAGTGCATCTGATTTTTCTTTGATCATTTTTTCTTTGTTAGAATCAAACATTGTTCTTATTTTTGAAATGAGTTTAGATACATCTTCTTTTATTACATTTTCATCAATTTTGTATTTCTTGATAATTTCTTGCATTTTTTGTTTTGCTAATAATTTTTCATTTTCGAGTTTTTCATCATATTCTGACTCTACCATTTTCTGTTTGAGGTCATACTCTTTGTTACCCTGTAGAATCTTTTGATTTATTTCATAAATTATATCATCAGTTGCTTTTTGTTTATCTTTGTTGAGAATATACTCTGTAAGCGTGTGAATCTCGGCAGTATTGTTGTCTATCATTTCTTTTGCAATTGTTTCTAAAGCACATTGGTATTCTGATATTGCAATATGATAAATCACTTGATATCCAGTATCACATTTTGTGCCAGGATTAATTATTTCATTTAAAACAGGTGAAATTTCACTAGCAAAGTTTTCATCATGAACTCTAATTCCTTTAATTCCATTATTTATCCATTTTTTGGCAATGGATTCATCAATACAAGAAAAAGTATCAGAAGTTACACGAGATACTAAAACCAGTCCATCTCCGCATTCAGTAGTTGAATTAGTTTCTGAATTTAATTTTGGAGCATTATCATCTGAATTTGCCATTATGTAACTTGGTTGTAGTTTATAGTCTGAATAAAGTTGAGTTAGTTTTGATTGTGTTGCTGATGACGAGTGTATTTGTCCCATAGAGTTGAAGACTTGTTGTTCTGCATAATCTGCCAGATTGTGTTTTACATTAAACTGGGAATTCATCTCTATTAATTCAATTTTTGAGGAAGCTGCTGATTTGTGGTATGCATTCGTTGCATCTTGCATGGTTCCACCATTCATCAAAACATGATTCATTGCAGTTTGTCCTGCTTTGACCTTTTGCTCTTTAAATTCAAACTGGTCCCAAAACACTCCTTGTACGTAATCAGGTTTCTGACTTACAAAACTATCAAAAACATTTCTTGAAGAATATTTTTCCCATAACTTTTCCCATTCATCAAGATCTTGAGTTAATCGTTTAATTGACATGTCACGCATTTTTTCTAAGTTTTCTTGTGCTTGATTCTTTTCGTATTCTTTTTGTTTCAGTTCTTCAATCATTTTTTTTGCTCGTTCTATTTTTTTGAGAATGTCTTGCGCTACTGGATTATTCTGTAAATCACCAGATAAGGTAACTTGCTCATTGATTGTTTGTGCATAACTGTTTTGAATTAGTGAAACTGAAATTACACATATCACAATAAAATAAAATATTCTTAAATTAATTCCAAATAATGTTTCTAATCTGGCCTGTTTTGTCTTAATTCTGAGCCTAGAAATTACAATCATTATTTTGAGTGCTGTATTGTACATAATAAAGATTAGTATACTAATCATTATCATTTAAATGAGTAGTATATCAATCAATATCAAACTAATTAACCCAGTATGAAACTAAAATAAGAGGTAATCTGAAATAAAAACACTAGATCTAAAAGAGAGCATAGGACTCATGTTAAAAACTTCTGCTAAGGCATGGGAAAAAGCAGCAGACATTGAATTACGTGAACGTTTTGATCTTATTGGTGCACAATGGAAAATAATTGTGATATTATCAATAAAAGAAGGTGTTACCCAGAAACATATTGCAGATATGGCATTTGTTGAAGCACCAACACTTGTACCTGTAATAGACAAGATGGAAAAAGAAGGCTATGTTACAAGACAGTCAGACCCAGGTGACCGGAGAAATAACTTGATCTTCATGACTAAAAAATCTAAAGATATTGTAGATCCTATAATTGATTGTATCTTAAAGATAAGAAATATGGGATTAAATAAGATTTCAAAAAAAGATATGGAGATTGCAAAAAAAGTATTAGAACAGATAACGATTAACACTGAAAAATTCATCAAGCAAAAAGGGGAAAAGACAGATCCTGATCTTTGGTTAAACCTACAAAATAAATCACAAAAAACACTTGTAAAATTATAGATTTTTAGAATCTAATTTCATAATTCTATACAGGATTATCTGAATTTATTATGAGACTCAAAAGGAATGATATGATAACTATACCTCCATGTGTCATTTTGTGTCGATAAGTAATAGTAAAATAAAACTAAAACAATTACTTTGTAGAGAAATTAAAAACTCTACAAAAACATAAAATTTCTGTAAGGGAAATCAAATCAGGTCTTTTTTAGGAATAAAAAATAACTATTTGTTCAAATCCGTAAAGGCGAGTTTATCTAATGCCTCAAGAACACCATCGCCGGCCTTTGCAGAGACTACCATGGTGGCTTCAGATTTTACTTGTTCAGAAGCATTTCCCAAGGCAACACTTGTTTTTGCCACCTTAAACAATGGAATATCTGTCGCACTATCTCCAATGGCTATTACATCATCACGTAAAATAGACAATCTCTTCATGATTTCACTGAATCCCGTACCCTTGTCAATTCCAGATGAATTAATGTGATAAGCATACTGACTGTCAGATAGTTCCACATCAAGATTATTTTCAGAAACAATATTTCTTGCAAGATCTAGATCAAATGTCCTTTCTAAAACAACTTCAGTCATTCTAGGAAAAACAGGTTTTTCTTTGACATTTTCAATATTATTTTTGATGACTTGAAATGCATTTTTGCATTCTTCAATTTTTCCTAACAGAATATGCTCATTAGAATCCAGGGCAATACAACCACCATTTTCACCAACAGAAATTTTTGTGGTTCCACCAAACACAGATAGCAAGAATCCTTCAACAGAAGAGCGACCAGTTACAAAAATCACATTATGCCCCATGTTAGTTAGATGTCTTAATGCTTCAAGCGCATCCAAATGTATTCTTCCTCCACCATTTTCAGTTATCGTACCATCAATATCCACTGCAAACGTTCTCTTTTTCATACAAATTGTTCTACAAACCGAATAATATTTGCTACGTAAGTAAAGTAGTACGGTTTTATTTGAAAAGAATGTTGCAGGAGATGAACAATATTGGGAATTCCTGAAAAAATCAAAGCCATTCAAGATGAAATGGCAAAAACTCAGATCAACAAAGCAACAGAGCATCACATAGGTCTACTAAAAGCAAAGATTGCAAAATTGAAAAGAGAGCAGGAAGATAACATCATTAAAAAATCAGGCATGAAACAAGATGGGTTTGATGTCAGAAGAACAGGTGATGCAACAATTGTGTTTATTGGATTGCCGAGTGTTGGAAAATCCACATTGTTGAATAAAATGACAGGGGCAAAATCCACTGTTGGTGCTTTCACATTTACAACGCTTACCGTAGTTCCTGGCATGATGGACTATAGGGGTGCAAAAATCCAAGTCTTAGACCTTCCAGGAATCATTAAAGGAGCATCTACAGGTAAAGGACTAGGGAAGAGAATTTTATCTGTTGCAAGAACAGCAGATCTTGTAATACTTCTGTTAGATGTATTTCAACCATATCATGAAGACGTATTAGTAAATGAGTTAGGAAATATTGGAATCAGACTCAATCAGCTACCACCAAACATCACAATCGAAAAAGCGCCAATGGGTGGAATTGCAATTGCTCAACAGGTAAAACTCACAAAAATTACAGAAAAA
>PVMK01115132.1_pt1 | contig 13790 bp, 8 predicted proteins | sample 1853481 | NCBI WGS metagenome assembly PVMK01 (sample SAMN08533507, study PRJNA380276) | Marine sediment metagenome, whole genome shotgun sequencing project. | reverse complement strand
GTTGATCGCCACTTTGCCCTCGTATTTGATATCGTCCAAGGTGCCGCCGCCGGGCACGGGATCGCCCTCCGTGGCGACCAGCCTGTCCTGGGTGAACACCGCGTCGGTCCCTCCTACACCGGCGTCATCTTTTCCATGGAACGCCACCTTGCCGTTGACATTGATCGCCACTTTGCCATTGGCGTGGATCTTAGTCAGGGTGGTGCCGTCGGGCAGTTCAGGGCCCACCTGGACGACCAGCCTGTCCTGGGTGAACACCGCGTCGATACTGGCGGTTTCGGTACCGGCGGTTTTACCATGGAACGCCACCTGGCCGGAGGCGTTGATCGCCACGCCGCCATCCAAGTTGATCTGCGTTAAGAGGGTGGTGTCGCCGGGCAGGGTATCGCCCTCCGCGGCGACCTTGCTTACGTCGCCCAGGACCGCCTCGGCACAGTCGACAAAAACGTCGGTGACATCTTCGGTAGGCACTTGGCCGCCGCCGTTTTCGACGCTACAGGTCTGTGCGGGGTTTGAGGGTGGGGTGGCCACGGTAACGTTATAGAAAGTGCCTGGTGTCAGAGGCGTGGGAAATTCAAAGGGACCGTCGCCGTCAATGGGCAGATTTTCACTGCCGTTGGAAAGGACGAGGCCACTGCCTTCGAGGCCGATGACGTCACCGCTAATTTTGACCGGATCGGGTGTGGTACCGGGCACCACGGAGAAGTCGGCAATAATATAAGTCTTTTCAAAAGCCTTAACATCCGGATCGGTTGCTACTATCCACTCCTGATCTGCCCCTTCTTCGATGTACTGGAGCTCACGGACCCACACGAAGCGTATATCGGATAGTTCGATTTCCGCTTCACTGAATCCAATAATAGAAATGGGAGATTCGCTGCCCCCCCGGCGGACCGACCCGCGTGACCTCGGGTTTCTGGGCGAGAGCATCTCTCACAGCTTGGGCCGCGGCCTTTGCTGCATCGTCGAGGGGGAAATCGAAGCCGGGGGGGTCCCCGTAGAGCTCACTCGGGCTATTTTGCACGAATGCAACGTTATAAAGGACGCCGGCCACGGGCAGGTTCAGGATGCCGAACGCGACGTTTCCGTCGGACTTTACCTCCGGCAGCGCCTGTGCCGTGCTGGCGCCCAGCAGAAGGCCCATCGTAACTACAAAAGTCGCTAAAAGAACAGTTCGTTTGAATTTCATGGTGTTTTCTCCTTTGTTTCTTAAAATGAATGGTTCAGGCAATATAGGCGTTAACAATAAACACTGCCGATATATTCCCGCCGATATTGCCAGCAATGCAACACAGATAAAGATGGAGATTATTTGTAAGACTCCAAACAAGACATTAAAACTCCTGTTAGGGTGGCTCCTTTACGAAACCCGCACCTGAAATGAGCCTTTCAGATTTTAAAAGCGCCTATTCACCATTCACAACATGCACTTTCAGGATCGACAGGTGCAGGTCATAGAGGCTGTTGAGCACGCCTGACAGTTCCGCCTGATCCTTTAACCGGCCGACCAAGGTTGTCACCGTGGTTTGATCCAACCTTTTGCGTGCGATGATACGCATACCGGCCAGACGATCGGACCATGATTCAGCCAGATGCCCCTCGACTTCAACACGATAGGTAGCCGGTGTCCAGAGCTTGGTATGTTTCTCGTTTGATTTATTATTCATTATTCATCGTCCCTTTTCGGTTGCCGGTAGTTTTCAGAAAAACACGCAGACACCACTGAAATAATGAAAAACGCTTTTCAAGGTTTTTGTACGGAATAAGTTGATCATATGGGGTATGCTACAAACTGTCGCAGATATTTCAATAACCAACGGCCTTGAATTACATCATCTCGTGTTTCGGCTTGACCAGCGAGAGGTCGGCACAGGCATGGATGTCATCCAACAGCTCCACGTGGCGGGCCGTGGCCCGCCAAGCCCTCAAGCGCCATCCTCCCGGCGTCTATCGGCCGCAACACCGCCCCGGCGTACCGGGGCGGTCGAGAAGCACGGGTGATGTCACTCGCTGGACATTTCCTCGCTCTCAGCGGGGACATCTGCTACCGGAGCCAGACCAACTAACACCGCGTCGGTTCTACCGGCTATTCCCTGGAACGCCCCCTGGAACGCCACCTGGCGGCCGTAGGGGTTGATCGCCACACCAGCGCCGTCGGCGATCCCGCTCAGGGTGGTGCGGTCGGCCAGGTTATCGCCCTCCTTGGCGACCAGACCGTACTGGGTGAACACCGCTTTGATACCGCCGGTTCGTCCATGGAAGGCCACCTCGCCTAATACGTTGATCGCCACACCACCGGTTACGTTGATCTCGTCCAGGCGGGTGCCGTCGGGCAGGGTATCGCCCTCCGCGGCGACCAGCTCGTCCGAGGTAAACACCGCTTTGACCGAGTCGGTACCGGCGGCAGGGTCGATGGCATTTCCATGGAAGGCCACCTCGCCTAATAAGTTGATCGCCACACCACCGCTTTCGTTGATGTCGTCCACGATGATGCCGTCGGGCAGGGTATCGCCCTCCGCGGCGACCAGCTCGTCCGAGGTAAACACCGCTTTTTTCGTGTCGGCACTGGAGTCAGGGTCGACGACATCTCCGTGGAACGCCACCTGGCCGAAGTCGTTGAGCGCCACACCACCGCTTTCGTCGATCTCTTCCACGGTGGTGCCGTCGGGCAGGGGAGAGGCCTCCCGGGCGGCCAGTTCGTACGAGGTGAACACCGCGCGAAACGTTTCTATTTCAGCGCCATCTCCGAGCTCGATTTTTCCATGGAACGCCACCTCATCGAAGTTGTTGATCGCCACTTTGCCCTCGGCGTTGATCTCGTTTACGAGGGTGCCGTCGAGCAGGGTATCGCCCTCCGAGACGACCGGCCCGTCCTGGGTGAACACCGCGATGGTATCGATACTGCTGGTGGTGTCATATTGTCCATGGAACGCCACCTTGTCAGCGCTGATCGCCACTTCGCCAATGTTGCTGATATTGTTCACGATGGTGCCGTCGGTCAGGGTACCGCCCTCCTTAGCGACCAGCCCGTCCTGGGTGAACGCCGCGTTGGTACCGTCGTCATCTCGTCCTCCGAACGCCACCTTGCCGTCTATATTGATCGCCACGCCGCCAGCCATTTCGATCTGCTTTAAGAAGGTGCCGTCGGGCAGGGTATCGCCCTCCGCGGCGACCTTGACTACGTCGCCCACGATCGGCTCGGCACAGGTGACAGCAACGTCGGTGACATCTTCGGTAGGCACTCGGCCGCCGCCGTTTTCGACGCTACAGGTCTGTGCGGGGTTTTGTGGGGGGGAGATGACGGTGACATGATAGAAATCGCCTGGTGTCATGGGCGTGTCAAAGGTAAAGGTGCCGTCGCCCTCAATGAGCAGACTGTCACTGCCGCTGTGCAGGACGAGGCCGATGCCTTCGAGGCCGGTGACGGTACCGCCAATGGTGACCGGTTCAGGATCGGGCTCTACCAAGGAGAAGCCGGCAAAACTCTCAGTGCTGAAAAGAGGTTTAACATCCCCTTCCGTTGGTGCTTCTACCCACATGTCCCCTTGCGGTCCAGGGGTGTACGAGACCTGACGGACAGCCACTAAGCGTAGAATCCCCCCGGGGAGTTCGAGTTCAACCTCATCGTATCCAATATTAAATTGGATAGATGGGATGCCGCCCGGCGGGCCGACCTTCATGACCTCGGGTTTCGTGTTGAGAGCATCTCTCGCTGCTTGGGCCGCGTGCAGTGCTGCCTCATTGGTGTCGAAGTCCAAGAACTCGAGGTCATCCCCGTAGAGATCAGTCGCGGTAGTCTCCAGGAATGCAACGTTATAAAGTTCGCCGTCCACCTCCAGGTTCAGGATGCCGTACGCGACGTCTCCAACGGAAATTACCACCGGCTGCGCCTGGGCCGCGCTTGTACCCAGCAGAAAGCTCATCGTAACTACAAAAGTCGCTAAAAGAACAGTTAGTTTGAATTTCATGGTCTTTCCTCCTTTGTTTCTTACAGTTAATGGTTTAGGCAATATAGGCGTTAACAATAAACACTGCCGATATATTCCTGCCGATATTGCCAGCAATGCAACATAGATAAAGATGGAGATTATTTGTAAAACTCCAAACAAGACATTAAAACTCCTGTTAGGGTGGCTCCTTTACGAAACCCGCACCTGAAATGAGCCTTTCAGATTTTAAAAGCGCCTATTCGCCATTCACAACATCCACTTTCAGGATCGACAGGTGCAGGTCATAGAGACTGTTCAGCACCCCCACAAGCTCGGCCTGATCCCTTAACCGGCCGACCAGGATTGTCACCGTGGTTTGATCTAATCTTTTGCGTGCGGTGATACGCATACCGACCAGGCGATCAGACCATGATTCAGCCAAATGCCCCTCGACTTCAATGCGATAGGTAGCCGGCGTCCAAAGCTTGATATGTTTCTCGTTTGAATTATTGGTCATTGTTCATCGGCCCATTTCGGTTGCCGGTGATTTTCAGAAAAACACGCACATCACCGAAATAATTAAAAATTACTTTCAAAGTGTTTATACACAACAAGTTGATCCTAATGTTATCGCGGTCACAGCAAAAACTTCCAAAAAGGACTGAAAAAAGAGGGTAGTGCAACGACGGGGGGACAGTCCTCACGGCGTTGCACCGTTCAGTTAATACGAAGCGTGCATCAGGATTTATCAGTGGCAAATTTTTTTTCAGTTCTGCTTCATTTTGGAACAAATCCAGTCGTTTGTTTTTTCTGTTCATTGTTTCCTGCATTTTTTCCAACTCACTGAAATAAACGATGAGTAAATCTTTGCATTTAGGGTGACCATATATTGTCGCGGTTGCGGAAAAAACCCCCAAAAGGGATGAAAAAAGGGTGAAAAAAAGATGTTTTGGGAAAGTATGAATGCGGAATTGAAAACGCGACCTCCGACCTCTTATAGCTGTTGGCCCTGCAGGATTAGTAGTTAGAAGTAGACACGGAGGGAAGGTGGAATCGGGGGATGCAAGACTGGGGCGATTGAAAAATTAGGAGAACAACAATTTTTCTGATTTGATGATCATATTTACCAGGTTACCTGAAATTTGGAATTTCTTGGACAGTTCGAATTCAAAGAATCCCAATTTTCATCGCCTTCTCAACCGCCTCACGGCGCTTGTTGACGCTGAGCTTCCCGTAGATGTTCTTCAGGTGTGATTTGACGGTTTGAGCTGAAATGCAGAGTTTGTCAGCAATTTCCTGGTTACTCAGCCGCCGGGGCAACAGCTCCAGAACATCGAGCTCGCGATTGCTCAGGGGTTCGACCAGGGGCTGCTGGGCAGACGCAGTCGGCTGGCCAGCTGCTTCCGGTGCAACGACCTGTTCATCTTTTTCCTCGAAGGCGGCCAGGGGGTGTTTGATCGTATCGTCGATTATGTCATTTTCGGCAAACCAGGCCTTTGCCCGGGAATGGAGGGCGGCAATCTCCTCAGGACACCAGTATCGATTCAACTGGTCTTGCAACAGCTGCTGAAACAGATGGTGATAGCGGAACCAACGGTTTCTCGTATCCAGGGCAAACAGGAAAAGGTTGTCCTTTTGGAGTCTGGCAATGAACTCGTCGCCATTCATCTCGCCCGTGCCGGGTGCAGCGTCCATTCCTTGCAGCGCATCGCACAAGGGTGCGCAGAAATGATCCAGAATCGCCGTAGCGACCATCAACCTTGCCATCTCCGGAGATTGCTGCGACAGCACCTCCTCTATCAGGTAATCAACGATCGAGGCGAAGCCTCCTTTCAGACCCGCCATCAGACGATCAAGATCGCCCGAATACTTCAGGGACTGTGACATCAGGCGCACTCCCGTCGGCCAACCTTCAAGGCTTTCCTGGATGGTCGCAGCGGTTTTCGAGTCGACCGCAAGCCCGAGGGTATTCTTCAGAAAGAGGCTTGTCTCCGCCACCGTGAAACGCAGGTCGGCAGTTCCGATTTCATTCACCTGACCCCGACCGCGAAGTTTGCTGGTAAGCAGCAGCGGATCGTGTCGGGCCAGCAGCATCAGGTGCAGATTTTGAGGCGGGTGGATCAATAGGGCGCATATCAGGTCGAGCACCGCGATCTCACGGATCTTGTGAAAGTCGTCCAGAACCAGAATGAAAGGATCCTCGATCCTGTCGAAGTCATTAACAAGATACCGGTTCAGGTCCGAAACAGGCACAAGTTCCGGGGCCTGCAGCAATGACCGCATCGTGTCGCATGCCCCGGGGAACGCTTTGCTGACCGCAGCCAGCAGATAGTTTATAAACTCACGAAGGTCGTTTTCTTCCTCGTCCAGAGATACCCATGCGTAAGGGCCATCCCACGCTTCCAGCCACAGGCTTGCCATCGTGCTTTTGCCGTAACCCGCCGCCGAGGAGACGATCGTCAACGGCCGACACCGCAGTTCGTCCAATCGCGCCACCAGATCTGACCGGGGCACAAGGTCCGGCGGAAGCCTGGGGCGGTCGAGTTTGGTGCGCAGGATCGAGGCGTCTTTCATTTGAGGCATTGAGGGAGGCCTCGCCAGTAATTCTTTGTACTCTGAGACCACTATGCCGGTGATAGTCGGGCTCAGATAGACGTCTCCCCGGATTACGGTCCTGATACCGTTCACCAGGTCTTCCGGTACACTTTTTTTCAGGATGTATCCGGCAGCTCCGGCCTGCAGCATGTCTTCGACGTAACGCTTTCCGGCGTGCATGGAAAGTGCCACCACTCTGGCCGAAGGAACCTCGGAGACGATCTGTCGCGTGGCATCGATCCCGTTTAAATCCGGCATGCTAATGTCCATAATCACCACATCCGGAGCATGCGTCCGCACCCCGTCGATCGCTTCCCGGCCGTCTCCGGCTTCACCGACTATACGAAAATCCTCTTGCTTTTCCAGAAGGAGGCGGAGTCCCTTTCTGAAAAGTGGATGGTCGTCTACCAGAAGGATCGTTGTAGCCATAGCTAATCCCTCCCCTGGCTATCATCGACACTGAAGGGGGCGGAGAGGATGGCCGTGCAGCCTTTGCTCGGCTCGGACACGATTTTCAGGTCACCGCCCAGATCAACCATGAGTTCCTCGATACTGAACAGGCCGAAACCGCCAGTTTTCCTCCCTGCATGAATCACCGCACGCGGGTCGAAACCAATACCATCATCTTCAACAATGATCCTGATACTTGTGTTCCTGTCTTCTAAACGAACGCCTACCTTGTTCGCCCGTGCATGTTTCACCACGTTAACGAGCAGTTCCCTGACATTGCGGAACAATATGGTCCGCACGCTTGACTTCAGTGTTTTTCGGCGGTTGTGGGGGATATTATCGATAAGTTCGGTTTTCAGGCTGTACCTGCTTCCAATCTGACTCTCCAGCCACTCGGATATGGCGGAGGAAAGACCGGCTTCATGTATTGCAGGGGAACTCAGTTCAAGCATGAGCAGCTGTGTATCCTCAAGGGTCTTGAGCAGAGTATCCGAAATGCCGTCAAGCTCATCTGCAAGCTTGGAATCGGAGGCGGACTCACGCGCTGAGGCAAGCTGCATTCGTGCCAGGGCCAGCGACTGACCCACATGATCGTGCAGGTCGGTGGCAATGGTACGCCGTTCCCTCTCTTCAGTGATGGTCAACTTATAGGCCAGGGCCTTCAAACGTTGCTGGTAGTCTACTAACTTTTGTTCAGCCCGCCTGCGCTCGGTAATATCCATCACCATGCCCGAAATATTGTCACCCTTCAGGGTCGTGGAAAAGATCACATGGATATGTCGATCCGTATGGGTGATCATTTCTGTCTCGAAATTAGTCGCAGAGCCCTGCTCCAGCAGTATGGCCAGGAATCGCTCACGCTGAAGGGGATCCGCCCAGTAGTCAAGAACCCCCTCGGCTACCATTTGTTCAGGGCTGTCAAAACCGAACATCCGGGCGAGGGCTTCGTTGGCAAAAATCAATTGGCCATCGATCCTGGAATTGAAGACGCCGACCAGGGACGTCTCAACCAGGCCACGGTACTTGGCTTCACTATTGGCGAGCTCCTTGTTCGTGGCAAATAATTCAGCCGTGCGTTTGGCGACAAGCTCCTGCAGTAGCAGCTGCATGTTGCGCAGGGTCAGATGCGTTCGCACCCTGGCCAGGACTTCCTCCTCCTGAATTGGCTTGGAGATGAAATCCACTCCCCCGGCGTCAAAACCCCTGATAATGTTCTGCATATCCTGCAGCGCACTGATAAATAGAATCGGAATGTCCCGTGTCCGCTCATCCTGCTTTAGAAGCCTGCAAACCTCAAACCCATCAATCTCCGGCATCCTCACATCCAGCAGGATCAGTTTCGGGGGCTGCGCCAAGGCGGAGTCAATGGCCAGTTGCGGGCTATTGATCGGACGCACCTGGTAACCTTCCCTGCCAAGCAGTTCGGAGAGCAGTTTCAGGTTGGCGCTTTCATCATCGATGATGAGGATATCGCCCATATCAATATTTGAATCATGGTTTGTCGGCATTGGCTTTCTTCTCATTAATCCCTTACTCCAACACGCCACTACTCCAGTTTTTCTCCTTTTACCTCTTCCAGCACTTCCCAAATCCGATCGATCTGAAAATTCTTAACGAACGCCCGCAGTCGCTCTGCCGTATCGGGGGCTTGTTCTGCGATGCGTTCGATCACCTCCAGAATAGCCTCCATTTTCGCCACCAGTATTGTCTCGCACAGATCCTGGAGCAAATTCGGTGGCAGCTCGGTCAGCATCTCTACGGTAAGATTTATCTGCTGCTTCTGCGCCATTTCCGCCCCGCTGTCCTGGTAGAGATATTTTATACCTAATTGCCGGCTCATGGACTCAAAAATCTCGTGGTCTTTGAAGGGCTTACGGACCACTTCATCACAGCCGCAGGTCAGTATTTCCTCATGCCGCTCTTCTAAGACACTGGCGGTGACCGCCACAATCTTAACTGCCTCTCCTCCCGGCAATGTCCGAAGTTTCCGGGTGGCCTCGAAGCCATCCATTATCGGCATACGCATGTCCATCCAGATAAAATGAGGGTGCCATTCCTGAAAGATCTTAATCGCTTCCTCACCGTTATTTGCCTCCTTCACCTTACACCCAATGTTGGAGAGCAGAGTTGTGAGAAGCACCCGGTTCTCGAGGTTGTCATCCACCACCAGAATGCGCCAGACCGGCTGATCGGCCTGCAGTCCAATGACTTCTGCTACGGAGGCCTTACTGGGTATTGCCGCCCCCGCTTCAACCATTTGAAGGGGGATCATGACTTTGAATAGAGAACCCCGGCCCGGCTCGCTTTCGATCGTTATATCGCCGTTCATCATGTCCACGAGCGATTTCGAAATCGCCAACCCAAGCCCCGTCCCCCTCTCTATATTTCGGGCATGGTCAAACCGGACAAAGCTTTCAAACACATCATCCAGGCTATCCTGGGGGATCCCCGGACCAGTGTCTTGCACTTCAAACTGAAACAGCACCATGTCAGGATCCGCTATCGGTTGCGTGCGGGCACGCAGCCACACTTTACCCTTCTCGGTGAACTTTACCGCGTTACCCAGCAGATTGATCAGGACCTGGCGCAGTTTCCCGACATCTCCTTGCATATAGGGGGCAAGCGCCGAATCCAGTTCGAGAGTGAAACGCAAACCTTTGCCCTCAGCCCGCGACTTCATCATCTGTCCCACGTCCTGAAGCATCTGTGTGACGTCAAACGGGGCCGGCTTCAATTCAATGCGCCCCGCCTCGATTCTGGACAGGCTCAGGATATCGTCAATCATCCCCAGCAAGTGCTCGCCGCTGCGATTGATGATGTCCAGGCTCTCCTGTTGCCCCTTGTCCAGTCCCGAATTACGCGTCAGAAAGCGGGAAAAACCGAGAATCGCGTGGAGGGCGGTACGCAGCTCGTGGCTCATGTTGGCCAGAAACATGCTTTTGGCCCGGTTGGCGGTTTCGGCATCTTCTTTTGCTTCCTGCAATTCCCGTGTTCTATCCATCACCTGAACCTCAAGCTTACGGCTTCTGGCTTCAATGGCGCTTACCCGCCAGCGGAAAACTCCGGCAAGCAGCGCTATGGCCATCACTATCATACTGATTCTGAACCACATCGTTTCCCACCACGGCGGGGTCACGCTAATGCGGATCGAGGCGCCCTCCTCGTTCCAGATCCCATCATTGTTGGAAGCGATCACCCTGAAGACATAGTCCCCCGGATCCAGGTTGGTATAGGTGGCAAAACGCCGCGTGCTGTCCACTTCGTTCCACTCCTTTTCAAATCCTTCCATCCGGTACCTGTATCGGTTCTGCGCCGGGGCTCGATAGTTCAACGCCACAAATTCAAAGGAGAACACCCGGTCCCGGTAGGAGAGCACCAGATTATTTATATCGAGGATCGACTTTTTCAAAACCGAATCGGCACCGATGGGCACCGGCTTGTTGGACAGTTGAAAATCCGTAATCAAAACAGGGGGAGGGGTTAGGTTGTCCACAATCTCATTCGGATAAAAAGCGTTGAACCCATTGGACCCGCCAAAAAACATTTCGCCGCTCCGGCTTTTGGAAGGAGCTGAGTACAAGAAAAATGTATCGCTTTGCAGCCCGTCACTCACGGTGTAATTTCTAAAACTTTCCTTCCGGGGATCGAACCTTGACAGCCCCTTCTGTGTGCTGAGCCAGAGCTCCCCTTTTTCATCCTCCAGGATCCCGCAAATAGTATCATTAGACAATCCGTAGTTAGTCGTATAATGGCTACTAAATCGATTATTCTGGCGGTCAAATTTATTGAGCCCCCTTGCGGTACCAATCCAGAGGGTGCCTGTCCGGTCTTCATAGATTGACATCACTGCATCATTGCTCAGACTGTTTGGATCGGAAGGGTCATGCAGATAATGGGTGAACTCTCCTGTCTCTCGATTAAACTTGTTGAGCCCACCGCCAATGGTCCCGACCCAGAGTGTACCCGCCCGGTCTTCTGACACGCTTAACACCACATTGTTGCTCAGCGTATGCGGGTCAGCCGGGTCGTGCTGGTACCGGGTAAATTGCTCTGTTTCACGATCGAGTGCATTTAAACCACCACCATAGGTACCGATCCATAGTGTTCCTGTCCGGTCTTCATAGATGTTAACAACAGAATCATGACTCAGGCTGTGGGGCTTGGTGTCATCGTAACTATAAATAGCAGTACGTTCTGTATCCGGATCGAATTTGATCAATCCCATTCCCCGGGTGCCGATCCAGATCAGCCCCTGCCGGTCTTCATAGACTGCCGTCAAATTATCATTGCTTAAATTGATCGGATCGGAAGGGCCATGCAGATACTGGGTGAACCTTTCTGTCTGGCGATCAAACTTGTTGAGTCCGCCGCTATTGGTACCGACCCAAACGATCCCCGCCTGGCCTGCGTAAAGGGTGTTCACACGATTATCACTCAAAGTGTTGGGAATGTCGGGGAGGGCGCGATAGTGGTGAAAGGGCTTTGCGCTGCCATCAAGAAAGTTAATTCCACCTTCGGTCGCTATCCAGAGCATTCCCTGCTGTCCCTCATAAATATGCCAGATCGAATCAGAGCTCAAACTATATGGATCAGCAGTGTTATGTCGATAGTGAGTAAAGGTCTCTGTTTCCCGATCGAATCGATTCAGTCCGCCCCCCCAGGTGCCAACCCAGATCCTGCCTGACCGGTCTTCACAAATCGAGTCGATAATATTGTGGCTCAGAGTTTGAGGATCGGTGGCATCATGCTGATAACGGGTGATCCGGGTTCTTTCGGGACTCAATTTACCGAGGCCAGCCTCCGTGCCAAGCCAGAGTATGCCCAAACGATCCTCATAGATTGATCTAACCGTATTGTGGTTGAGGCTGGCGGGATCATCGAGGTTATGCCGGTAGTGAACAAACTGTTCTGTTTTGGGATCGAACCGGTTGAGGCCGTCCTCCGTGCCGACCCAGAGGACACCGGTGCTGTCTTCAACAATTGACCAGACGATATTATTGCTCAGGCTGTTCGGGTCACCAGGATCGTGCTGGTAACGCGTGAATTGCCTGCTGTCACGATCCAGTTTGTTGAGCCCTCCCATCGTCCCCAGCCAGATCGTCCCGTCCCGGTCTTCATAAACAGTCCGTACAATATCATCGCTCAAGCTGTGAGGGTTGTCCGGATCGTTTTGGTACCGGATGAAAGCGTCCTTTTCCCGATCATATTGGTTGAGGCCGCCGCCCCAGGTACCAATCCACAGTACGCCGCTTTGGTCTACGATCATGGCACGGGCAACATTGTGACTCAGGCTGTTGGAATCTTCTGGGTCGTGGCGGTACACTTTTAAGCTGGCACCGTCATAACGGTTCAGTCCGCCCAATGTGCCAAACCACATTAAGCCGAGTTTATCCTGAACAACATCCCTTGTTTGATCACTTGAGAGTCCATCTTGAGCAGTGAACCTGCCAATTCTGAGGTACCGACTCAGTACTGGATCCGCAGGGCGCTGCGATGCCGTTGGACCAACAGTCGTATTCTGTGCACTGGCAAAATCAACGGTTATTCCTGAAATAAAGATAGAAACCGCCAGGAAGGCTACGGTCAAAGATTTAGGCAGGGTGTTCATCATATTTGTCCTCCCTGAATGCTGGCCAATAACAATGATAAGTGACAAAAGATACCATAAATGAATATAATTTCAACAAATTAATGACTCGGTTGATTTAGTCATGAGTTGAGTAGTGCTACAAAAAAGCGCATAACCGATTAAAATAAATGGAAATATTACAAAATTATACTTGACATCGAATAATCTTTCATATACAGGTAACATATTGTTATTATGATTATATATTGCTTTTTTCAATGGAGATTCGATGTTCAAGAAAACAAGTCCCCAATTATCTTTTTTTGATCCGAATATGATTGTCCCAGGTATATTACCGGCCGATGACTGGTCTTATATTTACCGGGAAAAGATTTATCCTCTTATCGATGAAGACAAATTCAGGCATTTATATGATGAGGGGTGGGGTGCACCTAATAAATCGATAAAAATACAAGTTTCGTTACTTATTTTTATGAGTATCGAAGAATTTAACTGGCGCGAAGCAGTATATCAATTTCAGAGAAGAATTGACTGGATGAATGCCACTTATACGCCCTTTGGAGAGGCCAAGATAGATCACACGACCCTATTCAAATTTTATCAGCGAATAGAACAAGATGATAGCGCCTACGAGCTGTTTAAGGAGCTTACATCAAGCTTTATTATTGAATGCGGCGTTTCAACCCGCAAACAAAGAATTGATTCATTTTTTATGCATGGTTGGCTCAAAACCCTATCACGCTACGGATTATTTAAAGAGACGATTCGTGTATTTCTTCAAAATCTGAGAAAGCAAAAGCCCGGGCTTTATGAAGAAATAAAAGATGAACTTTCACAAAATTACCTGGAAAAAAAATTTGATTTGACCGAAAAAGATAAGGACAAGACACACCGAAGAATATCTGAAATGGCTATAGATCTATATCGGATAAAGCAGGCGTTTGCCAACCACAAGCAGATTAAACATTATCAGAGTTTTAAGACATTGATTATCGTATTCGAGCAGCAATGCCTTGTCAAAGAGCGCTCCGATAAAATGGAATGTGACAACTTAGCAGAAATAGAAGTAAGAGAAAAGCCTGTGGGAGAAAAAATCATATCAAGCCCGCATAATACGGATGCTGAATATACCCGCAAACGCAATCAAAAAGTAGTCGGTCACAAGGGATTTTTAACGGAAACGTGTGATCCTGAAAATCCGGTACAGTTCATAACGGACCCAAATT
>PVMK01125060.1_pt1 | contig 13791 bp, 11 predicted proteins | sample 1853481 | NCBI WGS metagenome assembly PVMK01 (sample SAMN08533507, study PRJNA380276) | Marine sediment metagenome, whole genome shotgun sequencing project. | reverse complement strand
AAAGAAGCCGACAAAGGCATCTTGTTCCGGTGCCCGGACAATGTCGCCGAGGAGTTCCCGCAGTTCAAGCGCACCGACGCCTACGCCGAGCTACTGGCGGCCCTGCTCGATTGATCGAAAAGCGTCGTTCGTTAGTTTATGACAAACTGCAGAAGGGGATGCGGGCCGGGTCGACTTCCTAGCGTTCGAAGCTGCGCTCGACGACTAGGGGTACACGCAGGAGACCATTGCGACCAAGGTCGGCAAGGAGCGCTCGACGATAGCGAACGCGTTGCGGCTCCTGGGCACTCTTCCCTTAGTTCGTGATTGTGAGCTCGAGGAGCTCATTGCAATCGCTGAACCCGCCTGCGGCGGGGATGCTCGCGCCGTTGTCGGTCACGATGATGGAGTAGAACACGTTATCGCCGTCTCTGTACTGCACGGTGTTGCGCGTGCCGCCGGAGCATTCGGCCTCGGACGTACACAAATTGAACCCGACAAAGAAGAGGTCGCCGGTGTTGGCATCTGGCCGGATGTCTATCTGGAGCTCGACGGTCTCTCCACCGTTGGTTGTTGTCGCCGCAGAGCCTTCGGTCTCGTTGAACGCAGAGCTCACAAAGGCGAGAACGTACTTGGTGGCGCCGTTGACCGGGGCGCTTGCGGTGATGCTTCCGCCTTTGGCGACCGTGCTGGGCGTCACGCTGGGTTGCCCGGTAAGTGCAGGCCTCCCGCCGACGTCGTCCTCGCAGCCCGCGTTCATGCCGCCGCTTCCACCAGAGCCGCCTGTCCCGGCCGAGCCGCCAGAGCCTCCGGTCGCCGCCGAGCCGCCGCCGCCGCCGTCACCCCCCGTGGCGCCGGAGCCACCAGTTCCGGAACTATCGTCGCCGCATCCCGCGACCGCCATGCTAGCAGCCAAGATTGCGAAGGATATCAAACGTGTTGCGTGCATTTTGCCCTCCTCGTGCCTCGGACGGAGGCTATGACCGTGCCCAATTCTTGTAAAGAGTTACTTGTACTTCTTGAGCTCTAGTCGGGCGACGATCCCACGGTGGACTTCGTCGGGGCCGTCGGCGAGACGAAGGGCGCGAGCCATCGCGGCGAGGCGGGTGAGCTCCGGGTCGGCCATGCCTTCGCCGCCGTGGATCTGGATCGCGGCATCGACGACGTCTTGAAGCACGTTCGGCGCTATCACTTTGATCGCTGAAATGTCGACCAGGGCCCCAAACGTGCCGAGGGTGTCGAGTGCCCACGCGGCCTTGAGGGTCAAGAGCCGTGCTTGGTCGATCGCCATGCGTGAGTTCGCGATGATGTCGCGGTTCGCGCCGAGATTCACTAGTGGCTTGCCGAAGGCAACCCGGTGCACCGCGCGCTCGCACAGGCGCTGCAGTGCGCGTTCCGCCGCGCCAACCGCGCGCATGCAATGGTGAATGCGCCCAGGGCCGAGGCGCCCTTGCGCGATTTCGAATCCTCGTCCGGACCCGGCGATGACTTGATCGACGGGCACGCGCACGTCTTCGAAGAGGATCTCCGCGTGGCCGTGGGGTTCATCCAGGTGCCCGAACACCGGCAGCATCCGCAAGATCTTCACGCCCGGAGCATCGATCGGCACGATCACCATCGAGTGGCGTTCATGTCGGCCCGCGTTCGGGTCGGCCACACCCATGAAGATCAAGAACGCCGTCCTCGGGTCGCCCGCGCCGCTAGTCCACCATTTCTGCCCGTTGATCACGATTTCGTTGCCGACGACCTCGCACGTGGCCTGCATGTTGGTCGCGTCACTCGAGGCGACCGCGGGCTCGGTCATCGCGAACCCCGAGCGAATCTCACCTGCCAACAGTGGCTCGAGCCAGCGCTTCTTCTGCGCGTCGGAGCCGTATTTCACCAAGACCTCTGCGTTGCCGGTGTCGGGGGCGCTGCAGTTGAACACCTCTGGCGCCAGGAAGCTCCGGCCGGTAATCTCGGCGACCGGTGCGTAGTCGCGGTTGTCGAGGCCGGCGCCGTACTCCTCGTCGGGCAGGAAGAGGTTCCAAAGCCCCAGCTCTTTCGCTTCGGCCTTGAGCTCTTCGAGGATCGGCGGGATACGCCACTTGGTCCAGTCGTCGGTGTGAACGAGCTGGTCGTGATAGGTCTGCTCGTTCGGAACCACACGCTCGCGGACGAAGCGGTCGACTTGGTCCATGACTTTGCGCGCGCGCTCGGAGTGTTGGAAGTCCATCGCATCTGGTTGTCCTACGAAGGGCCGATCGATGCAAGGGCACCCTCCGTTTTGACGTCGCTGCCGCCGGCCGCTAGCTCTGCGTCATGGGTCTGGTCGAAGGGGCCACTCCTGCTTGGACACAACCGCGTAGAGTCGCCATTCCCCTGCTTCACGGACCAGATCGAGGCCTAGCCTAGCGTGCTGTCTGTACAACGGGTCGAGCTTCTTCGGGTGAACGATGATGTAGTCGTAGTATCGACCGTGCTTTTCCATGCTGAAGGTCCGCGGTTTGTACCAGTTCGGGTGGGGTGGAATCCGTTCGTTCCTGAAGGCCATCGGTGTGTTGGGATGGTTGAACAAGTGAGGATCGTAGCTGGACGTCAGCGCAGCGGCGTAGCCATGAAGCTGACCCAGCGTTGCCTCGCGAGTCCCCGAGTAGGCGTAGTCGTCCAGGTCGATTGGCATGAACGTGCTTCCCGGCTTCATCTCGGCGACGATGTCGAGATAGGGCTCCACGTACTCACCGTAGGCGCTGAACTGCCTGGCGACCTCGAGATGCAGGGCGAAAGCGCAGAGGACCCCCGGAGCGAGCAACCAACGACGCCAGCCGTCAAAGACGGGGCGCGGGATCAACAGAATGCCGATCAGCACGTAGGTCGCGAAGCGGGGATAGGTCCACCAGTGGCCAATAACCCCCCAAACGGAAAACGGCAGGGACAAGTACAGGCCAAGAGCGACAAGCAGAAACAAAGAAGCGCGACGGTCGCTCTCGACGCGAGGATGTTTCTGTTCGACCAACCCCAGGAGAACCGGCCCCAACACAAGCATCAAGAACGCCGCCGCTGTCAGCATGGCACCGGGGCTTTGTGGCAGATTGTCAAGTGTGAACCTGAAAAGGCTGGAGATCTTCTCTGCAACGGGAGGATACTTGACGTGTAGACCCGTTCCGAGCGCCCCCTCCCCGCCGGACCTTCTGAGGAGCCATGGCGCGACGCCGATGAAGCACCCCAGCAACGCGATGAAGCTTCGCCCTATCGCAGGTAGGATCGGACGCTGTGCAATACCGAATGCCAGTCCCACACTGAGGCAGAGCGCCAGGGCGTGAACGTGGGTCAAAGCGATCAGAATGCCCAACGGGATCAGCTTCAAAGCTTGTCGGCGAGTCTGGATCTCGGCGATGTTGGCGATCAGATAGAGTGCCAAGGCCATCCCAAGCGAGAAGGCGGTCCACCCCCAGTATAGGTTCGTGTCCCACGCCAACAGAAATGCCCACAGCCCAAGACGTGGGCTGCGCTCGAAGCCAACCAAGAGGCGCATGATCGATATCGGCAGCAGCACGACCACCAGACCGACGCTCACCTTGGCAGCGAACAGCACCCCACCTAGCTGCTCCAACAGCGAGACTAACGTGTACATCGTCCAGTACGGAATCGGGAACCAGTTCACGCGGTAGTAGTTCGTCACGACGCCGTTCCCAAAAGCAACGTCGTCCAGAAGCCCGGCGGCGCCGATTTGGCTGCCCATGTCGACTAGAGGAAGGATCGGCGTGACCCAGAGCGGCACGAGCGCGCTCACGCACAGCGCAGCAGTCCCCCATCGCAGTAACGCATCCTCGCGAAACATCCGAACGGTCGGAGTATTCAGCCACCACCCGGTCAGCCGATGAGCCATTGAGAGTACAGTCATGTCGCTCGATAAGAAGGCCGGCCAGCAATAGGACACCAGGGCCGATCGGGCAACAGTTGTTGTCGAGCCCCGAAGTGGGCTTACCGACGTCGTCGTGCGACGGGGCGATTCGCTCCCGCGCGAGCACGGCGCCCCGTCCTCCGGGGACTTGACCTGCGAACCGCGAGGCGATAGCCAATCGCTACATGCCTGACATCCATTGCCTTCAAGTGAGATACGATGCTCGCAGGTAGACGAATCGCCATCGTGATGCCGGCGTACAATGAAGCGAAGCTGATTCGGGGGGCGCTCGAAGGCATTCCGAGCTTCGTGGACCACATCATCGTGGTCGACGATGCGAGCATCGACACGCCCTCGAAGATCGTGCGGGCTTTCCCGCGGCCCATCGAGCTGATCGGCATGGAACTAATCAGGGAGTTGGCGCTGCGATCGCGACCGGTTGCAGGCACGCCCTCTTGCTCGGCGCAGACCTCACCGCCGTGATGGCCGCAGACGGACAAATGGACCCCATGGATCTGCCCGCGTTGTTGACGCCTCTAATCGCTGGCGAGGCCGATTACGCGCAGGGCAATCGCCTCGGCTGGCCGGCCGCAAGCGAAGCGATGCCGTGGCACCGGTGGCTCGGCAACCATATCTTTTCGTCGCTGACGAGACGGGCGATTGGCGTCGACGTCCAGGATTCGCAGTGCGGTTACGCGGCGATGAATCGTCGTACCAAACAGACGCTCGATTGGAATCGGTTGTGGAAGGGCTATGGCTATCCAAACGATCTACTGAGCTCTTTGACGCTTTGCGGGCTGCGCGTGCGAGAAATCCCAGTGCGGCCGGTTTACGGGGCGGAGCAGAGCGGGATACGCCTTCGGCACGTGCTGTTCATCATCCCTTTCGTGATCGCGCGCGCGCGGGTTCGTAGATATGCCCGACGACGAGAGCTCGCACAGTACCAGCTGGCGACATGATAAGGAACGCATACGCCGAAGCTGAAGCACATGGATTGCGCCTCGCTCGTTCGTTCATCCAGAAACTATGGAGACGGGGGGATGTACAGTTCATTACATACGCCTCGCTGTTGGTCGGATCCATGCTTATCCTTCGCCCGCTCTTCAGCTACTGGGTTCCGAGGGCAACCTACGGGCACTCATTCATCGCCTGGCAGATGGTTCTCGACGACTGGGCGGCGGTGCAAGGAGCCAACCGCACGTTGCGGCCCGCGGCGCCTACCTTTCTATTCCTGCTCGTTCCCACCGTACTCCACCTCTTACGCAGGGAGCGACTCACCTGGGAACACTTCCAAGGATACCGTGGACTGCGGTGGGTGATCATGGCGATCGTCGCCTGTTTCGTATGGGCGGGCACCACCTTTGACTACAACATGTACCTCGACCAGGGGCATTTTCTCGACCGTGCGCTGCTGCTGATCTTTGGCGTTCTTTCGTGGCGGTCACCGCTCTTCATTCCGTTTTTCACCAAGATGGCGATCGTCATGATGCGGGAGTGGAGCTTCCCCATGTTTCATGACGATTTCGACTGGCGCGCCGTCACGGGTGTGCTCGTGTTGTTCTCGGGGTTCGTGTGGCTTTCGTTCTTGCGCGGCATGCGCACCGTGCACTTCGTGTTCGGCGCAATCTGCCTGATAGGCTCCTACTACTTCTACGCCGGCAAAGCGAAGCTGAAGTTCGGACCAGACCAGGCGTGGCTGTGGGAAAATGAGCTCTCCAATCTTTTCGTGAACTCGTGGGTACACGGATGGGTGGGGTTTATCCCCAAAGATGCTGTGGTCTGGTGGGCGAACGTCCTGCATTGGTTCGACGTTCCCTTTCAACTGCTCACGGTATTCATCGAGTTCGGTTTTCTGCTGGTGTTCGTGCACCCGCTGCTAACGCGCGTGATGCTATTCTTGGCCGCGGCGTTTCACTGCGGCATTTTCGCAAGTGCGGGAATCTTTTTCTGGAAGTGGATCGTCGCCGATGCGATGTTGTTTGGCTTTATCAGCAGGGGCGGACGCAAACTCTGGGACGAAGTATTCCGCTACAAAGCCGTTCAGGTCTTCGGCGTGCTCGTAATCATAATGTCCCCATACTTGGGCTATTTCCGGCCCCAAATCGGAGTCGCTTGGTGGGATACGCCCTACAACGAGACCTATAACATTTATGTCACCGGTGTCAGCGGCAAGCAGTACTTGATGGCCGCTAAGCAGTTCACGCCGTTGGACACGCGACTCATCCAAGAAGACATGAACTACCTTAGCACTGAGCACCACCTCACGGGCGTATACGGTACGGGTTACAACTACCCACTCTACAAAGAGCTCTACAAACTCGAGAGCGCCGACGACGCCGCCAAACTGCGGCGCACACGAGGGCGCAATGGCTACAATAGGGCGGCGACCGTCGAATTCGGCAACTTTGTGCGCCAATACCTGCACAACACCAACAAGGCGGGCGGGAGGAAGCACCAATGGCTGGGGTGGATCGCCAAACCCGAACACTTGATGACCTGGCCGGTGTGGACCGACTACGACTATCAGGAACCCGTGGTTCATCTTGAAGTGTGGCGGGAGGCCACATTTTTCGACCGGAACGACATCGTAAGTTGGGGCGAGACGAAACTGTTCGAGACCTCAATCGACCTCCCCGACTACAAGGATCCGAACCGCAAGATAAACGTGAGCTTCCAGGCCCCGGCGCCAACGAGGTCCACCGGCCGCGTGCTTCTGCGAGACTGGTTCTGGCCAGCCCCTGCACCAAATCCGGGCGACTCGGCACCTGGCGAGGCGCACTGACGGCGCGCCAGTGTGCTAGACCTCTGCCATGTCGGACTCTCTAAAGGATGCTGCGGTCATGGTGACCGGTGGATGTGGGTTCATCGGCTCCCACTTGGTGCACGCGTTGGCGGCGCGCGGCGCCAAGCGCATCGTGGTGGTGGACTCGCTCCGCTACGGAAAGCCTGAGAACCTGGGCGCGTTGGTGGAGCAGGTGGAGGTGGTTCAGTACACGCTCGGAGAGAGCCGGCGGGACGTGTTGAAGGCCGCCCTTGAAGGGGTCACGCACCTCTTTCATCTCGCGGCGGAGAAGCACAACCAGTCGAAAGACAGCCCGGCCCTCGTGTACCAGAGCAATATTGTTGGCACGCATATGCTCTTCGAGGACGCGGTGGCGGCTGGCGTAGAGAAGATCGTCTTCACGTCTTCCCTGTACGCCTACGGAAGGATGACGGGAGCGCCGTTCGTCGAGAGTGAGCTACCGCAGCCCCGCACCGTGTACGGCATCAGCAAGCTTGCGGGAGAGCACGTACTCGCGCACTTTGGGCAGACGCAGGGCGTCGCGTGGAACGTGCTGCGCTACCTCTTCGTTTACGGACCGAAGCAGTTTGCAGGCCTGGGCTACAAGTCGGTCATCATGAAGAATTTTGAGCGAATCCTCAGTGGAGAGCCACCCGTGATCTTCGGGGATGGGGCGCAGGAACTCGACTACGTTTTCGTCGACGATGTGGTCGAGGCCACGCTGAGCGCCATGGAGAGCCCGGTCACGAATGAAGTCCTCAACATCGCTTCGGGTCACGGAACGCGGATCGATGAGCTCACCGAGGCCATGTTGCGCGTCAGCGGAAGCACGCTTCGTCCAACGTACGGGCCAGCCGACTGGACACACGGCAGCTGTCGGGTGGGGAGTGCCGAGCGGGCGGCGCAGGTCCTCGGCTGGCGAGCCACTACCCCATTGAACGTCGGACTCCAACGCACGTTCGACTGGATTCAACAGAACCCGGGCTAGCGTCGCCGACAGGCGAAGCAGGCCCTGAGCGGCAACCACTTACCTGGAGATGCGGCGCGTTCCTCAACGATGAAGTCACACTCTAGGAGTTCCGCGAATTGCCGGGGCCACCACTTGTGAAGGTGATACTCATCACCGCCCCAGTTGATGCGATCGCGAAGCAGCCAGCCAGCAGGCGTCAGGCGGACCACCTTCTTGAGGCCGTCGATCAGGGGATCCACCGGCACCGTGATCACGGCACGGCCGTCCGGCTTGAGCAGCCGACGGATCTGGGTGAGCACCTCCTGAGGTGCTCTGGTGTGCTCCAGAACCTCCGTGCAGATGATTCGATCGTAGCTTGCTTCAGGTAGGTTGAGATCACTCAACTCACCAAGATGAAACTCTACGTCGTAACCGTGCAGGTTGCGCTTGGCGGTATCGAGAAAAACCTTGGACACATCCACGGCAGTGAGGCGGGCCTCCGGAAACATGCGCAAGACGTGTCCTCCACCAGAGCCAACCTCCAGAATCCGGAGCCCCGCCGCGGGCCCCACCATGCGCCGAATGATTGCGAGCCGCCGCTGCTCGATGTGCCGCACCACAAAGAAGGACCGCTCATAGTAGTCGTCGATGGGATGCTCGCGCGCAAGACGGTCGTTGAGGTCGGCCACCTCTTGCGAGCTTCCGCGAAGCGTAGAACGAGTTTCCATCAATGTAGCTTCTCAATCGGCTGAGGCGCGTCCGATTGAAAATCGACGCCCAATCTCGACACGCTTGCCAAGTGCTTTCCGGTCCGAATCAGCTCCATCTGATCGACGAACTGAACATCGATGCGTAGGTCATCACCCAAATGATGACGGAAATGGGAAAGGATCTCGGCCAAGGCATCCTCCGTGTAACGCCCGCCCTTGACGACGCGAAAGGTCAGCGCTCCGCGTTGCTCTTGGATCACCTGGAAGCGCTGCACGGCGTGGTCGTACTCCTTGAGTAGGTGGGCGAAGAAGGTACCCGGAACGAAACGACCATCGGTGCCCTGGATGATCGCTTGGACGCGACCTTCGATGTCACCGATCAGCGGCAATCCGCGACCGCATGGGCATTCATAGTTGGGGTCCATCGCCACGGCCAGGTCACCGATACGGTAGCGAACAAACGGAAGGCAGTAGTTGTTCAAGTCGGTGATCACAACCTCGCCGATCTCGCCGGGCTTCGCTGGCTGGCCATCGCGCAGCACCTCAACGATGTAACCCTCAGCCGCAACGTGATGCCCCACGTGGGCTTCGCACTCGTAGGCGATGCCCGAGAACTCGCGCGCGCCATATTTGTCAAAGACTTTGCAACCGAAGGCGCTCTCAATGCGCCGTCGACTCGGCAGCGGCAGGCTCTGTGCACTGCTCATGATGGCTTGCGGGTTAACAGCGAGTCGCCCCTGGTCTTTCAAGTAGTAGGCGAGATAATCGAATGCTTCGGCGTACCCGTCGAGCAAGACCGGCTCATGCTTGGCGATCTCACGCACCATTGCGTCCAGCCCCCCCTCGGACATCTCGAAGACCGGAATGAACTTGCGCCGCAAGAGCGCCGCGTCTAGGCGTTCTTGGAACGCCTGCGCCTGGGACATGCCGATCGTTTGATGCCACAGGCGTACGCTCGGGTCGCCAAAGTTGTAGCCCGTCCACTCCTGCGATCGCAAGGTCGCGGCCCAGCGAAACTCGAGCTGCGCGCGATCTGCGTAGCAGACAAAAGGTTCGCCGGTCGAACCACTCGTGGCAATGCGCAAGACCTGCCGCTTGTTGTGATTCTCGCTGAGGATGTCGAAATGAAGGTTCTCGCGGACATCGTCCTTCGTTAGGAACGGTAGCTTGTGAAGGTCGCGCTGTCCGCGAATGTCGCTTGGCCGCAGCTTGGCGGCCTGCATGCGGTAACGGTAGAAGGGCACGTTGCGGTAGGCGTGGCGGATCAAGCGGCGCAACTTTTCGTCTTGCAACTCACGCACCTGGTCTGCCTTCAACCACTGCGTCTGACGTAGCGTCTCGTAGTAGCGTTCCACGTCGCGCGTGATCATCCAGTGCGTCTGACTGAAAGTCGTTAGGTACGCGTTCCAGTGGAGGCGCCGCGCGGCCGACATGGGCCGCCCCCGGTCGATGACCGGGTGCCGACGAAGGAACTGATCGCCCACATCCTTGGGGCGCTGCCGGAGGCGATACTCCCAGGCGGCCCGAGCAACGTCGACGAATGAACGCACCACGGCGCGGGAGGCGTCGTCATCCAAGAAGCTCTTGCCCGCACGGCGGTTCTCGAAGAGCGTTTCGACTTCTTTGTACGAATAGCCCTTGGCGTGGGCCGCAACCATGATGAAGGATTGCCAATAGAAGTAGTCCCCGCTGTAGGTGAGGAGGTCCTCCAGCACTTCCTTGGCGCAGACGACAAAGCCGCTCTTGTTGTCCTGGAGCTTCATCCCAAAGGTCGTGTTGAGTAGATGATTGAGTCCGCGGCTGAGATGGTAGCGGGCTCCGCGTTCGCGGCCCACGGCGCTCCGCCATCCCTGAACGACGTCGACGCTGTGCTCTCTCAGCTCGCGATAGAGCCGGAGGAGATCCTCGGGTTGGTACTGCAAATCCGCGTCGATCAACCCCACCACGGCTCCGCGCGCTGCGGAAACCCCCGTCTTCCAACCCTGGGCAATCCCGCGATTGTCGGGATGGAAGCGGCCGATTACCTGCGTCGGGTGCTCGCTCTCGACTTGGCGGATGGCTTCGGCCGTGCGGTCACTACTGCCATCGTCTACCAGAACCAGTTCTCCCTGGAGCTCCCCCCGCTCGAAGGTAAGAAGCACCCGGCGCGTGAGTTCCTCGATGTTCGCCTCCTCGTTGAAGCAAGGGACGATGACGGAGAGATCGACTTCCATAGGTTCACGCCAGGACGAGTGCGGCGTTTAGCACACTCGGCGGGGGCTGGGTACTCGCGCGCCCGATCGGGGACTGAAGGTCTCATCGGTCATCGGGCCCACCCGAGATCGGTATCCAGAGATTGATCAGGCCTCCAACGCCCGCGGTGATCAACTGCGTCGCCCAAAAGCTCAGCGAGCCCGCATATGCAGTGGCCTCGGGCACGCCGACGGTGCCGTACAACGCGGCGAATGCAGCCTCGCGAACCCCGGCGCCTCCAACGGTGAAGGGAAAGAACCCCGAGGCGCTGATCAGCGGCATCGCTACTGCGGACGAGGAGAACTGCACCGCCGGATCGAGCGAATGCATGATCGCGTGTCCTGCGACGACGTTGAGGAACTGGATGATCAACGATGCAACGATGGCGCCCGTGAAGGGCCACCACTTGTAGAGGCGGGGGAGGACACGGAGCGGTTCGGCGAGTTTCTTGGGTAACCACGGCGCAAGCTTTGGCGCGAGCGCGATCCCACCGAGTGCACCGACCCCTGCGGCCAGCCCGAGCCCCACCCATAGCCCGACGTTCTCGAGTCCAGGCAACGGCCGGATGAAGTAGGCGCACGCGGCGATCGCGAGTAGAGCCGACACGCCTAGAACGCGCTCGATAAACACGACAGCGACACCGGTCGTGGCTCCGGCCCAGCTCACGTCTCCGAACGCTTTTCGGCTCGCGATGCCTCGGAGAACGTCGCCACCGACTCCACCCGGCACGTACGTGTTGTAAAAATGGCCCACGAGGTAGAGATGCCCAAGGCGCGCCCAGGAGGGGACGTTGATCGCGCCATACGCACGCAAGAGGAGCCTCCATCGTACGATGCCCATTCCGAGACCGGTGAACGCGACGGTCAGAGCGAACAGCGCGGCGCCCACGGAAAGCCGTCGCCATGCGGCTACGACTTCGCTGGGATCGACCCGGCTCGCCAGGTATGCGACCGCGGCCAAGGTGATCGCAATGCGCCCCCATCGAAGAAAGCGCCGCCGCTTCTCAGCGCTGGTGCTGCGTCGTTCCCCCCGTTCGCTCATTTCAGCTAACCCTCTATCGCACCTCGAGCGATTCCAGGTGGAGGAACGTACGCTTCAGGGCCTTGGCTCGCACGTAGCGGGCCTTCGTCGGCTCGAATTCGAGAGTCCATTTGGAGAATGGCTCCGTTTGCCGGCCTAGCTCCTGCCACTCCTGGCGATCGAGGCTGGCCTCGATCGCCAACGGGAACGACCGATCTCGGCAGCAGTCTCGGCGGTTCCGAACGTCCACCCGCTCGATGAGCGTCGGGCCGCCCAAGTCCAGCTCCACCCAGGGTTCTTGCTCACGGTTCGTGTGGAAGAAGATACGCGTCTTATTGCGATCGCAAATTCCCGTTTCGGCAGAGAAGCCCTTGTACGTGCTGCTCGCCCGCCAGGGTTTGTCTTCGGCCAGGTTGGGACCCCGCGCAATGCGTGCACCCGCCTCGGCGCCGCCAATGATTGCAAGCGCAAGGAGTAGGACCGTGACGCCGATGCGCACGAAGCGTCGGGCGAGCGCTCGCTGGAGCTGATGTTCCGGTGCGCGTGCCACTTTGAGAAGTGCGCGCGCGGCGCCGGCCAGTGCTTCCGCTTCCGCGGATCGAACGCGAAGGTTTCCCTCGACGCCATCAATGTCGGGTGACTCAGTGACGAGCTCGCAAAGCCGCTCGAAGGACACGGCCTCGGGCAGAGCGCGAGTCAAGTGGGGGCGAAGAGCCTCGTTTTCGGCAAGGCCGCCCACGCTGCTGCCAAGGGCCCGCAACGTCGCGCGGATGCTTTCTTTGTGAAGCAGGGCGGAAACGACTTCGCCCGAACCTGACCGCAGAGGCGTGACCGGGTGTAACGCCCGGTCTCCGGCTTCGGCGGAGGTCATCGCGTACTGCTCGAGCTTCGTTCGACGGTGCGATTTCGCCGCTACTTGTTTCTGGCTCTCTCGGATGATCTGCTGCTGGCGAGAACCAGCCGAAGAACCGTCCCATGAAAGTGTCACTCATTCCGTTGTCCTGGCCTTAGCCTCAGCTTCTTCAGTGCGTCGGTTGTTTCGGGCGACTCGTGGCCCCGCTTGAAGAGGTAGAATTCGCCCACCTGTGCCAACAAGCCGTACGGGTTCTCGTCTATCGTTCGCTGCGCATTCTTTCGTGAGCTCGTACGCGTGAGCTTGCGAATCAACAGGTACTCCGCATCGCCCGAGCCTCTCCGAAACGGGTAGGCGGTGACCCGATTGGAGATGTGCGGGTTCTCCGTATCGGTCGCTGCAACGCTGGCCTCTGGCGGAATCATCGCGATCACCTCTCGCAGGTCCCGGTAGCGGGCTCGCTCGGCCTCGGTGACTTGGAAAGGGATCTGTTGAAAGCCACCGATGAACTTCGTGGGACGCAAGATGGCGCCAAATGACAAGCTATGAAGCACGACGCCGACCAGCAGCGCCGTCAGCACAGCACGCCGGTGGACGACGCCTGAGCGCGACCGCCCCATTCCGCTCATTGCCAGAATTGCGGCCGCGAAAAGGTACGGGAGCCAATGCGAGATATATTGAAAGCTGATCGAAACCGTCGGTTTGTAGTTCGTCGTCAGCAGCGTGAAGAAGAAGCCTGCGAAGAGAAGCCACAGATATGTCCAGCGCCTGAGTGGAAGAAACACGAGTGGTACCAGGAGGTGAAGCACGTAGGTCAGCTTCTTCTCCGTGACCAGTGTGGACACGACGTAGGCGGGATTCGTGAGCAAGGTCATGACGACCCCGCCGTAGTTTCGTTCGCCCTCGGGCATCAGGCCGCTGTAGAGGTTCGCGAACCACCATCTTCCGGCCATCTGCATGATGACGAACTTGATCAAGACGAACGAGATCAGAGAGAGGACTGTCATCCAGGCTCCGGTGCGCACTCGGTAACCGGAAAAGACCAGGAACACTCCCAGCATTGCGAGTCCTACCGGTACGTCCTCTCGGATGGACACGCAGATTGCCCAGAGCACCCAAACGAGCACCGTGCGATTGGTCGAGAGAGCCCAGAACAGGCAGAACAGGAAGAAGATGCAAACCGGCAGGTAGTGGAAGTCGTAGAAGTTGAGCCCGTGAAGGGGTGCGTAAAGGAGATACGCAACGGCCACGAGGGCGGCGGACCACCTCGGTAGCTGCGTCTTGGCGAAACCGTAGAGCGGAACGGCTGCGAAGCGCAACAAGGCCGACTGAATGATCAGGAGCGTTTCGGCCCTCGGCGACAGCCAGTAGAACGGCAGAAAG
>PVMK01123556.1_pt1 | contig 13791 bp, 16 predicted proteins | sample 1853481 | NCBI WGS metagenome assembly PVMK01 (sample SAMN08533507, study PRJNA380276) | Marine sediment metagenome, whole genome shotgun sequencing project. | reverse complement strand
GGCCATGTCCCAGGCGTATTCCAGAAAAACTGCCTTGCCATTTTCCTTGTCCGTCTGCTTGTCGAACATGGCCCGGTAGAAATCCGCGAACTCGTCTTCCACGTATTCCGGTACCTCGGTATTACTGGGCAATTTAACCGTTCGATAATTGGTGCTCTCGACCCTGCCGCTGCGCGTCAGCGTATAGACATACAATTCCTGCTGACCTTTTGCATTAACAGTGCCGAGACGAATCGGCAGCATGAATCGATTGCTTTCGTACGCAACCTGCAACGGACGAAGATTCGCGAATCCAAGTTTCGATTGCTCTTCAAGATTCACCTTGGCGACAAAGAAACGCATGTCCTGCCGAAGGTAGCTACCTACGACTGCCTCGGCGCCATCGGGAATTCGATAGTCGTTTTCCCTGAGCCACGTAATCAGGCCGTCACTTTCCTGGGCCGAGAGGATAAGAATGTCGTACTCGCCGACGGTGTAGGTGGCCTCGATCGTGACGCCTAGCCGATTTGCTTCCTGTGCCATGTCGCTGACAGCTGCACTGGGTAGCGCCGAACTCTTTTGCGTCCTGGACATCAACTCGTAACGCACGCAGGGGTCCTGATCGTGATACTCGACCAGACGCGGTGCCGTGTACGCGTCGAGGTGGTCGATCAGGGATCGATCGCCAACATTGATCTGCTCTCGCTCGATAAATGTGGGTACAGGAATAACGACAGCAAAATCTTTGGTTTCACCTCGAAAGTCGTTGGCCATCGTAATCACGGTGCGGTTTTCGTCGCGCACAAGAACAACTTGTGATGCCTCATTGAACAGGCTCGTATCGGCGCGGGAAACATAGAAACCGCAAAACGCCTGCGCGGTCGTGGTCACAGCCAATGTCATGACTGTGGTAATTGCAGTGGTGATAAGACGCATCAGAATTCTCCTTTGAATTTATCTGGGCGCACATAAGTGCCTGGATTTGTTGATTCGCGGCGCGGTCCATTCGTAATTCCGGCCGCGTTTGAGGAAATCGATAAGCGGAACAACGGGCGCCGACATAATTAGCGCAAGGATTGGTCCGTTTGGCTGATAGAAAACGAACTGGATGACGAAGGCGATGCTAGCGACGATCATTGCGTAAATAATCCTTCCGGCCGCCGTGTTCGGCGTGGTCCTGGGATCGGAGATCATAAAAAACGCGAAAATCAGCAAGGCACCGTTTTGCAGGTGGTGAAGCGGAATCTGCAGCGGGTCCCCGAGCCACAGCGCGCGCCCGACAAGCAAGGCGGCGTAGGCAAGCAGAAACGTAATGGTCGTTTCCGCGCGTTTTGCCCGCGTCAACACGATGAATCCCAGGCAGGCGAGTGCGAACGCGCCGATCGCAGCGTTGCCCCACTGGCCGGTCGAGATCCAGACGCGGTCGCTCAACAGCATCAACGAAACGATCGCGACGTTGGCGGGGTTGAACATGTGCTTGCCGTTGAAGCGGACCAGGAATTTGCTGCTGATGGCGATGGCGGCAGCCGTCATGGCGAGCAGGACATCGTCAGTACGCAGCAGGAGGATCAGGGACAGCGCGGAAATCATCGGGCTGCGCGGATCAAATGATGGCAACGTCGCGAGCCTGGTACCGACAAACTGCACCGACAAAGCCGTTGCGGCGATAGCCAGCGCGTTGTACCAGTGGATGCCGAAGTCGAGCACGAACACGCCATAACTGACGAGCAATCCGAGTACAGCGATCTGGTACAGACGCGGGTCTTTTGGGGGGTTAACAACTATCATGCCCACTACAAACGGGCAGCCCCGACACGAAGGGTCAGGGACGGGACGTAATATAGTGAAGGTTTACAGAAAGTTTACAAAAGGGGGTTTGTCCCATCCGTAGGAGCTCGCTCCCAATCCGCCTGCGTCGATAAATAATACCGGGACGAATGGTGCGGATTGATCTTTAGCGCATTGATATTGAGACCTGATATCGCCTGCCGGGCCGAGCTCCAACTGTAGGTATTTGATTTTGCTTTGTTATTTTGAATTCAAACATAAACGCCAATCACTGCATCCAATAGCCTGATGAGGCGCATCTACCGTATGAAAAGCAGCTAAGCTGTATAGACAAACATTGGAGTTAGTTATGTACGAAGATCTGTTAATTCCCATCGTGATGTTCATCTGCATCGCGGTCGTTTTTAGTCTCTGGTTTTACTTCAGGTACAAGGCGCGAGTCGAGACCCAGCAGACATTCCGGTTGGCACTGGAGAAGGGCAGTGAGCTGACCCCGGAATTCATCAGGCAGCTTGGCGAGCCCGAGCCCAGCAAAGACAAGGATCTGAGGCGGGGCCTGATCTGGCTCGCCCTTGGATTGGGACTGTTGATTTTGGGTGCCGCAATTAACGATCCAAATGCGATGGGGCCAATCATGGGATGCGCCTCGTTCCCGGGTTTGATCGGCTTAGCGTACCTGGCAATGTGGCGATATGGGGCGCGGAAAGCATAATTGAAATCAGTGAAAAATCGGGGGCGCCGGGGATTGACGATAATGAACTTGTCGCACAGGTGTTGGCGCAGCACGACTCTGCCGCTTTCGGCGAACTCGTCAGGCGGCATCAGTCCCAGGTACGGAATTTCCTGCGCAAGCTTACGCGTGATTTTGTGCTCGCCGATGACCTTGCGCAGGATGCATTCCTGCACGCCTGGGACAAGCTACATACCTTCAGCGGGCAGGGCACATTCATCGGCTGGTTGCTGAAGGTTGCTTATACGACTTTTCTGCAATCGAAACGAAAATCATCTCGATATCGCGAGATTCTTGAGGAAGTGGGACACAATGCAGAGGCAGGCGGTGGCCAGCAAGTGCAGCAATCAGAGGACGTTTCAAACCTCGATAAATTCCTCGCAGTGTTGACCGAGGAAGAACGAGCGGTGATGATTCTCTCTTATGCCTGCGGGCTGTCGCACCGGGAAATTGGCGAGGCAGCGAATATGCCGATCGGAACCGTCAAGTCGGTCATTTTTCGCGGCAAGGAAAAAATCAGGGAAAGTTTTGACATCGAAGATCATCAATATGGCTGAAAGACTAAAGGATAGTGAGGACCTGAAGCTCGAAGCGTTGTTCAGATCTGAGCCTGTACTGGATGATGGCTTCTCTGCCAGGATAGTGTCGCGCGTCCGGCGCAGGATGTGGGTACGGCGGCTGTCTTTACCAACAGCGTTCGTAGCCGGTGCAATCATCGTTGCGAAACCACTCACGCAACTCGCAAACCTGATTCCGAAGCTTGTGAATATTGTTCCACAAAGCCTGATGGGCGTTTTCGATTTGCAACTGGGCGGGATGATTCAGGGCCAGACCGTCATTCTTGGCATCATGTTGCTTGCCGCAATCTTAATGATCGGGCGCATGCTGGAAGAGTAATCCCCGTCAGCCTGTTTCGCATGACAAGTTGCGATTCATAATCTTGCGACGACCAGCCCGACCGCAGTCAGCGCCACACCTAACCACCTGAGCCTGGTAATTCTCTCGCCAAGAAATTTCCAGCCGATCAGTGCCGCAAACAATATGCTCGTCTCCCGAACTGCAGCAACCAGCGCTGCGGGTGCGACCGTCATGGCCCACAATACGATTGAATACGCCACGGCTGACAGAATGCCGACCGCAATCCCATGGCGAAGGTGCGGCCGCAGCAATGTGCAGAATGCAGTTCCATGCACGAACCCGGTCACCGCGAGCAAAGCGATGGCAGTTAAAATGAAAAGCCATGCTGAATAGGTATGTGGCGATGGACCGATCCTGGCGCCCGCAGCATCGATCAACGTGTACAGGGCGATTGCGACGCCAGTTGCCAGGCTCAACAGGATGGCATGCCGCTCGCGCAGGCTTGCACCGACGCCGGCCAGGCCGATTATCAGGATTCCGGCGACAATCAAAGCCACGGCGAGGAGGTCGGGTCCCTCAAGGGTCTCATTCAACACGAAGGGGGCCGCAAGCACTACGATCAACGGTCCCGTACCTCTCGCAATCGGATAGGTAAGGCTTAGTTCGCCGTGCCGGTAGGCGTTGACCAGCAGAGTGGCGTATATCGTATGCACTACCGTGGTCAAGAGCAGGTATGGCCAGTGCGACTCGTCCGGGAGGCCGACAAACAACAGGCCGATAACGCCGAGTATCAGCCATCCGATTGACATCGCTGCCAGGCCCGCAAAATCCGGGCTCGATTTCTTGAGCCAGCCATTCCAGGCGGCATGCGCGACTGCTGCGAGCAGCACCAATGCGAGTACGGGTAAGTCCACACAGGCAATTTACGCTTATATGATTTGCCGATCTATAAATGGAACGTGGTCGTTGTTTCGAAAAGCATGCTCGTATACATTGCGATGATGAACTTGCGAAATCAGGTTGAAGAGTTGTTGCCGGACTGGGAGCGGTGGTATCCGAGTTTGTTCGACGCAGCAAGTGATCTCGGCCTGATTAAAGCAGAAGTCTGCGATCCCGATTCCCTGCTCCTCACGCGACGCCATGCGAAGATTCGCCAGCGCGCCGAAGAAGCGCATCGCGAGAAATGGGGTGGGCAGGTACAGGAACACGCGGGCAAAAGGAAAATGACATTCGACCTGGATACTATTCGCGCCCGGTTTCCCGCGCTTTCGATCATCGACGGCGAATCACCCTCGCATCTACTTCGATAATCCCGGCGGCACCCAGGTATCACAAAACGTCGTCGACAGCATCAGTGACTGTCTGGTCCAGCTCAAACGCAAACTTTCACGGGATACTTTCATACGTCGAAGCAGGTCGATGCGTTAATCGAGCATGCACACGAAGCGGTTGCCGATCTTCTCAATGCCCCGTCGCGCGACGAGATCATATTCGGGCAGAACATGACCACGCTGACGTTGCATATGTCGAGATCGATTGGACGTTGTTTCAAACCCGGTGACGAAATCATCCTCTCGCGCATGGATCATGATGCGAACGTCGGGCCGTGGCTGATGCTGGCCCGCGACCTTGACCTGCAGGTCAGATGGTTGCCATTCAATACCGAGACCTTCGAGTTTGATCTCGAAAAGCTCGATGAAGTCCTGACGGACAGGACCAAACTTGTTTGTGTTGGTGGCGCCAGCAATATGACAGGCACGATCAACGACGTAAAAGCGATCAGCGCAAAAGCGCACGAAGTCGGAGCGTGGACGTTTATCGACGCGGTGCAGTTGGTGCCTCATGTATCGACCGACGTACAGGATCTTGGCTGCGATTTCCTGGTTTGCTCCGCGTACAAATTCTTCGGGCCACATCAAGGCATGCTTTGGGGCCGGCGGGAACTGCTGGAAATGCTCGAGCCGTACAAGGTCCGACCCGCGTCAGACAAAATACCGGCGTGCTTTGAAACCGGTACCCAAAACCATGAAGGCATGGCGGGAACCACGGCGGCAGTGGACCATTTTGCCTGGATCGGTGAGTCGATGGGCGGGGAGTACCACCAGCAGAACGACCATTTTGAAGGCCGCCGCAAATACGTGCATGCGGGGATGGATTGCCTGTTCGCCTATGAGCGGGATATTGCGGAGCACCTGATCAATGGTTTGCAGCAGTTACCCGGTGTTCGAATCCAGGGCATTACAGCGTCGGATGCGATGGACCGGCGAGTGCCAACCGTCTCTTTTACCGTCGACGGCGTTAGTCCTGACTCCATTGCGGAGGCACTGGCGGCACGAAACATTTTTGTCTGGAGCGGCCACTACTACGCAGTAGAAGTCGCGAAAGCACTGGGCATCTACCCTTCAGGCGCCGTGCGCATCGGGCCGGTACACTACAACTCGATTGCCGAAGTAGATCAGCTTCTGAACGCCCTGGACGACATGCTGTCACGCGCGAATGTCGCCTGAACAGTAGTATTCTCCCTTCTTTGGCTACAATTGCGGCTATGGTGCCCTGCCAGGGCCCTTTATCTCCACCATAACTATCAAGAACATGGAGCGACAAAATGAAAAAAATATTGCTTTCGACTTTTTTTGCCAGCCTCGTATTCCTTGTCGGATCGGGCGGAGTCTCCGCGCAAGATGACGGAATGCTGGTCATCCCGGTTGAGTTGTATCACATGCACGTTCAACGACCGGCAAGGACCGGATAATCTCGATCGTGTAGTCGATAAGTGGAACGAGTGGGCGGATCGGAATGCTGTTGACGATTATGCTGCATGGACGTTGACACCCTACTATTTCGGTCCCCAGCAGGAATTCGACGTAATCTGGATGGGGGCGGGCAAAAGTGCGGTCGCGTTGGGCAGGGACAGGACTTGTATTTGGCGAAAGACGACGGGCTTCAGAGAAGATTTCGAAGACGTGCTCGACTGCGATGGGCACAGCAATTTTGCCTCGGTCAACTACAAGGCCCCACCCGAGGGCGCAACGCCTGCAACCTCCGTATTGACCTTTTCGGATTGCAAATACAAAGAAGGTGCAACCTTTTCGGCAGTGAGCGCGGCGATGGCCCAGTGGTCGCAGCACCTGAGTGACGAGGGCTCTGTCACGGAATCTGGCACTGGTACCCAGCCTATGGCGGTGGCGGTGAAGAGTTCGACTTTAAATGGCTGCAAGCCCACGAAAATCTTGCCGACCTCGGCGCCGACTACGACAGATACGGACTGGCGGCGGCTTCCGAACCAGGGGCAGGTTGCTCAATCACTTGATTGACTGCGACTCGTCACGAGCTTACATCGCGCAAAGCCGCAGGTTCGTGCAACTCCGCTAGTCACACCAGGAATCAGAACAAGGCGAAAGGGCGGTAAGGTTTGCTTACCGCCTTTTTTCCATCGGTCTGACGCTCTTGGCTCAAAGCTTCGGCGTCGGGAAAAATAGGCGGCGGAGCGGCCTCATTTTGGTTATCCTGCACCGCAAACAGTGACTACTTCCTCTCAGTCAGCCGCAACCCGGTCAATCGGCCGGTGGAAACCTACCAGATCGTCGGTCGTATTCTTGGTCCGGCGATTTTTGTCGTCATGTTGCTGACGGATCAGTGGCAGGGCGTGATGTCGACAGAGGCCTGGCGTGTGGCTGCGGTCGGCCTCTGGATGGCAACCTGGTGGGCAACCGAAGCGATACCGGTTCCCGTCACTGCGTTTCTGCCGCTTGTCGTCTTCGAGCCGCTCGGTATCTCGAGTCTCCGCGAAGCTGCAGCGCCTTATGCCAACCCCACCATCTACCTGTTTCTGGCGGTTTCATGATGGCGATGGCCATCGATCGCTGGAATCTGCACCGGCGCATCGCATTGGCCGTAATTGATAATACCGGCACCGACGGTCGACGATTGATCGGTGGTTTCATGCTGGTGTGTGCAGTGTTGAGTATGTGGATGACCAATACGTCCACAACCATAATGCTGTTGCCTATCGTGCTGTCGGTTTCGCGGTGATGCGCGACAACATCCCGGATCTGCCGGAGAAGACCCGCCAGAATTTTCAAATTGCGATGCTGTTAGGGCTTGCTTATTCCGCCAGCATCGGCGGGCTGGCCACACTGATTGGCACGCCGCCGAATGCTCTTCTGATGGGCTTCATGGCTGAAAACTACGATATCGAAATCAGTTTTGCGCGATGGATGCTCGTCGGCATCCCGGTCAGTTTGGTGATGCTGCCGATTGCATGGCTGTTGTTGACCCGAGTCCTGTTTGCCTGTGACATTCCTGCAAACGAGGCGGTGAAAAAACATCTGCACCAACTTCGCGTGGAACTTGGCGCGATGAGCATTCCGGAACGTCGCATCGGCATCATATTTGTATGCCTCATCATGTCGTGGATGCTACGGCGGCCGATCAGCGATTGGCTGGGCATTGGCGGCCTGTCCGATGCCGGCATTGTCATGACCGCGGCAATGCTTTTATTTATATTGCCCAGTGGTGACGCCAAACAACCGCGGCTTATGACGTGGGAGGATGTAACCCGACTACCGTGGGGCGTGCTAATCCTGTTCGGTGGTGGCTTAAGCCTTGCGGCCGCGGTTTCCGGCAGTGGCCTCGCGTTATGGCTCGGCGAACAACTGGCGCCACTGAATGCTTGGGGAACTGCGGTGCTGGTTGTGGCTTCCGTCGCGCTGGTCATTTTCCTCACCGAGCTGACCAGCAACCTGGCAACGACGGCGACTCTGCTACCCGTGATGGGCGCAATCGCCATTCAGGCCGGCGTGCCACCAATTATGCTGACGGTGCCGATCACGATTGCAGCGAGCTGCGCGTTCATGTTGCCGGTGGCAACGCCACCAAACGCCATCGTATTTTCAACGGGTGCGATCAGCATCCCGCAGATGGTGCGGGCAGGTATATTGCTTAATATCATCGGCATCATCATCGTATCGTTGGCGGCGTTGTACTTGGCGCCAGTATTACTTACGTAGCGACTATTCGAATGATCACCGAGTCACCCTAAGCGAGTAGCTTTATGCGATCTTTCTTGCTCACCGTCGTTATCCTGATACTTTCTGCCTGTGCGCCGGACACCGCCCCCACAAATGATTCAGACGATAAAGTGTTGTCCGTCATCCTGGAACGCGGCGACGTCTACTCGGGAGAGGATGCGGAGCCTGTCGTCACGGATGTGGGCATTAGTGGCGATCGCATTGTCGCGATCGGGGACCTGAGTAAGCGGCAGGCAGATCTCCGGCTCGACGTCAGCGGCCTCGCGGTCGTCCCGGGATTTATCGATATTCACAGCCATGCGATTCGCAGTGATCCGGAGGACGGCATATTCCGCTGGCCGGATGCCGAAAACCAGATTCGCCAGGGCGTGACCACGGTCATCGGCGGTCCCGATGGCGGTTCGCCGTTGCCGATATCGGACACGCTGAGTGCACTGGAGGAAAGACCCGCAGCCGTGAATTTTGCCACCTTCGTCGGCCATGGATCGATCCGTGGGCTGATCGTCGGTGCAGATGATCGGCCACCGACCGACGAAGAACTCGAGGCGATGCGTGGCGAGGTCAGCAAGGCGATGGAACAAGGCGCGTTCGGGCTGTCTTCTGGGCTTATATATCCGCCCGGACGCTTCGCGTCGACCGAAGAGGTCATCGAACTGGCGAAAGTCGCGGCAAGATACGATGGCATCTACATCAGCCATATGCGCGAAGAGGGTCTGGACCTGTTAAAGAGCGTCGCCGAAACCATCCGCATCGGTGAAGAAGGGGGCCTGCCGACGCAGATAACACACCATAAGGTCGTCGGCGCGCCGATGTGGGGCAAATCTGTCGACACATTGCGGATGGTCGATGAAGCCCGGTCACGCGGTGTCGATGTTTCGATCGACCAGTATCCCTACACGGCATCGTCCACGAACCTGACAATTCTGTTCCCGGGATGGAGCCTGGATGGTGGTCGGGAAGTGCTGTTGCAAAGGCTCGCTGATCCGGAGCAACGTCCGCGCGTAAGGGATGACATCGTTTATCGTATCGCAACGGATCGCGGCGGCGACGATCCCGCCAATGTTGTCCTGGCTAATTGCCCCCATGATACGACGCTGAACGGTATGAACCTGTCCGAGGTTCTAAGACAGCAAGAACGTGAAGTCAGCAAAGAGAATGCCGCCGAGCTTTTGATGGAACTCGTTACCGCCGGAAACTGTGGCGCGGTATTTCATGCCATCAATGAAGAGGACGTCAAGCGCATCATGCGCCACCCGGTCACCATGCCGGCATCCGACGGCGGTATCGAGGGACCGTCCGAACGAGTACCGCATCCCAGAAACTACGGAACCTTTGCCCGCGTCCTCGGCCATTACGTCAGGGACCAGGGTGTCATGCCATTCCATACGGCGATTCACAAGGTTGCCCGGCTGCCGGCCGAGCGTATCGGTCTCACCGACATGGGCAGGATCGAGGAAGGTGCGATCGCAGATATCGCCGTATTGGATCCTGCTGCGATCATCGACAAAGCAACCTTCGACAATCCGCACCAGTATGCCGAGGGCGCGCATCACGTTTTCGTATCGGGAGAAGCGGTTCTGCTGAACGCGAAAATGACAGGCGCCCGTCCCGGACGTGTCATCAGATCAACCGATTATCGGCAATGAAACTATCGGCGTCATTCTATGCGAAGGATGACGTCGTGGCGGTCGCACGGGACCTGCTTGGTAAGGTTCTGTGCACGCGATTTAACGGCCAGCTGACCAAAGCAATCATTGTCGAAACTGAAGCCTATGCAGGTGTGACCGACAAGGCGAGCCACGCATACGGTGATCGAAGAACAAAGCGGACCGAGCCGATATATGGTCAGGGCGGCACCGCCTATGTCTATTTGTGCTATGGCCTGCATCACTTGTTCAATGTCGTAACGAATCAAGCGGAGACGCCGCACGCGGTATTAATTCGTGCCGGGATCCCGGTGACCGGAACCGGACGCATGCTAAAGCGCCGCAATAGAGCGAAAGTGGACAAGACACTGCTGGCGGGGCCCGGCTCGCTCGCAAAGGCGTTGGGCATAACGATCGAGCACACCGGACTAAGCCTGATGAATGGCCAGATCTGGATCGAAGATCATGGCACTGATGTCGCGGACGATGCAGTGACTATCGGCCCACGAGTCGGCGTGGACTACGCGGAGAGGACGCGCTGCGGCCATACCGTTTCGGTTAGGCACACATCAGGCAGAATCGCTGGTTGAAATGGACTAATCTTCAGAGATGACTGCTAACCACACACTACACGGCGGGATTTCCTTGCATTGATGTCGGCGCTGGGACTCACCGGCGTCGGCCAGTCGGAATTGTTCGCGCAGGATCAGATGCCCAGCCGCCAGATTCCCGGCACCAACGAGTCGCTTCCCATCATCGGGCTTGGCTCGAGCAAGCCGGTTTCGCAGATCGCTGAGAGAGGCACGGAGCACATTGCCGAAGTGCTTCGTGCACTGGTGGCAAACGGTGGCAGCGTCGTAGATACCTGGCCAAGAAATCCGGCCAACGATGAACCGTTCGGGCGTGTCATTAACGAAGCGGATTTGCGTGACTCACTGTTCGTGGCCAGCAAGATCGATAAGGTCGGCCGGAAAGCGGGTCTCCAGCAGTTCCGTGAGACGCAGCGCCTGTATCAGCGCGAGACCCTGGACCTGGTGCAGGTCTTCAGCCTTACCGACCTCGAAACGCAGTGGCGCAATCTAAAGGACTGGAAAGCATCGGGAGAAGTGCGCTACATGGGTGCGACCGTCGCGAATGCCAGTCTCTACGAGCAACTCGAGAGTTTCTTGCGACGGGAAAGGCCGGACTTCGTGCAGATCAATTATTCGATCACCGAGCGTGGCGCAGAAGAGCGAATGCTGCCACTGTGCCAGGATCTAGGCGTCGGCGTGATCATCAACCGGCCGTTCATGAATGGCGCTTATTTTGAACGCCTTGGGCAGCGACCCGTACCCGAGTGGGCTGCCGACTTTGATTGTGAGAGCTGGGCGCAATTTTCACTGAAGTACATCCTGCCGCATCCGGCGATTACCTGCGTCCTGACCGAGACCAGCAATCCTGCACACATGGCGGAAAATGCCCGGGCGGCCTTTGGACGAATGCCTGACGAGACCGAAAGAAATCGAATGAAGGCTGTTATCGACCAGGTGTGACTGTAGTTGTACGAGCGACTTCAGCTGTCCCCATCGAACGGGTTTAGAACCTCCACCGTGTCAAACGTCTGTCCGTGATTAAAATCCTCAGACCAGATCACTGAAGCGCCGCCTTTTTGTGCTGCTACCACAATTAATGCATCCCAGAACGAAAGTTGGTAGCGCTGTTCCGCGTCGATCGCATCGAGGACTGACGAGCCATCATTAGTAATCGGTTCCCACGACAGGTAATCCGACACCAACGCCCTGGCATCCTCAACCGAGATCGGCCTGCGCGCCTTGCGCCGAACGTTGACATAAAACTCCTGTAACACTTGGGTGCTCAGGATCCCATTTCCGTCCGTCCAGAGATTCCTGATCAGATCTGATGCCCGCTCGTGCTTTATCCCGGCGCCGTGGTCATAGGCATAAACGAGAATGTTGGTGTCAACGAAGGTTTTCACGTTCGTGCAATTCGTCGCGAGCGGCTGGCCGTTCCCACCCAAGGTCGTAGCCGTGATTCAATCGACGCAAGGCCCGCCGCTTCGCCGCTTCGTAAGCCTGATCTCCTCCGACCAGCGCTGCCAACTGTTCCGCCACAAGACGACTAAGTGACGTTCCGCGCCGCGCCGCAAGGACCCTGGCCTCCCGGGCCAGTTCTGCATTAACTTTGATCGTAATATTGGTCGCTTTCATAATCATCCGAAAATAAGCACATAAACTGTGCTGCACAGTATAAGTGCACCGGCCAGAAACCACAATACGCCATGTCACAGATATCAATCAAACATTACAAATTGATGAATTGGCCAGATTTGATCCAGAAAGAAAGGACATTCGGCAATTGACGGCACCCACAATTTTCGTCCAGGTGATTTGAGCGATTTGAGGACATCCACAATTTCCGGCTGCTGATTTTTGCATTAAATTCTCGCAAATAGAATGATGAGAATGATGGGTGTCCTGAAATCGTTTGTGAATGCCTATTGTGAATCCATGCCCGGTATTTGTTGCGGTTCAGCAGTGATTCCCGGTTCTGCATCGCTGCCAAACGCCATCAATTCCATTCCCTTGTCGTCTGTGTCAGCCATTTTGACCAGCCCAAAAGGAACATCGGACGACAGCCAGATATCCTTGCCCAGACTCCGGAGTGAGATGCGTGTAGTACTGAAAGTTCCAGCAGCGACAGTCAGGGATTCCTCAACACCTTTTTCCAGTTCAGCGCACGCCATCCGGATCGGCTCCGCCACATCGTTATTCCGCATGCTGGACGGCGGCATTTCCATCGGCGGCATTCCATCCATTCCCTCGACCATCGGGAGCTGCATCATCACGCGTTTCACTGCACCTTCCGCATACGGCCAACTCGGAATCAGGACCTTCATGATCGTTGAGCCGTTGCCCATGGGCGTGGCTATCTCAAATTCCATCCAGTAGTCACTTCCTTCCGTACCAACGATGGCGTAACGACTATCAATCCTGTTCTTTATCAACGGAGCATCGAGGGCAAAACGAGCCCATTGCCCGTCGGTAAGACTCATTGAACCGCTGCACAATTCGCCGATACCGGCGGCGGCGAATGTCGGCAAAAAACCGGTTCCAAGCATAATCATCAGTGCGATCTTGCAGGTGTTTATCCGTATTCGAAAAGGACTCATGGTTTATCTCTCAAGGAAAAACGTGCTGAATGTTTTCATCTGAACTTTAGACGATTCACTAAAGAAATTCAGGTCTCTCAGATTTGAGGCGCCCCGGCAGCGCCAAACACTACAATTCGTCGTGAAATCTCTTAGAATGAGCGGCTTGCCAATATCAAGCGCCGTAGCTCTCGCAGTCCGTCGGCTAGCTTGAAAGTACTGGAACTGCTAAAGCGGGCTGACCTTTAGTGCAATATTCGGGACGGCGGTGTGGCCACTACCACTCCCGATCGTCGAAGAGGATCATGGGGGATCGCGGCCAAAGTCGCTCCCACACGATAGAATCAACAAAACAGATTAAACAATGCGCCCGTAGCTCAGCTGGATAGAGTACCTGGCTTCGAACCAGGTGGTCGGGAGTTCGAATCTCTCCGGGCGCGCCATTTTTCAATGACTTGGGCGACATCCTCCGCAATCACATTTCTTGAGTCACCAATAAGTCACCATGTCCACGGGACTGTCGCAGATAAGAGCGACAGGAACGGCGCCCATTGATTTTCGTCAAAATGCGCACGATTCACGTCCGCTTTCCACTCTAAAGCGGCCATCAGG
>PVMK01161740.1_pt1 | contig 13793 bp, 14 predicted proteins | sample 1853481 | NCBI WGS metagenome assembly PVMK01 (sample SAMN08533507, study PRJNA380276) | Marine sediment metagenome, whole genome shotgun sequencing project. | reverse complement strand
GCGGCGGCGAGAATTTGGTCACCGTCATGCGGCGCACCCAATGGCTGCCGCATATCGAGGTTTACCGGACCAAGATCCCACTCTTCCCCGGCGCCGATTTCGGCTTCTTTCTCTATAGCCGCGATGGCGTGTCCCTGCGCCACCCGGTGGTGCCCTATCAAGGCCGCCACTATGACTCGGATATCCACCAAGCAGCCTTCGCGCTGCCCCGATGGCAGCGAGAGTGGCTGAGGCTGGAGGATTGACGGCGTAATAATCAGGGACAGTGTCCTTCTTCTCGGTACCATCGGCATGGCGCCGCGCTTGGAGTCCACAGATAAATCGTAAACTGACCCGGTTTTGTTATGGCGCGGCGGACAGGGCAGCGGATAGCTGCTATCTGTTTCCCGGTCTTCCTGCTGCCGAACGAATTTGAGCCCGTGCCGAGCGATTCCCAAACCCAACCAGCTCCCGCGATCCATCTCCACGCCGCGGCGTTGCGCTATGGCGGGCGGGTGGTGTTCGACGCGCTCGACCTCGACTTGCCCGGTGGTCAGATCACCTGCTTACTGGGACCTAGTGGGGTCGGCAAGACCAGCCTGCTGCGCCTGATCGCCGGGCTCGCCCCGGGCACCTCCCCGGACCGCGAGAGCACGGCGGTCGACGAGTCCGGGCGGCCGGTCGCCGGGCGCATCGCCTACCTGGCCCAACAAGACCTGTTGATGCCCTGGCTTTCGGCACTCGGCAACGTGACGCTCGGGTACCGGCTGCGCGGCGAGATCGTGGGCGGGGCCACGGAGGCCCGAGCCCGGGATTTACTCGCCCAGGTCGGATTGGCCACGCGCGCGGAAGATCGCCCGGCCCAGCTGTCGGGCGGCGAACGCCAGCGGGTCGCGCTCGCGCGCACGCTGATGGAGGATCGGCCGATTGTGCTGATGGACGAGCCGTTCTCGGCGCTCGACGCGATCACCCGCTTCGAGCTCCAGGCGCTGGCGGCCGAATTGCTGGCCGGGCGCACGGTGTTGCTGGTCACCCACGATCCGTTGGAGGCCTTGCGCCTGGGCCATCGGGTCCTGGTCATGGCCCAGGAGCGCGCCGGGTCCCCGGCACGGCTCGGTACGGCGCTGGAGCCGGCGGGTGCGCCACCGCGCGATCCGGCCGACCCCGCGCTCTTGGCGCAGCAGGCCGAACTGCTCAAGCGGCTGAGCCGGGCCAAGAAGGCGGCGGCGTGAAATACTTGCGTCCCCTGATAATTTTCCTGGGCCTGATCGCGGTCTGGCAGATCGTGGTGCTGGCGACCGAAGCGCCTCACTACATCCTGCCGGGCCCGGCCCGGGTCGCGCGTGCGCTCGCCGAGCGCTGGCCCGAGTTGCTCGGCCACGCCGGGGTGACGGTGTTGGAGATCCTGCTCGGCTTGGCACTCGGCGCCCTGCTCGGCTGCATCTCGGCACTGGTCATCGCCAGCTTTCGGCCCGCCCGGCGCTGGCTGCTGCCGGTCCTGGTGGTCAGCCAGGCAATCCCGGTCTTCGCACTCGCCCCGATGCTGGTGCTATGGCTCGGTTATGGCCTCGCCTCCAAGGTCGCCATGGCGACCCTGATTATCTATTTCCCAGTCACCGCCGCCTTCTTCGACGGACTGCGCCGGACCGAGCCCGGTTGGCTCGATTTGGCCCACACCATGGGCGGCAGCCGCGGCGCCGTGCTGCGTCACGTCCAGATCCCGGCCGCGCTGCCGGCCTTGAGCTCCGGCATCCGGGTCGCCACCGCCGTGGCGCCGATTGGCGCGATCGTCGGCGAGTGGGTCGGATCCTCGGCCGGGCTCGGTTACATGATGCTGCAGGCCAACGCGCGCATGCAGGTCGACGTCATGTTCGCGGCGTTGTTCCTGCTCGCGGTCTTCGCCGTCGGCCTCTATGCGGCGGTCGATGCCGGCCTGCGCCGCGCCCTGCCCTGGCTGGCCGAGGACGGAGTTACATGAGCGATCCCGATCGCGGCACCGCCACCCACTTTTCACGCCAGGCCGAGGCCTACGCGGCCAGCCCTTCCCATGCCCGAGGCGCGGACTTGGAGATCGTCGCCGGATTCGCCAACCCGGGGCCCGCCGACCGCTGCCTGGATATCGCCTGCGGTCCCGGCCACACCGCGCTGCGCATGGCCCGGACGGCGGGCCTGGTGATCGCCGCCGACATCGCGCCCGGCATGCTCGAAACGACCCGGCGCCTGGCCGCGGAACGCGGTCTGGACAATGTCCTGGTGCAATACGCCGAGGCCGCCGCCCTGCCCTTCGCCGACGCCAGCTTCGACCTGGTCACCTGCCGCATCGCGCCGCACCACTTCACCGACGTGCCCGGGTTCCTGGCCGAGGTGGCGCGGGTGCTGGCGCCGGCCGGGCGCTTCGTGCTCGAAGACACCCTGGCACCCGACGACCCGGACACGGCGGCGTTCCTGGAGGACTTGGAGAAGCGCCGCGACCCGACTCACGTCCACAGCCTGTCGGGCGCCGAGTGGCAGGCGGCGTTCGCGGGCGCGGGGCTGCGAGTCACCGACGAGACGGTCTGGGCCAAGCGCCACGAGTTCGCGCTCTGGGTCGGCCGCGCCGGCCTCGACGCGGCCGAAATCGGCGCCCTGGAGGCCCGGGTGCTGGCCGCGCCGGCCGTCCTCCGCGAGGCCCTGTTCGAGATCGAGGCGGGTTCGGTCCGTGCCTTGCATGACCGCAAGGCGATCTTCCGGATGGAGCGCGCCTGAGGCCGGACCAAAAACCGCAAGAATCCGGGCCAAACAGCGTTCCGGGAGCCCAAACGGGTGCCGAGGCGCGAGTCTGACCCAACTCCCCTCATGCTTGCTTTGATCAGCCGGGCCGCTATGATCTTAGCATGTAAAAGATCCGGGTGGCGTAAAGCCCGGTAACGGAAACAAGATCAGCCAACATGGGAGGTTGGATATATGTTTAGTGTTAGAACCATGGCGACCGTCGGCATGGCCGTTTCGGCGTTGGCGATTGTCGCCGCCGGACCCGCCGCGGCCAAGGTCGAGGGCGACACCATCACGCTCGGCTCGGCGATTTCCTTCACCGGCAAATACTCGACCAACGGCATTCATGCCAAGAACGGCTACGACCTCGCGGTCAAGCAGATCAACGATATGGGTGGCATTAAAGTCGGCGGCAAGACCTACAAGCTGGCCGTACAATACTACGACGACGAGTCGACCCCGGCACGCACCGCGCAGTTGCTCGAGCGGCTGATCAAGCAGGACGAAATCAAGTTCGTGCTCGGGCCGTACAGCTCGGCGACCACTAAGGCCGCGGCCCCGGTGATCGAGAAGTACAAGATCCCGATGGTCGAGGCCGAGGGCGCCTCGCGTTCGCTGTTCACCAAGGGCTACAAGTACCTCTTCGCGGTGCTGTCGACTTCCGAGCAGTACCTCGCCAGCTCGATCGCACTCGCCGCCCAGATCGCCGAGAAGAACGGCAAGAAGGCGTCCGACGTCCGTGTCGCGCTGGTGTTCGAGAACGACCCTTTCTCGCTCGACGTGCGCGCCGGCGTGCTCGACGACATGAAGAAGTTCGGCATGAAGGCGGTGATCGACGATAAGATGCCGCGCGACCTTTCGGACATCTCCGCGACCCTGACCAAGGTCAAGGCGCTGAAGCCGGACCTGCTGCTGGTCTCCGGCCACTCCAAGGGTGCGGCCACCGCCGGGCGTCAGATCACCGAGATGAAGATCGCCACGCCGATGATCGCCATGACCCACTGCGAGTCGTCAAAGCTGGTTACCAAGTACGGCGCCGGCGTCGACGATTTCCTGTGCCCGACCCAATGGGCCGAAACCCTGAGCTATTCGGGCAAGTACTTCGGTTCCGCGGCGGACTACGACAAGCTGTTCAAGGCCACCTACGAGGGCTACAAGAACGTGCCCTATCAAGCGGCCCAGGCCTCAGCGGCGGTGCGAGGCTGGAAGGAGGCCTTCGAGGCCGCCAATTCCTTCGATCCCGAGAAGGTCCGCGATGCCCTCTCGGCGCCCGATATGAAAACCTTCTACGGCGACATCAGGTTCTCGGAGCAAGGCAACAATATTGCCAAACCGATGGTTTTGCGCCAGATCCAGAAGGGCACCTACAATGTGGTGGCCCCGTCGGAATGGGCCTCGCATTCGGTCAATCACCCGCGGATGGTACAATAGGCCGCGGCTGTCGTTTGCGTGGACCGTTTGCGTGAATAGATAAGACCGAATACTGTTCGCCCTCGCCCAAGCCGGGCGGGGGCGGCGGTTTTTTGACCGCAGGAACATTCCGCCGACAGGTCGCAAGACCACTAAAGAGGGGAGTCCCGGCGTGCTCGATAATCTAAGTCTCCTGACCCTGGCCCCGGTGCTCAACATCCAGCTCTTGTTGGACGGTATTTTTATCGGCGCTATCTTCGCGCTCGCCGCCTATGGCTTGGCATTGGTCTGGGGCGTGATGAGCGTGAAAAACCTGTGCCAGGGCGAGTACGTCATCATGGGCGGTTACTGCGCCTGGTACCTGGGCACGCTCGGTCTGCACCCGATACTGGCCCTGCCGATCGCCGTCACACTCATGTTCGGGTTCGGCTGGGGCATCTACGTAACCATAATCCGCCGGGTGGTCGACAAGGACATGTTCGTCTCATTGCTCGCCACATTCGGCCTGGCCATCGTCATCCAGCAGGCGCTCAACTTGATATTTGGACCGGAGGTCCAGGTCGCGAATTCAGGCTTCGCCATCCGCTCGTTCTTCGGCGGCATGGTCACCGTCGCCGACATCAAATTCGTCTCTTTCCTGCTGTGCTGCCTGTTGGCCACAGGGGTGGTGCTGTTCATGAAGCGCAGCCGCATGGGTCAGGCGATCCGCGCCACCGCCCAGGACGCCCGCGCCGCCAAGGTCATGGGTATCGATACCGACCGGGTCTATGCCTTTACCTACGCGCTCAATGCCGCCATTTGCGGTGCAGCCGGGGTGATGATCTCGATGATCTGGGTGATTCAACCGTTCTACGGCGTCACGCACTCGATCCGTTCCTTCGTGATCGTGGTCGCGGCCGGCCTCGGCAATCTGCCGGGCGTGATTATGGCCGCCTTCGGGATCAGCTTGGCCGAGCAGTTCGGCGGCTTCGTGTTCGGCGCCGAGCTACAGCAGTTCATCGTGGTTGCGCTTCTGCTCCTGGTACTAATCGTGCGCCAAGTCCAGATGGGCCGCCACCGCCAAGCGCTCCAATAAGAGAATACGGATGAAGTTTCATAAATCGGAACTGTTCGGCTACGGGACGCTACTGACGATCGGCATCCTGGGGCCGTTGCTGTTTCCAGCCTACACGTCCCAAATTGCGGTCCTGTGGATCATGGTCCTGTTCGCCCAGACTTGGGACGCCATGGGTGGGCAGATGGGCTACAACTCGCTCGGCAATATTCTGTTTTTCGGCTCCGGCATGTACATCAGCGCGGTCGTCCAGATCGGGCTGTTCTACGACGTCGGCGTCTACACATCCGCCTTCGGGGGCGACGACGCGCAATTCACGACGGCGCAGTACTACATCGGCATTTTTTCCGGCATCGGAGCGGCGGCGGTCGGTTCGGCGATTCTGGCGGCGTCGCTCGGTTGGGTCGTGTTCGGTCTGCGCGGTCCGTATTTCGCCATCGGCACGCTCGGCATGGCGATCGCCGCCGGGGAGTTGATCGGGACCTGGGACTGGGTCGGCGGCGGTGGCGGTATCGCGCTCCCGGTCTATCCCGGCAGTGGCGATGGCAAGAGCCAGTTCTTCTATTGGCTCTGCTTCCTGGCCGCGGCGATGACATTCATATTTTTCCGTTGGCTCTATACGACCCGCTTCGGGCTCGCCGTCAACGCCATACGCGACGACGAAGACAAGGCCGAGGCCATGGGCCTCCACACCCTGCGCCACAAAACCGTCGCCTGGTCGTTCTCGGCATTTTTCCTGGGTATTTCGGGCGCGCTGTTCGGCAACATGACCGGCTTCATCGAGCCGCTCGAAGTTGCCTTCCCGACCATCACTTTCGGTATCTTCATGGTCGCCATGTCGCTGCTGGGCGGCAAGGGCACGCTGTGGGGGCCGGTGCTCGGTGCGATCCTGTTTCACGTCATCAAGGAGGCGACCTGGACCTGGTTCCTGGGCTGGCAGTGGATCGCGCTCGGCACGATCATCATCGTCAATATCGTATTTTTCCAGCAAGGCATCATCGGCTGGATGCAGGAGAAGTGGCCCGAAATGTTCGGCATCGAGGTCGACAGCACCGCCGCCGAAGAGACTTCCGGGCGGGCCGGGCCATGACGACGCTCATCGAAGTCGAAAACGTCTCCAAGTCGTTCGGTGGCGTGGTCGCCAACAACAAAATCTCGATCTCCGTGCCGGAGGGCAAGATTACCGGCCTGATCGGTCCCAACGGCTCGGGCAAGACCACGCTGTTCAACTCGATCGTCGGCTATCACCCGATCGACAGCGGCTCGGTCCGGTTCAAGGGGCAAGAGATATCCAAGCTGCGGGTGCAACAGATCGCGCGCCTGGGCATGGTGCGCACCTTCCAACAGACGCGCATTTACGCCAAGATGAACTGCGTCAACAACATGCTGATCTCGGTGCCGCACCGCAACGCCACCTTCTCCGACATGTTCCGGCCCTATTCAAAGGAGAATCAGGAGCGTGCCGAACACCTGCTCGAGTTCGTCGGTCTCTACCAGAAACGAAAGCTTCCCCTCGGGCGATCTTTCGTTCGGCCAGCAGAAGCTGCTCGAGTTTGCGATGGCATTGATGAACCAGCCGGAATTGCTGTTGCTCGACGAGCCCACGGCCGGCATTAACCCGACACTGATCAACGGCCTGATCGATCGGTTGAAACGCGCCAACACGGAGTTCGGCATCACGCTGTTCGTGATCGAGCACAACATGCGCGTGGTGATGAACCTGGCGGATTCGATCTATTGCCTGGCCCACGGCGAATTGCTCGCGCACGGCACGCCGGACCAGATTCAGAACGACCAGAAGGTCATCGACGCGTACTTGGGAGCCCACTGATGACGCCGGAAAGCGACGACGCGAAAGACGCCGCCAAGCAACGCGCCGCCGGTTACCACATGGGCGACGTGGACACGGTGATCTCGGTCGAGGAGGTCAACCGCCAGGCCAAGGAATTAGCGGTCGGCGCAAGCTTGGACCAGATCGCGGCGCTGGCCCGCAACGAGCCCTTCGTGGCGATCGAGCACCTCAACGCCGGTTACGGCAAGATGGAGATCCTGCACGACTTCAGCCTCCAGGTCGCGCGCCAGCAGTCGCTGTGCTTGATCGGGCCGAACGGCGCCGGCAAGTCGACGATCCTGCATTCGATCTACGGCTTTACCAATATCTTCAGCGGCCGGATCGCGGTCGGCGCGGGAAGCGACAAACGCGAGGTGACAGCGCTGTCCTCCAGCGAAAAACTGAAAAACGCGGGTATCGCCTACATCCTCCAAGACAAATCTGTGTTCCCGGGCATGACCGTCGAGGAAAACCTGTGGATGGGCGGCTATCTGATGGATACGCCCGACCAGGCCAGGGAGGCGGCGGAGCGGGTGTTCGGTAAATACCCGCGCCTGGCCGAGCGGCGGTCCCAACCGGCCGGCGTGCTGTCCGGAGGCGAGCGGCGTCTATTGGAGATTTCGCGCGCCCTGGTCATGGACCCAGATGTGCTGCTGGTCGACGAGCCGTCGATCGGCCTGGAGCCGCGCTTCATCGACATGGTGTTCGAGATCCTCGACGACCTGCAGAACACCGAGGGCAAGACCATCATCATGGTCGAGCAGAACGCAAAAAAGGGTCTTGAGTTCGCCGACATCGGCTACGTTCTGGTTTCCGGCGAGATCGCGATCGCCGGAACCGGCGACGAGCTGCTGGAGAACCCCGAGGTCGGCCGCCTGTTCCTCGGCGGCTAATACCAGGATCGTTTCCGAACTTATTTCGACGGGAGGCACCAAGCGCCATGCAGATGTCCGGCGAGTTTCGGATCGAGGCGAGTCGCGACGCGGTCTGGGCCGCGCTCAACGATCCAGAGGTCCTCAAGCAGGCGATTCCCGGCTGCGAGGAGATCGACATGGTCTCGGACACCGAATTCGCGGCCACGGTCAAAGCCAAGGTCGGGCCGGTCTCGGCCAAATTCACCGGCAACGTCATCCTCTCCGATCTCGACCCACCCAATGGCTACACCATCAGCGGGACGGGCAAGGGCGGCCCGGCCGGATTCGCCAAGGGCGGCGCCAAGGTGCGTCTGGAGGCCGACGGCGCGGCGACCATCCTGCACTACGAGGTCGACGCCCAGGTCGGCGGCAAGCTGGCCCAGATCGGCTCGCGCCTGATCGACGTCACGGCGAAGAAAATGGCGGGCGACTTTTTCGCCAAGTTCGCCGAGGTGGTCGGCGGGCCGGCGCCGGTCGAGGCCGAGGTGGCGCCCGCCGAAGCCCCACCCGCACCCACAGCCGGCGTGCGTCCCCTCTACTGGGTGCTCGGCCTGATCGCCGTGGTGGCGATCCTGCTGGCGATCTTTACGGGAGATTGATTGGGTTCTGGGCCGCCCGACGCGGCAGAATTACTTGACCTAAGCGCGGCGGCGCAACAGACTTGACGCGAGATTTTGGTGCGCCTTGGGGGCGGCGCCCGTTTCGGGTTCACCCCGGCGCCTCTCGATATAAAAACGTCTTTCGGCCAGCGAGTTAGCCGGAAGATCTGACAGGGAGGATATCCATGCCTACGGTTTCGATGACCGTCAACGGCCAGCCGGCCGCGGGCGAGGTCGAGGGACGCACGCTGCTCGTCGAGTTCCTGCGCGAGCAACTGCGCCTGACCGGTACCCACGTCGGCTGCGACACCAGCCAGTGCGGCGCCTGCGTCGTGCACGTCGACGGCAAATCGGTGAAGAGCTGCACCTTGCTGGCGGTCCAGGCCGACGGCGCCGAGATCACCACCATCGAGGGTCTGGCGCAGAACGGCGAATTGCACCCAATGCAGGCGGCCTTCAAGGAGCATCACGGCCTGCAGTGCGGTTTCTGCACCCCAGGCATGGTGATGAGCGCGGTCGACCTGCTCGCCAATAATTCGAACCCGAGCGAGACCGAGATCCGCGAGTGGCTGGAGGGTAACATCTGCCGCTGCACTGGCTATCACAACATCGTCAAGGCCATTCAGGCCGCGGCGCAGGGTTAGGAGGGCCGAGCCATGACCGATACAGGCATTGGCGCCAGCGTCCGGCGCAGGGAAGACGACCGATTCCTAGCCGGCAAGGGGCGCTACACCGACGACATCAACCGAACCGGGCAGGTTTATGTGAGCTTTTTGCGCTCGCCGCATGCCCACGCCAAGATCAACAGCGTCGACACGGCCGCGGCCAAGAACGCGCCGGGCGTAATCGCCGTTCTGACCGGCGCCGACGTCGCCGCGGACGGGCTCGGCGGCATCCCCTGTGGTTTTTCGCCGACCGGCACCGTGGCGCCGCAGAACGCGCCGCCGCGTCCGGCCTTGGTCCAGGAAAAAGCGTGTTTCGTCGGCGACCTGGTCGCCATGGTGATTGCGGGTAGCCTTAATCAGGCGAGGGACGCCGCCGATCTGATCGAGGTCGATTATGAGGAACTGCCGGCCAACGTCGATCCGGCCAAAGCGACGGACTCCGCGACGCCCCAAATTCACGAAGCCGCCGAGAACAATCTCGTCGCCGAGTGGGGACTGGGCGATAAGGACGCCACGGACCAAGCTTTCACCCAAGCGCATCATGTGACCAAGCTCGACCTTATCAATAACCGGCAGATTCCAAATGCGATGGAGCCGCGCTGTTCGATCGGCGAATACGACGATGCTGACGACAGCTACACGCTCTACACGACCAGCCAGAACCCGCACATCACGCGGCTCTTGCTGGCTGCTTTCGTCATGCAGATTCCGGAACACAAACTACGCGTTGTGTCGCCCGACGTGGGCGGCGGTTTCGGCTCGAAGATTCCCCACTACCCGGAGGAAGCCCTGGTCACCTGGGCGGCCAAAAAGGTCGGCCGGCCGGTCAAGTGGACGGCGGACCGTTCCGAATCGTTCCTGTCCGACACCCACGGCCGCGACCACGTCACCCGCGCCGAGTTGGCGATGGATGAAAACGGCAAGTTCCTCGCATTGCGCGTCCATACCATGGCGAGCCTGGGCGCCTATTTGTCGACCTTCGGGGCGTTAAGCACTACCTACCTCTACGCGCCCGTGCTGTCGGGTCAGTATATCATTCCCGCCATCCACTGCGGTGTTACCATCGTGTTTACAAACACCGCGCCGATCGACGCCGAACGCGGCGCTGGCCGGCCCGAGGCAACTTATCTGGTGGAACGCCTGGTCGAATGCGCGGCGCGCGAAACCGGCATCGACCGGATCGAGATCCGGCGCCGCAACTTCATCCCGGAGGATGCCTTCCCCTACCAGACGCCGGTGGTCTTGGCTTACGACAGCGGCAACTACGCGCCGATCCTGGACGATGCCTTGAAATTGGCGGACTACGACGGCTTGGAGGCCCGCGCCGCGGATGCCAAGAGCCGCGGCAAGCTACACGGCATTGGATTCTCTACCTATATCGAAGCCTGCGGGGTCGCACCTTCGAGCGTTGCCGGCGCCATCGGCGCGGGGATCGGGCTCTATGAAAGTGCCGAGATCCGGTTCGCCATTACCGGCGCCGTCACCGTCTTTACCGGCTCCCATTCGCACGGCCAAGGGCACGACACCACCTTTGCCCAGCTCGTCTCCGACAGGCTCGGCGTGCCGTACGACAATGTGGACGTCGTTCATGGCGATACGGCTCGGGTCCAATGGGGACATGGGACCTATGGCTCGCGCTCGCTTGCGGTCGGAGGATCGGCAATTGCCCTGGCCTGCGACAAAGCCATCGCGAAGGGCAAGAAGGTCGCGGCGCACCTGCTCGAGGCCTCGGTGACCGATATCGAATTCAAGGATGGCAACTTCACCGTATCGGGAACCGACAAGAGCAAGGCGTTCGGAGAAATCGTCGCAGCGGCCATGGTGCCGCACAACTACCCGCTCGACGAGTTGGAACCCGGGTTGGATCAACGCGCGTTCTACGATCCGAAGAATTTCACCTATCCAGCCGGCTGCCACATCTGCGAGGTGGAGGTCGATCCCGATACCGGGGTGGTCGAAATCGCCAGATGGACCGCCGTCGACGATTTCGGCAAGCTCGTCAACCCGATGATCGTCGAAGGCCAGGTCCACGGCGGGATCGCCCATGGTGTCGGTCAGGCAATGCTCGAGAACTGCGTTTATGATCCCGAGAGTGGACAACTCGTGACCGGCTCGTTCATGGACTACTGCATGCCGCGCGCCGACGACGTGCCGTCGTTCAATCTCGGCTTCACCGAGACGCTCTGTCCGCACAATCCCTTGGGCGTCAAGGGCTGCGGCGAGGCCGGGGCGATTGCCGCGCCGCCCGCGCTGATCAATGCCATCACCGACGCGATCGGCGTCGATATCGACATGCCGGCGACCCCGGAAAAAGTCTGGCGCGCGGTGCAAGCGCGCCAACAGGCCGCCGAGTAAGGGAGGACGCGAACGATGCACAACTTCAACTACCAGCGGCCGGGATCCGTCGATGACGCGGTTCAGGCCCTCTCCAATGCCTCCGACGGCACATTGATGGGCGGCGGCATGACCCTGTTGCCGACTCTCAAGCAGCGCCTGGCCAGTCCCTCCGACGTGATCGACCTGGCCGGTGTCTCGGGGTTGAGCGGTATCTCCGAGGATGGCGGCGCGGTCGTGATCGGCGCCATGACCACCCACGCGGAGGTCGCCTCGAACGCGGCCGTCACCGCCAAGATCCCGGCGCTCGCCGTGCTCGCCGAGACGATCGGCGATCCGCAGGTGCGCAACCGGGGCACCATCGGGGGCTCGATCGCCAACAACGACCCGGCGGCGGACTATCCCGCCGCACTGGTCGGCCTGGGCGCCACGGTGCGCACCAACAAGCGCGAGATCGCCGCCGACGATTTCTTCACCGGCCTGTTCGAGACCGCGCTCGGCGATGACGAAATCATCACCGCGGTGTCCTTCCCGGTGCCGGACAAGGCGGGCTATGCGAAGTTTCCGAACCCGGCGTCGCGCTACGCCATCGTCGGCGTCATGGCCAGCACCGGGCCGGCCGGCACCCGGGTTGCGGTGACCGGCGCCGGATCTTGCGTGTTCCGGGCCGCGGAGATGGAAGCCGCGCTCGACGGCGGGTTCTCGGCCGACGCGCTATCCGACGCCTCGGTCTCCGCCGACGGTCTCAATTCGGACATCCACGCTTCGGCCGAGTATCGCGCCAACCTGGTGGCCGTCATGGCCCGGCGCGCGGTCGCCGCCGCCGGCTAAACGGCGACCCAAGAACGACAGCGGGCCGGGACCTCACGAGGGTTCCGGCCCTTTTCTTTGCGCGGTTCCGAGCGCCGGAGCCCGCGTTGCCTTGATGGCCGTGGCCCGATAGGCTGACTGCGCGACGCAACAACGATAGCGCCCCACTATGGCCGATACCCGATCCACCGCAACGCCCCGGCCGGCCGCTGCCCCAGCCCCCGCCCCAGCCCCCTTGGGCCTGCCCGCATCGGTGGACGAAACCCACGAGTTGCTCGCGAACGGGCGCTATGTCGCGGACCGGAGTTTGGCGACCGTGCTCTACCTCGCGCTCACCCGCCAGCGGCCGCTGTTTCTCGAGGGCGAAGCCGGGGTCGGCAAGACCGAGATCGCCAAGGTTCTGGCCGAGGTGCTGGGCCGGCGCTTGCTGCGGCTGCAGTGCTACGAGGGCCTGGACGCAAGCTCGGCGGTCTACGAGTGGAACTACCCGCGCCAGATGGTCGAGATTCGCATCGCCGAGGCCGCCGGCGACCGCGACCGGGAGACCCTGGCGACCGATATCTTCGACGAGAAATTCCTGATCGAGCGGCCGCTGCTCCAGGCCTTGCGGCCCGAGTTCGAGGGCGCGCCGGTGCTGTTGATCGACGAGCTCGACCGCGCCGACGAACCCTTCGAGGCCTATCTGCTCGAGATCCTCTCCGACTATCAAATCACGATTCCCGAGCTGGGCACCATCAAAGCGCCCGAGCCGCCGATCGTGATCGTCACCTCCAACCGCACGCGCGAGATTCACGACGCCTTGAAACGGCGCTGCTTCTATCACTGGCTCGACTATCCGAATGCGGCGCGGGAGCTCGAGATCCTGCGGATCAAGGCGCCCGGCGTGCCCGAGAGCCTGTCGCGCGAGGTCGTCCTCTTCGTGCAGGAGCTGCGCGAGATGGACCTGTTCAAGCTGCCCGGCATCGCCGAGACCATCGACTGGGTCGACGCGCTCCACCAGCTCGACAAGATCGCCCTCGACCCGGAGGTGGTCGACAGCACGCTCGGCGTGCTGCTCAAGTATCAGGACGACATCGCCAAGGTGCACGGCAGCGAGGCCGCCAAGATCCTGGATGAGGTCCAGCGCGCCGCCGGCACCGGCGGGGTCTGATTCGATGACCGATCCGGCCCGGCCCCGGGAGCCGGCCCCGGCCGCGTCCCAGGTCGTGTCCCAGGTCGTGCCCCAGGTCGTGCCCCTGGGCGCGGCCGATCTCCCCGAGGCGACCGACGGCGGCCGTATCGCCGAGAACATCATGTATTTCGCCCGTACCCTGCGCGCGGCCGGCCTGCCGGTCGGGCCGGGCAAGGTGCTGGACGCGATCGGCGCGGTCGAGGCGGTCGGCATCCGGCGCCGCGACGATTTTTACTGGGCGCTGCACGCAGTCCTGGTCAACCGGCGCGACCAGC
>PVMK01120588.1_pt1 | contig 13800 bp, 11 predicted proteins | sample 1853481 | NCBI WGS metagenome assembly PVMK01 (sample SAMN08533507, study PRJNA380276) | Marine sediment metagenome, whole genome shotgun sequencing project. | reverse complement strand
TTTTATAATACTTTACTATGTTTTTAAACATCTTCATCGGATTAATCATGGTCGCAATTACTGTGGTAATACAAGCTTATGGAACGACCCGCTTGTTAAAGAGACTCGCTGATAAATTATACAAATTGCCCTATGACAAATTCAATAATCAAGCCACAATAGTACTAATAGTGACTTCTCTATTTCTTCTGTTACTCAATTGTTCTCAAGCGATTCTATGGGCCTTGATGTATTTTTATATTCCTAATATAACGGAGTTTGAATCTCTGGAACAGGCAGTATATTTCTCTTTTGTAACCTTTACAACTCTTGGTTATGGTGATATAACCGTTCATACAGATTTTCGAATATTATCCGGTATTGAAGCCATTAATGGTATGTTGCTTATCGGGTGGTCAACTGCACTGATATATGCTACAATGCAGGCAATTTGGAAAAGAAACTGGAAAAATGAGCATACAAAAGGAAGCAATTAATTAGTTGGTATATGAAAGAAGATAAAATAGAAAAACCTAAAAATTCAAAAGACATTCAAGCGGAAAAGATTGTTGAAAAACCAGAGGGGAAAAGTAATATTAAGTATATTACTCGTGTTGTTTTAATTATTTCTTCTGTATTTTTAATTTGGTATATCCTATCCGACAGACACACACCATATACAGATCAAGCTCAAATAAAAGGACTCATCACTCCGGTTACAGCAAGAGTTTCAGGATATATTACAGAAATAAATATAAATCTTCACAGCAATATAAAAGCTGGCGACACATTGTTCGAATTGGATAAAAGACCTTTTGAAATTGCCATTGCTACAGCAGAAGCCGATATTGATAATACAGCACAATCCGTTGCCGCTACAACGGCATCTGTAAAAGCTTCAGCAGGAAAACTCGGCGTGGCAAGAGCACAATTAGACAGAGCAGAACGAAACTGGAACAGAGTGCAAAAGGTGATGCGTGAAAATGCCGGAGCGTTATCTGAGGCTGATAAGGACCAATCAGAAACTGCTTATTTTCAAGCTGTAGAACAAGTGGCCTCCGCAGAGGCGACTTTGGAAAGAGATCAGCAGCGATTAGGCGATTCCGGCCCGAATAATCCTAAGATCAGAATAGCAGTACAGAACTTAGAAAAAGCGCAATTAGATATGGTTTTTGCAACGATTATTGCACCTACCGCCGGAGTTATTGAAAGTTTTGATATAGATATTGGTTATTATGCCTCATCTGGTCAGCCTCTTACCACACTTATTTCAAAAACTGATGTATGGATTCAAGCCAACATGAAGGAAAACAATCTTTCCTTGATGGAAGTTGGGAACAAGGTTGAATTTACATTCGACATTGCTCCTGGAAAGATTTATGAGGGAGAAATAAGAAGTATGGGATATGGTGTATCCATCGATGAGGGAACAAATAAAGGTGGATTACCTACTATAAGTAGTGAGAAAGGTTGGTTGGGAGATCCACATCGTTTTCCTGTGATCATTAATATTGCAATGAATGATGAATTGAAAAACCTCGTACGACTTGGTGGTCAAGTAGATGTTGTTGTTTATACTGGTAATAATTTTATTCTTAATGCCATTGCAGGCTTTAGAATAAGGTTAAATTCTATGTTATCCTATGTTAGGTAGATTGTCTAAAATAGAAATTTTTATTGCAAATTGGACGGCCTCGATTCCTGTCTTGCGATATGCCTTAGGCTCGTGTTTTATAATGGCTGTGACCTCATTAATGAATTATGAACTTTCCTATTTAACTTCTGTTTTGGCATTGGGTTATATGGCACCGGGAGCAAAACCTCTCACTTTTAAACAAGGACTAAAATTCATTATTACACTAACTTTGATCACAGGTCTTACTGTTATATTTAGTGAATTCTTTGTTGATTATCCGCTGGTATTTATGCCACTTCTGGCCTTAGGGATCTTGTGGCTATATTATTCTGATAAATTACCGCTAATGGTTAAGTTATTTTCAATTATAAGTATTTTGGTAATTCCGCTACTCTCATTAGAGGCCAGTGCGATTGGAAGTTTTGTTGCTGTTAGCTTGGTTTTCAACGCATTGATGGCAGTAGTACTTTCACAGCTTGTTTTTTTGGTATTTCCATTATGTGACGCCGATGTACCTTTCATTAAGCAAAATCAAAATGTGGAAAAGAAAACGGACAAAGAACGACTAAAATACTCCATCAATATTGTCTTTATTTTACTTCCCCTACTCCTGTTATTCTTTATTTTTAAATTATCAGGTGGGCTCTTAATTTTAATATTTACTGCAATTTTATCAATGAGCCCTGCTTTGGCAAATACTAAAGTAGGTGCAGGAATGATCATTGCAAATATTTTGGGAGGTCTATTTGCAATTTTGGCCTATAATTTATTGGTTGTAGTTCCGATGTTTCCCTTTATGATACTGATTACTTTAAGTACCGGTTTATTTTTTGGTGCAAGATTATTTTCATCTAATAAATTGGCCGCTGTTTTTGGATCAGGTTTTTCTACCTTCCTTTTAATTTTAGGCTCGGTTACATCTTCTGAAGAAGAGGCTTCTGATGAGGTTTGGACCAGAGTAATTCAGGTATCCATAGCTGTTATATATGTAGTAATTGCCTTTAGATTGTTAAATTATTTTGAAAAATCAAAAGAAATTAAGGAATTATCATGAGGACAAAATCAAATATAGCCTGGTTATTTCTTTGGGGTTTCATTGTATTATTCGTTTTGGAATCTTGTAAAGTTGGTGAGGATTATAAGCGAGAAGAACAAGAAGTTCCTTCCACTTTTAGAAATGATTTCCCTAAGGATAGTAGTATAACAAATTTAGCCTGGTGGGAGTTATTTAAAGATACTGTACTAATAGATCTGATAAATACCGCTCTCATTGAAAATAAGAATATTCAAATAGCCGTTGCCAGGATGGAAGAATCTTTATTATATTTTGAGATTTCAAAAGCTGATTTCTATCCTAATATAAGTTATGGCGTTATAGGGTCAAGTAGCATTAATTCGCAATCCTCCGGCACCACTACTGCCCTCAGTCCGATACTAAATGTTTCGTATACTGTAGATTTATGGCAAAAAATTAAAACGATGAACGAGGTGGAATTACAAGAATATTATGCCACCGAAGAGGCTTACAAATCACTTAATATAAGTATCGTATCATCTGTTGCAAGAGCTTACATATCGCTTAGAGACATAGACAATAGACTAATAATAGCGGAAAAAACAGCTAAAATTTTCGAGGCCAATATGGATGTGATGCAAGCCAGATTCAATGCAGGCTTTATCAATGAAGTGGATATGTCACAATCAAAAATTCAGTTAAATGAAGCGTATACGGCTATTGAGGTATTCCTGCGAGAACGAAATAAAATTGAAAATGGGATTAATATTTTATTGGGAACTACGCCTAAAGATATTCCCAGAGGCCTGTCACTTTTTGATCAAATAGAATCTCCTAATATTCCAGTAGGGCTTCCTTCTGAATTATTAAATCGCAGACCTGATATATTAGAAGCGGAGAGAAAATTACACGCACAAACACTTAGGATAGGTGTAGCGGAGGCTTTAAAATATCCTTCACTAACTTTGAGCTTGGATATGGGAGCCCAGTTGTTAAGTCCAACACTTTTATTTGGCAATTTGACCGGGCAACTGCTCGGGCCAATTTTTAACGCAGGAAGGTTGCAAAAAAATGTAGAAGTTGAAGAACTAAGAACAAAACAATTGTTGTATGATTATCAGGCAACTTTTCTAACTGCTCTGGAAGAAGTAGAGAATGCCATGATCTCTGTTCAGACCTACAAAAGAGAATATTTTTTAAGAAATGAACAGATGGAAATAGCAACAAAAGCGACTCAGCTGTCATGGGTACGATATAATGGAGGTATGACAAGCTATTTAGAGGTGCTATTATTACAAGGCTCCCAATTTACTGCTGAATTGAAGGCTTCTGAAGCATTTCAACAAGAGATAATTTCTGTTGTCGATCTCTATGAAGCCTTAGGAGGCGGATGGTATGTTGACATAAATACATTCATGAATAATAATTAATTAAAACCATATTAATATGCAAAGTTCTAATTCTATTCAACAGCCAATTGACACCTATATCAAGATAGTCGCTCTATCCATATTATTGGTGTCGTGTTTCTTTATTATTAAACCATTTATGTTATTAATTGTTTGGTCAATTATAGTAGCAGTAGCATTGTATCCATTGTACGACAAGGTCATTAAATTATTCAAGGGCAAAAAGAAGGGGCTTGTGACTTCCCTCTTTGTTGTTGTATTATTGGCGATTGTTGTGACACCAACCCTCAGTACAACTTCATCTTTAATTGATTCTGTTAAGGAAATTCACAAGGATTTCGATGAAGATAATATTAATATTCCTCCACCCGCTGAAACTGTAAAAGATTGGCCGCTCATAGGTGATAAAGTTTATTCCGCATGGTCTCTGGCCAATAGAAATCTTGAAAACTTCATGTTAACTTATAAAGAACCGATAACCAATGTGTTAAATTCATTATTTCGCAATTTCACTGGCTTATTAGGTTCTGTATTTCTCGCCCTATTTTCATTAATTATCGCAGGAATTATTATGCTCTATGCTGAATACGGTTATAATTCAAGTGTCAAACTTGCTAACAGATTAATAACTAACAAAGGTGAAATTTTGGTAACTATGTGCACAAATACTATCAGGAGTGTTGTAAAGGGCATATTGCTTGTTGGTATAATTCAAGCAGCAATGGCTTATATTGGTTTTATCCTTATCGATTTACCAGCAGCAGAACTTTTTGCCGGTCTGGTTTTAGTTTTCGCAATTATTCAGGTTCCTCCAATTATAGTTATGATTCCTGCCATAGCCATTGCGTTTTCATATGCAGGTAATACAGCGGCAATTATTTTTACAGTATACTCAATATTTGTTGGCGCATCTGACAATTTCTTAAAACCTCTTCTTTTAGGAAAAGGTCTGGAAACCCCTATGCTTGTTATCTTGATCGGTGCTTTAGGTGGAATGATATTAATAGGATTGCTCGGTTTATTTATTGGCCCGGTAATTTTGGCAATAGGATATCAACTTTATAATGCCTGGGTTTCTGAAACTCAATCAGAATAATTTGATGATTATTTAATTTGACAATTTGAAGATTTCGTTAGATCGAACGAAAGAATTCTCCTCCTATAAAAAAGGTGGAGTCATACCCAATCATTTGGACACAAGCTCATCCCTTCCAAAGGGAAGGAATTCTTTTGTAAATAAAACTCAGAATGAATGAAGCAAAAAAATCTCCTCCTTTAAAAGGAGGAGTGGCTTCCGAAGGAAGTCGAGGTGGTTCGTTTCCTCAGTTATAAAAACGGAAATATTAAATCATTCCTAAATATATTTAAACATTCTTTGTTTATTGCATTATTTGGTTATTTTTGCCAAAAATTTAAAAAATGACAAATATATTTAGAATTGTAAGTTATCTCGAAGGAATATCTTATCTATTACTTTTATTCATTGGGGTACCATTAAAATATTTTGGAGGGAATGAAATACTAGTCAAAACATTAGGTATGCCCCATGGCTTACTTTTTATAGCTTATATATTATTGGCATTTTTTATAAAACCTGAATACAAATGGAGTAACAGAGAATTTGTACTCATTCTGATTGCATCTGTTATTCCTTTCGGCACTTTTTATGTGGATCGTAAATTCTTAAAAAACAGGGTTTCTATTTAGATTTAAGGCTATGTAAGAAGTCATTTGGCTTCGCCTTCTTATTAGCTTCAATCACTACTAATCAGTCAATTAGTCAGTAAAAAATAATTTATCCGGCCATTTTGACCGTTATATTTTTCTAATCGATATTGGAACATATTTTGATTCACTTATTCTGAATTAAAAACGATATACAATGACTTTTAATAATTTCACTATAAAATCACAAGAGGCCGTGCAAAAGGCTCAGCAAATTGCACAAGGCCATGGTCATCAGCAAATTGAAAATGCCCACGTATTAAAAGGTATTTTTGAGGTTGATGAAAATGTAACTCCCTTCATTTTAAATAAATTAGGAGTTAATATTGATCTGTTTAAACAAACTTTAGAGAATATCATTCAAAGTTTTCCTAAAGTGGAAGGAGGCGATATAATGCTATCAAAAACAGCCAATAAAATGCTGATCGATGCAAGCAATATCGCCAAAAAAATGAAAGATGAATATGTTTCCTTAGAGCATTTAATTTTATCAATATTAAACTCAAAGGGAGATACTACACAACTATTAAAAGATAATGGTGTTAATGAGAAAGATCTGAACAATGCCATTTCCGAATTGAGAAAAGGTAGTAATGTAACTTCTCAAAGTGCTGAAGACACATATAATTCTCTAAGTAAATACGCTAAAAACTTGAATCAACTTGCCAATGATGGTAAATTAGATCCGGTAATTGGACGCGACGAAGAGATAAGGCGAATACTTCAAATTTTGTCCAGGCGTACCAAGAATAATCCAATACTCATTGGAGAACCGGGAACAGGTAAAACGGCTATAGCCGAAGGCCTGGCACATCGAATTGTAAAGGGTGACGTGCCGGAAAATTTGCAAAACAAAGTAATCTTTTCTTTAGATATGGGTGCTTTAATTGCCGGAGCAAAATACAAAGGAGAGTTTGAAGAACGATTAAAATCGGTTATAAAAGAAGTAACTTCATCAGAAGGTGAGATCGTACTCTTTATTGATGAGATTCACACTTTAGTGGGTGCCGGAGGAGGTCAGGGAGCCATGGATGCTGCAAATATTTTAAAACCTGCCTTAGCCCGAGGTGAACTTCGTGCTATTGGTGCAACTACATTAGATGAGTATCAAAAATATTTCGAGAAGGACAAAGCCTTAGAACGTCGTTTTCAAAAAGTTAATGTAGATGAGCCCGATACCGAAAGTGCTATTTCAATTTTACGAGGTATCAAAGACAAATATGAAACACATCACAAAGTACAAATTAAAGATAGTGCTATCATCTCAGCAGTAGAATTATCGCAAAGATATATTTCGGATCGGTTTTTACCTGATAAGGCCATTGACCTAATGGATGAAGCTGCCGCTAAATTGAGAATGGAAATAAATTCAAAACCTGAGGAATTGGATGTATTGGACAGAAAAATTATGCAGTTAGAAATTGAGATTGAGGCCATAAAAAGGGAAAATGATAAGAAGAAGTTAAAAGCCTTAAGAGAAGAACTGGCAAACTTTAAAGAAGATCGTAATGAAATTAATGCCAAATGGATAAATGAAAAAGAATTAGTGGATAATGTTCAAGCTGCAAAAGACAATATTGAAAATTATAAGTTAGAAGCAGAAAGAGCAGAAAGAGAAGGAAACTATGGATTGGTAGCAGAAATTAGATATGGGAAAATAAAGAAAGAAGAAGAAAAGTTGGCACAATTACAAATTGAGCTGGAAAAAAATCAGGAAAATGCCTTGATAAAAGAAGAGGTAACCAGTGAAGATATTGCCGAAGTTGTTGCAAAATGGACAGGTATTCCAGTGCAAAAAATGTTACAAAGTGAACGTGTAAAACTCTTGCATTTAGAAGATGAGTTACACAAACGCGTTGTAGGACAGGATGAAGCAATAATGGCAGTATCTGATGCGGTAAGAAGATCTCGTGCAGGCTTACAGGACAGTAAGAAGCCTATTGGCTCGTTCTTATTCTTAGGAACTACCGGGGTAGGAAAAACTGAACTCGGCAAAGCACTCGCAGATTACCTGTTTGATGACGAAAATGCAATGACACGTATTGACATGAGTGAATATCAAGAGCGCCATGCTGTAAGCAGACTAATAGGCGCACCTCCCGGTTATATTGGATATGATGAAGGCGGACAATTAACAGAGGCAATTAGAAGGAAACCATATTCAGTGATATTACTGGATGAGATCGAAAAAGCCCATCCGGATACTTTCAATATCTTATTGCAGGTTTTGGATGAAGGAAGATTGACCGATAATAAAGGAAGAGTTGCAGATTTCAGAAACTCCATAATAATAATGACATCCAATATGGGTTCATCTATTATTCAGGAAAACTTTGAGAATATGGACATGAAGGATCGAGAAATAGTTACCGAAAACACGAAGATAGAAGTGATGGGTTTATTAAAGAAAACGATCCGTCCTGAATTTTTAAATCGTATTGATGAGATCATCATGTTCACGCCGTTGAACCGAGATGAAGTGACTCAAATAGTTCGTTTACAATTAAACTCACTAACAAAAATGTTGAAGGAAAAAAATATTAATTTTTCTACGACGGAAGACGCTGTCGAGAGTTTATCCAAAAAGGGATATAATCCTCAATATGGTGCAAGGCCAATAAAAAGAGTTATTCAAAGAGAAGTGCTCAACGAATTGTCCAAGGAAATTTTAGCCGGCAAGGTTACCTCGGATGACAATATATTATTAGATGCATTTGATGATAAATTTGTTTTTAGGAATAAATAAATCTCACAATTAAAATTTATTGAAATAAGTTCAGAACTGCTAAAATTATTTAGGTAATACTGAGGTTTTAGCAGTTTTTTTTGTTTCTGTTCCAGAATAGACATTATTTTTAACATTTTTTACTAAGTCGTTAATTCTAATAACAAAATTTATAATGTCATTTTATCTTGTTAAATTTGCTCTCCTTAAAGAATAAAATTTAATGAGCACGCAACCTAAGTTAAAACGATTTAACCAAAATATTTTAACGAAATATCAAATTTATAATAGTATTTTCATCACTTTGCCCTTTGACAATATTAGAAATACAGGAGTTTTGTTACCACTATTTAATGATGTCTGTAAAAAAGGTTTTGAGAGCGGTAAATCGCCAACAGAAATAGTTGATTATTTTTTCAATAAATTTCAAGACGATCCCTCTGACAAGGAAAAATTCGATCTGTTATTTCAATTTATTCAATATATCGAGCGACAGGTAGTATTATTTGACGCCGTCGAAGATGCAGGTTTTCCGATCATTCATAATATGGATGGAAAGGGAACTTTAAGGTTTACCAAGGAAGAGGCATTTGCTCAAAATAAAAAAGAATCTCTTCAACAATATCTGGAAGATTTCAAAGTACGAATAGTATTAACTGCTCATCCAACACAGTTTTATCCCGGGTCTGTTCTGGGAATTATTACCGATCTAACAAATGCCATTGTTGAAAATGATCTGATCAATATTAAAAAATTATTGGCTCAATTAGGTATTACCCCATTTTTAAAAGAGGCGAAACCAACTCCCTTTGACGAGGCCGTAAATTTAATTTGGTATCTGGAAAATGTATTCTACCATTCTGCTAGTCAGATATATAATTATATTTCCAGCAATATTTATGATAATACGATCATGGATAATGAAATTGTGAATTTAGGATTTTGGCCAGGTGGGGACAGAGATGGAAATCCCTTTGTAACGACAGAAATCACATTAAAAGTTGCCGAAAGATTACGTCAGGCAATAATTAGAAGTTATTACAGGGATATTAGAAAATTAAGACGGAAATTGACTTTTAAAAATGTATCAAATATAATTCTTGATATCGAGAGCAAACTTTATCAAAGCTTTATCAATCCTGAAAACATTGTAATTTCTTTGGATTATTTCTTAAATAATCTTTTGGAAATAAGACGCCTTCTTGTCGAAAATTATCAAGCCTTGTATTTATCTGAGCTGAATGATCTGATCCATAAAGTAAAAATATTTGGTTTCTATTTTGCTACTCTGGATATCCGTCAAGATAGTAGAATTCATCATCAGGTTTTCTCTCAAATTGTGGAGCTCTCCCATAAGAATGATCTAAACCTGTTTCCGCACAACTATGAAGAATTATCCGAATCTCAAAAACTGGAAGTTTTAGCTGAGACGAAAGGTGAAATTAAGGTGGAGGATTTTACAGATGATCTTGTTATTAAAACACTGGGATCTATTAAGGCTATAAGAACAATTCAAAAAAATAATGGGGAGAAGGGAGCAAACAGGTACATCATTAGTAATAATCAAAGTGCGTTAAACGTAATGGAAGTTTATTCCATGTTAAAGCTAACGGCTTTTCCAAGCGAACTACCTGTTGATGTTGTACCTTTATTTGAAACTATTGATGATCTGGAGAACGCGAGTAGTATTATGAAGCAATTGTATGAGAATGATTCTTATATGAAACATCTGCACAGCAGAGGAAAGAGACAAACTGTAATGCTGGGTTTCTCTGACGGAACAAAAGATGGTGGTTACTTAATGGCGAATTGGTCAATTTATAAAGCAAAGGAAGAGCTAACACAAATATCCAGAAAATTTAATATAAAAGTTATCTTTTTCGACGGACGCGGTGGGCCTCCGGCCAGGGGTGGTGGTAAGACACATCAATTTTATGCATCTTTAGGGCCTACTATCGAAAATCAAGAGGTTCAATTGACTATTCAGGGACAGACAATAAGTTCAAATTTTGGGACTGTTGAATCCTCGCAGTACAACCTGGAGCAATTAATAAGTTCGGGAGTAGCCAATCAATTTTTTGACAGTGCTAAAAACCAAATGAATGTAGAACAGAAATTATTGATGAACGGTTTAGCAGAATTGAGTTATAATGCTTACAATGAATTCAAAAATCATCCTAAATTTTTATCTTTTTTGGAGAATATGACTACTCTAAAATATTATTCAAAAACCAATATTGGTAGTCGTCCGTCCAAAAGAAATAGTTCCAAGGAGCTGAACTTTAGCGACCTAAGGGCAATACCATTTGTGGGCTCCTGGAGTCAACTTAAACAAAATGTTCCCGGATTTTATGGAGTTGGTACTGCACTTAAAAAATACGAAGACAGTGGTGAATTTGATAAAGTAATTTCATTTTACAATAATTCTAAATTCTTCAGAAGCTTAATAGAAAATAGCATGATGGCAATGAAAAAATCATTTTTTGCCTTAACGAGATATATGGAAAATGACCAGGAATATGGCGAATTTTGGTCAATCATTCACAACGAATTTGTATTAAGTAAGCGGCTCGTACTTAAATTAGCAAATCAAACAGAACTAATGCAAAACTACCCTCAAGGAAAGGCATCAATTGAAGTTCGAGAAGAAATTGTTTTACCTTTATTGGCCATTCAACAATTTGCTCTTAAAAAAGTACAGGAGATAAAAGAACAAGAAAATCCAAATAGGGAGCATTTAAAAACCTATGAAAAAATAATTACGCGATCCTTGTTTGGAAACATAAATGCCAGTCGTAATTCAGCATAAGTAGAGGATTGCGAATTATTTTTTATAAAGAAAAGAGTTTCAACAAATTAGAATTTTTATTAAAAAATAAATAATTATCAAATCATGAAATAAATCCCTAAGTATAAGCGTTGTATAATTATAACATTGACAATTGCTAAAAAGGGGTTATGAAAAAGGTAAATATATTATTACTCAGCATATTATTATTTCTAGTTATTAATTCATGCACATCTTTTGAAGATGTAAAAGAAATTTCAGGAACTTTAATTTTTAACGAAATCGGGACACATAGTTTCAGTATCAATGCGGAAAATATCGAAGCGACAATAACTGTGGTTGGTCCTAACCACGGTGAAGCATTTGTTTTTGAAAATGTGAAGCTTTCCCGTACAGCTAATTATACCGCAAAAATTGGAGTAAACAAAACTTCCAATATCAAAACAGAATTATACAATAACCTGGTGGTTATGTATGCAGCTAAATCCGGCAAGAATTCACAAAACATTACTGACGGTGGCTATGTGAAAATTGATTGGAAAGGCTTCGATTAATTAGGTTTTTCTCTCTTTCTAATACTTCAATAAAAAGCATAAATCTCTTCCTTATAATTTAAATACACCGTAAATCTAGGCGACTAATACTTTTATTAATTTGCTATTTCATTAGTAAAATTTATCAATTAATGGTTACTTTGTCAAATGCAAAAAAACATTAATATTCGAAATAAAAAAGCCAGATTCGAGTATGTATTTATTGATAAGTACATTGCGGGTATACAGCTTACGGGTACCGAAATAAAATCGATTCGGGAATCTAAAGCTCGTATCACAGAAAGCTTTTGTGAATTTAATGAAAAAGGTGAACTTTTTGTAATCAATATGTTCATTGAAGAATATAGCCATGGTGGATCGTACAATCACAAAAGTAAAAGTGAGCGCAAATTATTACTGACGAAACAAGAGTTAAAAAAATTACAAAAGGATGTCCAAAATGTCGGATTAACAGTAATCCCATTAAAATTATTTATCACGGACAAAGGATGGGCAAAATTACAGATCGCTTTATGTAAAGGAAAAAAACTTTATGATAAAAGACAGGTGATAAAGGATAGAGACAATAAAAAAGATTTAGCACGATTAAAGAAAAATTACTGATGCGACTAAAAGACTATTTTATATTTTTTCGAGTAAAGAACCTACTGATGATCATTCTCATCCAAGTGCTTATTAAATATATTCTCTTTGATAAATTTAATTTAACACTTACACTGGATAACTTTCACTTCTCAATACTGGTTTTATCTACGGTGCTAATTGCACTGGCCGGTTATATAATTAATGACCTGAATGATGTCAAAGGAGATATTATTAATAAACCTCAAAAGGTTTTTGTTGGAAAATTAGTGACTAAACAAAGAGCAGACAACTTGTTTTTATCATTAAATTTTATAGGATTGCTCTTGGGTTATTACCTCTCTTATTCCATTGATAAAATTTCGTTCTTTGCAATATATATTATTGCTTCCTTACTATCTTACCTCTATTCTATCAAGCTAAAAAAAATGCTGTTAATAAAAAATTTAATAGTGGCATTTTTAGTTTTTCTAAGCATATTTATAGTGGGTCTTTATGATATTGTTCCTGCAACCAGTGCCTACAACAACCAAGGCCAACTTGATGTTTTTAATCTTGTATTAAAAATATCGGTTTTTGCTTTTTTATTAACTTTCTTAAGAGAAATCGTTAAAGATATTGAGGATATGAAAGGTGATAAAAAGTTAGGTATAAAGTCTTTACCCATCGTCCTTTCTCTTAACAAAACAAAATTAATTATTTTTGCAATTTCACTTTTAACCTTATTTTCTATAGATTATTTTGCGTTCAATTTATACAAAATAAAAACTATCGCCAGTATTTATTTGTTAATTATAGTTTCCATACCTCTACTCTATTTCATGGTAAAACTTAAAAATGCAAAAACGAAACTTGAATTCAATAAATTGAGTAAGCTCCTAAAAATAATTATGCTCCTTGGTATTTTAACAATTTTGGTCTTATAGAAATGTTAGCTGAAAAATTAAAGAACAAACATCTTATTTTGGCTTCAGGTTCACCAAGAAGACAAAATTTTTTAAGAGACCTCGGACTGAAATTTGAGATTCGACTTAAAGAAGTAATTGAAAATTATCCCTCTCATTTAAAAGGATTTGAGATCACAGATTTTTTATCCAAATTAAAGGCTGAACCCTTTCTTTCAGAATTAAAACATAACGATGTATTAATTACTGCTGATACAATAGTTTGGCTGGAGGGCCAAGCAATTGGCAAACCAAGAAATAAGAGAGATGCTGTAAAAATGTTATACAATCTTTCAGATAAAACACACGAGGTCATAAGTTCTTTTTGTCTAAGCACAAATAGTAGACAAATAGTTGTAAATGATATTACTAAGGTGCGATTTGTAAAATTACATCCTAAGGAAATTGACTATTATATCAATAATTTTAAACCTTTTGACAAA